>BNJV01002686.1_pt1 | contig 27306 bp, 28 predicted proteins | sample 8540591 | NCBI WGS metagenome assembly BNJV01 (sample SAMD00202457, study PRJDB9452) | human saliva metagenome | host: Homo sapiens | reverse complement strand
TTTCATCTCCCTTAAGACAGTTAAAACCCACGTCTCCAACATTCTGCTAAACTTCCAGGTTAACGACCGCAGCAGGCAGCAGTTTATGCCTTTCAACATCACTTGGTGAGCGAGAACTTCTAGATGGCATCTTTTGGAGCCAAACTAAAGGGTTTATTCGGTAAATTGGATACTTTTTAGTAAAAAACAGTAATTTGGGATTAACAAGTACATCAAGTATCTCAAGCAGTCCTAAAACTCATGTCTGACTTGAAAAACCATAATGGCGGTAGCTAGTGGAGACTTCGGTAAACAACAAGGATGGTAGAGAGTATCATCTCGAGAAAGTATGCCCGTCCAAAATGAGCCTAGCGCTGTTTGTTTAAGTTCAGGACAGCAAAAGACAAATGATTTAGGACCAAGGATTTAGTTCGGTAGTAACAGAAGACTGTGCTACCAATGAAAATCAAAGAGGCAAACCAGGAGCTGAAGTTGCAGGTTGCTCAAAAGCAACTGCTTTGAGGGTTGCAGACAGAACTTGACGAAGTCAGCTCAAAACACTGTTTTTGAGGTTGTGGATAGAACTGACGAAGTCAGCTCAAAAGCACTGCTTTGAGGTTGCATATAGAACGGCGAGTCAGTAACATATATACGGCAAGGTGAAGCTGACGTGGTTTTGAAGAGATTTTCGAAGAGTATAAGTCCTTTTTATAGTGAGTTGAATCTGGAATAGTACACTATGATCTGCTAAAAATATTTCTAGAAATTGGTTTGCCTTTCCTAAACGATTTGTTCGTGCCTTATTTCAATCTACTATATTTGACTCGCAGGTGTAATCGATGGCATCCCTCGGTGTCATCTCATATTTTTACAAGAAAACACCACTTTGATCCTATAAAAATCAAAAGAGCAGAAATTTTCGGTGTACGATCATCTCATAGTATAGATTTATTAAAAACTCTTTCCTTGGGTTCTTAGAACATAAGAAGATTCATCGATTGACTTGTAAATTAAAATATATACTTGGACCAGCATCTTTCTTAAGTGGTTTGTCAACTAAAAAGTGTCGGTTGATTTTCTTGAGTATTAAAAAGATTCAAGAAAATTTAGGGTTTGCTAATGTTCTTTGATAAAAACTTGATTCATTTATTTTCTTTTCATTCTGAAAAGATTTAATGTAAATTTTCTGTTTTCTGAAATTTTTGTGTCTTAAAAGATACAGTGAAGAAAACTGTGTGTAGAACTCTGTTTTACTTAATTTTTAGATAACTATATTATGATAAGGCAGTGTATATGTAGTTTTGGGTTTATAAAAATACTTGAAAGTTCAAAAATTGTTTTAATTGACTATTTTCTAGAAGAGATGTATAATTGAATTGTATGTAAAAGACATGCAGTATATTTTTAAACAAAGGAGATAATGTGATGTATTTTTAATCGTAAAAATGCAGAGCAGAAGAACTGGCGTATGATTAAAAAGGAAAACATTTCTTTTGGTTATTCGCTTTGTCTTTGCAGTTGGTGCAGCCTTGTAGCTCTCAACGGTTAAAGACCGACACAGCTGATACTGGGGAGGTAGAGACTAAGACTGCCAACTCAGCTGCTGGAGCAAGCTCTAGTGACGAAGTAGGAACGTATAAAGTACCAGGCAGTGGAGGTATCAACAACTTCACCAGTGGTTGCCGAACATCCTACAAGTTCAGAAGCTACCTCAGTAAAACAGCTAAAGAAGCAGATGGAGTTCAGCTTCCTTCATTGACAGTGGTAGCAGATTCTTCAGCTTTGACAGATGAAAAAGCAAATGTAGTGGAAGCTGTTAAGGGGTAAATCTACAGCGACTGATGTTCAAGTCCAAGCAGACGGATCAGTAGTTGTGACTTTTTGCAGATGGTTCAACTGCAAACTTGTCAGCCAGCTCAAACTGTTAGAAAGTGGCAGCTCCAGCAGAAACTTCAGCCACTCAACCTAAGTCAAGAGCCGTCGAGCTGCAGGACAAGAACGTGCTCAAGATCGCTCTGCAGAAGGGAAAGACATCAATTTCTCGAATACCGAGTCGTAAAAATTGAGGATGGAGATCCAACTCAACGTGCCAAGATTGAGTACAGACAGCTGGGAGACTATGAGAGTAGTCGATGGAAACAGTGGCTACAGACCCAGAGGGTAAAGGCCGTCCAGTCTTGGAGTGGACGGTAACCTTCTAACGAGGCTCAGTACATGATCTGATGGGGAGGATACTACTACTTTACAATCCTAAAAATGTATCTGAACCTTATAAAGTTGTGACAGAATATAACAACGGCGCTTACAGACCCGACGATGGCTGGGTGGATGGAAATGTTACATCAGGTGGTTCGCCGTCTGCAGAAGGTCAGCAGTTTATCGATGCTGAAATAAGCTTAACTGTGGCGTGTTGAAATACTGTTGGGAATATCAATTCGGTACCCGGTCTTAGTGGTGTTATGGATCAAACCGAAAAGGTTTATGTCCTTGGTTTTACTAACAACAACACTAAGGCACGCTAGCATTATTAAGTACCGTACTGTGGTTTGCAGACCCTTCACAGACCATTTCTTATATTGCGAGGTGTTGACTCTAAAACAGGCTTACCAAAATAACTGGTATGCGTCTCACGGTAAGTACGACAAGCACTTGGTAAGTCAGGGTTGATGCACCAAAGGTGACTCCAAACTTGACCAACACCTCTGTCAACGTTCCTGTTCAGACAGTAGCTTCGACTTCAAGCACTCTTTCAGGGACAGGGAGTCCAGGGGCTAAAAATCAAACTTTATATCGATGGTCAGAGCAAAACATCGGCAATGTCACTGTTGACAGTGCTGGAAACTGGACTACAGGTGAGCTTCAACAGCTTTGAACAACAACCAAGGTGATGGTACAACTATCAAACCACGTCAAACAGTACAGGTAAGCCAAGTAGTTAACGGTGAAGAAAGTAGCCGCCGTACTAGTACCAGTATCTGTTAGTGTAACAACTGTTGAACCTTCAAAGCTTGACTACTAACCAAGCTGCAGTTGTAGCAGGGACAAAAAGAGGTTACTCTTAAAGGTTCCTCATGATGCAGGAATTGCCTACTTGCGCTATACAAATACTGCTGGAGAGACTGTTGAGATTCCAGTCAAACGTGATAATGCCTCATCTGCATGGACATCACAAAAATCAGATAAGGCAACTGTCAAATCAGTTGAGCACGGTAAGTTCCAAGATACGATCGTTCTTACCATGGCTGACAAGATTGCAGGTACAGAAGTAGCAGCAATCTCAAACGTGGTAGAGGGTGGCTTCTCAAGTGTGGCTGACTGGCAACCACGCTCAGTAGAAAACCAAGCTCCAACTATTGCATCAGCAGTTGAAGGAAACAAAAAAACTGTTGCTCAAGGTGCTCAACTTGACCTTGCATCTCTTGTGACAGTAGCAGATAAAGAAGATGATGCCCAAGCAACCCTAGGTGATAAGGTCCATGCTGAAGTTGTTTCAGTAAATGGTGACACAGCAACCAAGACAGTTGATACAAATACCCAAAGGCACTTACACAGTTAAGTATAAAAGCTGTTGATAGCCAAGGTAAAGAGTCAAAGCGAGATTGAAGTTACTGTAGTTGTAAACCCTGCACGTGACAACGTAGCACCAACAGTAGAGATTCCTTATTCTAATAAAGCTGAAAAAGAAGTTTATGTCTATGGTGGGGAAAGCAAACTCATTCGATATCAAATTCAAAGATGATAGCGGAAAAATTGCAAGTGCTACTGTAAAACACTGGAGGTAACCAAGCATTTTGATCAGTTGAAGGTGAAGCAAAATACCATCAACACTCAATATGGATTTAAAGCAAATGTTATCAATGCTGAAACACCAGCAACAGCAGATGCTCCAGCAGTCATTACTTATTCAGGTACTCCAGCAGCCAGAAGGGAAATTTACACAAGAAACGACTTAGAATGCTGCCACTAGAGGTGAAAATCAGAAAGGTTTGGCTTTTTAGGGATGGCGTTATGCAACTGCAACGGATACAGATGGTGCGATAATTGAGAATGGAGCAACAAAGTAGCTCAAACGCAACTGACCCAGGTGCATTCCGTGTCATGCTTAAGGCACAAACTCAAAAATATGACATTGTAGCTCCAACAGAAAAAGTTACTGTAGCAGATCCAGCAAATGTACCAAAAGCCGAGCTAGACTAAAATCAAAGAGAAACTCAAACTTGAGTACTCTCAAAAACAACGATGATGCTAACTTAGCAGACAAAAAGGCAAAGCTGTAGATGACTGAAGATGCTAAGACTAAGATTAAATCAGTCAGAAAAAGATGCAGCTGGAAATCTTGTAGTAACACTAACAGATGGTTCTCAAGATAAGAAACCATTGTCAGAATTTTGTAACGAAAGATACAACAACTCCTGCACGTGAAAAACGTAGCTCCAACAGTAGAGATTCCGTACTCAAATAAAGCTGAAAAAGAAGTTTATGTATATGCTGGAGAAGCAAAACTCATTCGATATCAAATTCAAAGATGATAGCGGAAAAATTGCAAGTGCTACTGTAAAACGCTGGAGGTAAACCAAGCATTTAAACCAGTTGAAGGTGAAGAAAATAAAATTAACACTCAATTTGGATTTAAAGCAAATGTTATCAATGCTGAAACACCAGCAACAGCAGATGCCCCAGCAGTCATTACTTATTCAGGTACTCCAGCACCAGAAGGGAAATTTACACAAAAGACTTAGATGCATGCCACTAAGGGTGAAAAATCCAGAAAGGTGTAGCTTTAGGCTGGCGTTATGCAACCGCAACGGATACAGATGGTGCGAAAATTGAGAATAAAGCCGTAGGCAGCTCAAACGCAACAGACCCAGGTTCATTCCGTGTTATGCTTAAGGCACAAACTCAAAAATATGACATTGCTACTCCAACTGAAAAAAAGTTACTGTAGCAGATCCAGCTAAATGTAACAGAAGCTGAGCTAGACTAAAAATCAAAGAGAAACTCACAACTTGAGTACTCTCAAAAACAACGATGACGCTAACTTAGCAGACAAAAAGGTACAAGCTGTAGCTGATAAAGATGCTAAGATTCAAATCAGTCGAAAAAGATGCTGATGGAAATCTTGTTGTAACTTATACAGATGGTTCTCAAGATAAGAAACCATTATCAGAATTTGTAAACGTAGCTCCAACAGTTGAACTTCCATACTCAAATGAAGCTAAGAAAGAAATCTATGTTTATACAGGTGAAAACACTGATCTAACATTCAAAGCATCGAGACAACACTGCTGTTAAAGATATGTATGTACGTGGTCCTGGTGGTATTGGAAAAAGATAATACGGCAGATTACGGTTTCACAACTGGAAAAATCGAGAATTCAGCAGTCACTCATGGTGATGGTACTGCTATCCAGTCCTACAGCTACTATTAAGATGACAGGTGTTACAACACTTAAAGCTCAAACCATTGGACAAGTTTTTGTTGTTGCTAATGACAATGATAATGCACCATCAACTACATGATTTTAGATGCATTAGATCAAAAATCCAAATGCAACTCAGACTCCAGGATATGTCTCACTTCATCGTTAAATCTCAAACAGATAAGTACGATATTGCAACTCCAGCTCCAGCTGATAAAGTTGAAGTAGCAGATCCAACTAAAGGTAACAGATGCTGAGTTAGATAAAAATCAAAGAAAAACTACAACTTGAGTACAACAAGATAATGACGATGCGAACTATCGCATAAAAGATACTCCAGTTGATAAAGATGGTAAGATTAAATCAGTCACAAAAGATGACAGATGGAAATCTTGTCGTAACATATACAGATGGTTCTAAGATACAAAAACCATTATCAGAATTTTGTAACTAAAAACCAAACAGATGCGAGATAAGAACGAGCCAACACCAAAAGCTCAAACTGTAGACAAAGGAACTGAACCAAAAAGCAGAAGATTCAATCGGTAACTTGAAAGATCTTCCTAAAGGGTGCAACAGTAGCCTTCAAAGGAACCAGTGAGATACAGCAACACCGGGTGAAAAACCTGCGACAGTCGTTATAACTTACCCAGATGGATCTAAGAGACGAAGTTCCAGTTAAAGTAACTGTTCAAGACCCAAGTTCAGAAACCAAAACAAGCAGATAAGAACGAGCCAACACCAAAAAGCTCAAACTGTAGACAAAGGAACTGAACCAAAAGCAGAAGATTCAATCGGTAACTTGAAAAGATCTTCCTAAAGGGTACAACAGTAGCCTTCAAGGACCAATGAACACAACAACACCAGGTGAAAAACCTGCGACAGTGGTTGTAACTTACAGATGGTTCTAAGGAAGAAGTTCCAGTTAAAGTAACTGTTCAAGAACCAAGTTCAGAACCAAAACAGATGCAGATAAGAACGAGCCAACACCAAAAGCTCAAACTGTAGACAAAGGAACTGAACCAAAAGCAGAAGATTCAATCGGTAACTTGAAAGATCTTCCTAAAGGGTACAACAGTAGCTTTTCAGACCAATAGGATACAGCAACACCAGGTGAAAAACCTGCGACAGTCAGTTGTAACTTACCCAGATGGATCAACAGACGAAGTTCCAGTTAAAAGTAACTGTTCAAGAACCCAAGTTCAGAACCAAAACAGATGCAGATAAGAACGAGCCAACACCAAAAGCTCAAACTGTAGACAAAGGAACTGAACCAAAAAGCAGAAGATTCAATCGGTAGCAGAAAGATCTTCCTAAAGGGGTACAACAGTAGCCTTCAAGGAACCAATAGATGACAACACCATGGTGAAAAAACCTGCGACAGTCAGTTGTAACTTACCCAGATGGATCTACGAGACGAAGTTCCAGTTAAAGTAACTGATTCAGAACCCAAGTTCAGAAACCAACAATGCAGATAAGAACGAGCCAACACCAAAAAGCTCAAACTGTAGACAAAGGAACTGAACCAAAAGCAGAAGATTCAATCGGTAACTGGAAAAGATCTTCCTAAAGGGTACAACAGTAGCCTTCAAAGGATCCAGTAGACTACAACAACACCAGGTGAAAAACCTGCGACAGTCAGTTAGTAACTTACCCAGATGGATCAACAGACGAAGTTCCAGTTAAAGTAACTGTTCACAGACCCAGGTTCAAAACCAAAACAGATGCAGATAAGAACGAGCCAACACCAAAAGCTCAAACTGTAGATAAAGAACTGAACCAAAAAGCAGAAGATTCAATCGGTAACTGAAAGATCTTCCTAAAGGGTACAACAGTAGCCTTCAAGGATCCATGACACAACAACACCAGGTGAAAAAACTGCGACAGTCAGTTGTAACTTACCCAGATGGTTCTACAGGAAGAAGTTCCAGTTAAAGTAACTGTTACAGACCCAAGTTCAGAAACCAACAGATGCAGATAAGAACGAGCCAACACCAAAAGCTCAAACTGTAGATAAGAACTGAACCAAAAAGCAGAAGATTCAATCGGTAACTTGAAAAGATCTTCCTAAAGTACAACAGTAGCCTTCAAAGGATCCAGACACAACAACACCAGGTGAAAAAACCTGCGACAGTCGTTGTAACTCTACCCAGATGGATCTACGAAGAAGTTCCAGTTAAAAGTAACTGTTACAGACCCAAGTTCAGAAACCAAAACAGATGCAGATAAGAACGAGCCAACACCAAAAAGCTCAAACTGTAGATAAAGGAACTGAACCAAAAGCAGAAGATTCAATCAGTAACTTGAAAGATCTTCCTAAAGGGTACAACAGTAGCCTTCAAAGGATCCAGTAGACACAACAACACAGGTGAAAAACCTGCGACAGTGGTTGTAACTACCCAGATGGTTCTAAGGAAGAAGTTCCAGTTAAAGTAACTGTTACAGACCCAAGTTCAAAACCAAACAGATGCAGATAAGAACGAGCCAACACCAAAAAGCTCAAACTGTAGATACAAAGGAACTGAACCAAAAAGCAGAAGATTCAATCGGTAACTTGAAAGATCTTCCTAAAGGGTACAACAGTAGCCTTCAAGGATCCAGTAGACACAACAACACCAGGTGAAAAACCTGCGACAGCAGTTGTAACTTACCCAGATGGTTCTACAGGAAGAAGTTCCAGTTAAAGTAACTGTTCACAGACCCAAGTTCAAAACCAACAGATGCAGATAAGAACGAGCCAACACCAAAAGCTCAAACTGTAGATAAAGGAACTGAACCAAAAGCAGAAGATTCAATCGGTAACTTGAAAGATCTTCCTAAAGGCACAACCGTAGCCTTCAAGGATCCAGTAGACACAACAACACCAGGTGAAAAACCTGCGACAGCAGTTGTAACTTACCCAGATGGTTCTAAGGAAGAAGTTCCAGTTAAAGTAACTGTTACAGACCCAAGTTCAAAACCAACAGATGCAGATAAGAACGAGCCAACACCAAAAGCTCAAACTGTAGATAAAGGAACTGAACCAAAAAGCAGAAGATTCAATCGGTAACTTGAAAGATCTTCCTAAAGGGTACAACAGTAGCCTTTCAAAGGATCCAGATACAACAACACCAGGTGAAAAACCTGCGACAGTCAGTTGTAACTTACCCAGATGGTTCTAAGGAAGAAGTTCCAGTTAAAGTAACTGTTCAAGACCCAAGTTCAAAACCAACAGATGCAGATAAGAACGAGCCAACACCAAAAGCTCAAACTGTAGATAAAGGAACTGAACCAAAAGCAGAAGATTCAATCGGTAACTTGAAAGATCTTCCTAAGGGTACAACAGTAGCCTTCAAGGATCCAGTAGACACAACAACACCAGGTGAAAAACCTGCGACAGTAGTTGTAACTTACCCAGATGGTTCTAAGGAAGAAGTTCCAGTTAAAGTAACTGTTACAGACCCAAGTTCAAAACCAACAGATGCAGATAAGAACGAGCCAACACCAAAAGCTCAAACTGTAGATAAAGGAACTGAACCAAAAGCAGAAGATTCAATCGGTAACTTGAAAGATCTTCCCTAAAGGGTACAACAGTAGCCTTCAAGGATCCAGTAGACACAACAACACCAGGTGAAAAACCTGCGACAGTAGTTGTAACTTACCCAGATGGTTCTAAGGAAGAAGTTCCAGTTAAAGTAACTGTTACAGACCCAAGTTCAAAACCAACAGATGCAGATAAGAACGAGCCAACACCAAAAGCTCAAACTGTAGATAAAGGAACTGAACCAAAAGCAGAAGATTCAATCGGTAACTTGAAAGATCTTCCTAAGGGTACAACAGTAGCCTTCAAGGATCCAGTAGACACAGCAACACCAGGTGAAAAACCTGCGACAGTCAGTTGTAACTACCCAGATGGTTCTACGAAGAAGTTCCAGTTAAAGTAACTGTTACAAGAACCCAAGTTCAGAAACCAAACAGATGCAGATAAGAACGAGCCAACACCAAAAAGCTCAAACTGTAGATAAAGGAACTGAACCAAAAGCAGAAGATTCAATCGGTAACTTGAAAAGATCTTCCTAAAGGGTACAACAGTAGCCTTCAAGGAACCAGTAGATACAGCAACACCAGGTGAAAAACCTGCGACAGTCGTTGTAACTTACCCAGATGGATCTACGGACGAAGTTCCAGTTAAAGTAACTGTTCAAGAACCAAGTTCAGAACCAAAACAAGCAGATAAGAACGAGCCAACACCAAAAGCTCAAACTGTAGACAAAGGAACTGAACCAAAAGCAGAAGATTCAATCGGTAACTTGAAAGATCTTCCTAAGGGTACAACAGTAGCCTTCAAGGATCCAGAGACACAACAACACCAGGTGAAAAACCTGCGACAGTCAGTTAACTTACCCAGATGGTTCTAAGGACGAAGTTCCAGTTAAAGTAACTGTTACAAGACCCAAGTTCAGAACCAAAACAGATGCAGATAAGAACGAGCCAACACCAAAAGCTCAAACTGTAGACAAAGGAACTGAACCAAAAGCAGAAGATTCAATCAGTAACTTGAAAGAGATCTTCCTAAAGGGTACAACAGTAGCCTTCAAGGACCAGTAGACACAACAACACCAGGTGAAAAAACTCAGACAGTCGTTGTAACTTACCCAGATGGTTCTAAGGACGAAGTTCCAGTTAAAGTAACTGTTACAGACCCAAGTTCAGAACCAAACAGATGCAGATAAGAACGAGCCAACACCAAAAGCTCAAACTGTAGATAAAAGGAACTGAACCAAAAGCAGAAGATTCAATCGGTAACTTGAAAGATCTTCCTAAAGGGTACAACAGTAGCCTTCAAGGAACCAGAACACAACAACACCAGGTGAAAAAACCTGCGACAGTCGTTGTAACTTACCCAGATGGTTCTAAGGGAAGAAGTTCCAGTTAAAGTAACTGTTACAGAACCAAGTTCAAAACCAACAGATGCAGATAAGAACGAGCCAACACCAAAAGCTCAAACTGTAGACAAAGGAACTGAACCAAAAAGCAGAAGATTCAATCGGTAACTTGAAAGATCTTCCTAAAGGGCACAACAGTAGCCTTTCAAGGAACCAGTAGACACAGCAACACCAGGTGAAAAAACCTGCGACAGTCAGTTGTAACTTACCCAGATGGTTCTAAGGAAGAAGTTCCAGTTAAAGTAACTGTTCACAGAACCCAAGTTCAGAAACCAAACAGATGCAGATAAGAACGAGCCAACACCAAAAGCTCAAACTGTGAGACAAAGGAACTGAAACCAAAAGCAGAAGATTCAATCGGTAACTTGAAAGATCTTCCTAAGGGTACAACAGTAGCCTTCAAGCATCCAGTGAGATACAACAACACCAGGTGAAAAACTGCAGACAGTCGTTGTAACTTACCCAGATGGATCTAAGGAGACGAAGTTCCAGTTAAAGTAACTGTTCAAGACCCAAGTTCAAAACCAAACAGATGCAGATAAGAACGAGCCAACACCAAAAGCTCAAACTGTAGATAAAGGAACTGGAACCAAAAGCAGAAGATTCAATCGGTAACTTGAAAGATCTTCCTAAAGGTACAACAGTAGCCTTCAAAGGAACCAGTAGATACAACAACACCAGGTGAAAAAACCTGCGACAGTCAGTTGTAACTTACCCAGATGGTTCTAAGAGACGAAGTTCCAGTTAAAGTAACTGTTACAGACCCAAGTTCAAAACCAAAACAGATGCAGATAAGAACGAGCCAACACCAAAAAGCTCAAACTGTAGACAAAAGGAACTGGAACCAAAAAGCAGAAGATTCAATCGGTAACTTGGAAAAGATCTTCCTAAAGGGTACAACAGTAGCCTTCAAGGAACCATAGACACAACAACACCAGGTGAAAAAAACCCTGCGACAGTAGTTGTAACTTACCCAGATGGTTCTAAGGAAGAAGTTCCAGTTAAAGTAACTGTTCAAGAACCAAGTTCAGAACCAAAACAGATGCAGATCAAGAACGAGCCAACACCAAAAGCTCAAACTGTAGATAAAGGAACTGAACCAAAAGCAGAAGATTCAATCGGTAACTTGAAAGATCTTCCTAAAGGGCACAACAGTAGCCTTTCAAGGAGACCAGTGAACACAACAACACCAGGTGAAAAACCTACGACAGTCGTTGTAACTTACCCAGATGGATCTAAGGAAGAAGTTCCAGTTAAAGTAACTGTTAAGAGACCCAAGTTCAGAACACAAACAGATGCAGATCAAGAACGAGCCAACACCAAAAGCTCAAACTGTAGACAAAGGGAACTGGAACCAAAAGCAGAAGATTCAATCGGTAACTTGAAAGATCTTCCTAAAGGGACAACAGTAGCCTTCGAGGAACCAGTAGACACAGCAACACCAGGTGAAAAAAACCTGCGACAGTCAGTTGTAACTTACCCAGATGGATCTAAGGAAGAAGTTCAGTTAAAGTAACTGTAAAAGATCCAACTAATAAAAGTCGTCAAGATCCATCAGTAACAGTTACAGATCCAGAAAGCAACTTGACTGACGCCGATAATAGCTAAAGTAACGGATTCGCACGTACCAGTTAAAGATCCATAGCCAATCCTACACAGCTAAGAAGCTATGGATGCTAAGAAATTCAACAACAGCGAAAGATAGTATCCAGATAGTATGAAAACAACTGTTACAGACCCAGATGGTACAACAGCGGTTATCCCAGCCGATAAGCACAGTTAAGAAAATCAGATGATAAAGCATGTTAAGGATCCATCAGTAACCCCAGTTACAGATCCAAGCAACTGACTGATGCGAAAGCCAGTAGCTCGACGAAGTTAAGAAAGCTAACCCACAGCGCAAGGCTGAAGTTAAACGACGGACAACAACAGTGACTTACCCAGATGGTACAACGGCGCGTTATCCCAGCAGATAAGACAGTTAAGAAATCAGATGATAAAGCTAGTTAAGGATCCATCAGTAACCCCAGTTACAGATCCAAGCAACTTGACTGGACGCGAGAAAAGCTGAAAGTAGCTGAAGAAGTCAAGAAAAGCTCAACCCAACTGCGACAGATGTTGACAGTTGGCAAAGACGGCTAACAACGTAGTTACATATCCAGATGGCACACACAGCTGTTATCCCAGCAGATAAGACAGTTAAGAAATCATCAGATGATAGAAGCAGTTAAGGATCCAGCAGTAACACCGGTTACAGATCCAGCACAACTTGACTGATGCCGAAAAAGCTAGGTAGCTGACGAAGTTAAGAAAGCTAACCAACCGCAGCTGACGTTGTCAACAAAGATGGCACAGCTACTGTAACTTACCAGATGGCAAGCAGCTAACTCCCAGCAGATAAGACAGTTAAGAACATCAGATGATAACGATGGTTAAGGATCCATCAGTAACCCCGGTTACAGATCCAAGCAACTTGACTGACGCGGAAAAAGCTAAGGTAGCTGATCGAAGTTAAGAGAATCTAACCCAACGCGAAAGCATAGTGAAGTTGGCAAGATGGCATAAACAACTGTGACTTATCCAGATGGTACAACAGCCGTTATCCCAGCAGATGAACGATGTTAAGAAATCATGATGATAAAGCTGTTAAGGATCCATCAGTAACTCCGGTTACAGATCCAAGCAACTTGACTCCTGCAGAAAGCTAAAGGTAGCTGACGAAGTTTCATCAACCCTAACAGCGTAAAGATGTTAAGCTAGCAAACGATGACGGTATTAACAACTGTAACTTTCCCAGATGGACAAGTAGCGGTAATTCCAGCCGATAAGCAGTTAAGAAATCAGATGAGATCAAAGCGTCTGAGGATCCATCAGTAACACCCAGTTACAGATCCAAGCAACCTGACTGATGCGGGAAAAAGCTAAGAGTAGCTGACGAAGTTAGAAATCAAACCAAACCGTAACTGACGTTAAGAGTTGGCAAAGATGGCTACAACAACTGCGACTATACCCAGATGGTACAACAGCTTAGTCCCAGCAGATAAGAGCAGGTCAGAAACTAGATGATAAAAGCTGTTAAGGATCCATCAGTAACACCAGTTGTGATATCCAAGCAACTTGACTGATGGCGAAAAGCTAAGATAGCCGACGAAGTTAGAAAGCAAACCCAACCGTGACTGACGTTAAGTTGGCAAAGATGGCACAACAACTGTTACATATCCAGATGGCAACAGCGCGTTATCCCAGCAGATAAGGCAGTTAAGAAATCAGACTGATAAAGTAGTTAGGATCCATCAGTAACCCCAGTTACAGATCCAAGCAACTTGACTGATGCAGAAAGCTAAAGGTAGCTGACGAAGTTAAGAGCAACCCTTTAACCGTAACGTGAAGGTAGAAGTTGACAAAGATGGCACAACAACTGTAACTTATCCAGATGGTACAACAGCGCGTTATCCCAGCAGATAAGGCAGTTAGAAATCAGATGATAAAGAAGTTAAGGATCCATCAGTAACACTGTTACAGATCCAAGCAACTTGACTGATGCGGAAAAGCTAAGCTAAAGTGGCCGACGAAGTTAAGACTAACTCAAACAGTAGTAAAGTGTGAGTTGGCAACGACGGTACAACAACTGTGACTTATCCAGATGGTACAACAGCGGTTATCCCAGCAGATAGGGGCAGTTAAGAAATCAGCTGATAAAGTGCTGTTAAGGATCCATCAGTAACACCAGTTACAGATCCAAGCAACTTGACTGATGCAGAAAAAGCCAGACAGCCGACGAAGTTAAGAAAGCTAACCCTACACGTAAGTAAAGGTAGAAGTTGGTAACGACGGTGACAACAACTGTAACTTACGCAGATGGTACAACAGCAGTTATCCTCAGCAGATAAGACAGTTAAGAAATCAGCTGATAAAGTCAGTTACAAATCCATCAGTAACCCCAGTTACAGATCCAAGCAACTTGATCGACGCCGAAAAAGCTACAAGTAGCCGACGAAGTTAAGAAAGCTAACCTAACCAGTGAAAGATATCAAGGTTAACAAAGATGGATCAGTAGTTGCAACCTTTGAAGATGGTACAACAGCTGTTATTCCCAGCCGATAAGACAGTTAAGAAATCATCAGATAAAGTTAAGGAATCAGATGAGAGTAATCCATCAGTAACCCCAGTTACAGATCCAAGCAACTGACTGACGCCGAAAAAGCTAAAGTAGCTGACGCAGTTAAGAATAGCTAACCCAACTGGTAGAGATATCAAGGTCTAACAATGAGGACTCAGTAGTTTGTAACCTTTGAAGATGGTCTAGCAGTCATCCAGCCGAAAAGACATCCAACTCGAATTTCACAAACAATTCGGTTTTGAGGAAGATGAGGCCTTTTGAAGATAGAGTACTAGAAACAAATCTAGTGAAAGCGTCCAAAACACCGAAGCTTCGTCTGAACCAAACCGTGTCACATGGTCTCATACCAAACCCGTACGAAGATAATTTGTACGGTGCCTTTGTCAAATCTGCAGCGTTGAGAAAGCTATATAGAATGACTGCTGAACAGACTAAGGACGATCATGCAGAAATGAATCATAGAAATGAGTCTGATTTTCCTATCGATTTGTTCAACCTTTATCTTCCTAATCCACATCATAACATCCGGAGAGGACAGTCGCAGCTCTCCATTTTGACATCCAGAGATAGAAGGATTTGTTGAAAAACCAAGATAAAACTATAAAATTTCGGAAAAATATTTACTAAAATTTTTAATACTGTTAAGTAAGTTGTACGAATATAAAAATGGATAAAACTCTCATAGCAGGAGCTGAAAATACATCACTAGATGCATGTTTGTTTTTAGTTCTATTTGTTAAAGAATCACTAAGTTTCTGATAAAGAGATGACATTGAACTCAATACATATAGAGTGTGTTTTTATAAAAAGTAACTGCCAACACTTGATTTTTATAAATATAGGATATACTAAAAGTTAAGAAAAAGTAAAAAGGGAGATTACTATGAAGTTTTCACTTTTAATGAGCGTCAACGCTTTTCTTTACGTAAGTATAGTTTTTGGTTTAGCCTCTGTTCTTTAGGAACTGCTTTCTTTGAGGACAAGTTGTTAGGCTGATGAGGTAAATGTTTCAGAAACATTGCTCACCTCCGTAGTATCTGTTAGTCCAGAAAGTTCAACAAGTACATCGGAACTTTCAGTACCAAGAACTTGAATTAAAACCCACAGTAGCAGATAAGTCTGTTTATCACTAGAAACTGCAGATTCAAAATCAACAGTAGAAGATAAGGCTGTTGTAACACCAGAAAAAGCTGAAAGTTTCTTCAGATTCTGAAAAAGTTGCAACTGATAGCTTAAAATCTGAAAAGTCGGAAGCATCAGCCAATGACTCAAGTGAAGATACGGCGAAAGTAACTGAAGCTCAAAACCACTGAAGCTAAAACTGACTGATGTTAAATCTGACGAGTTACTGAAAAAGATGATAAGTCTCATTGATAAAGCTCCTGCTGAAGCATCCCGTTCAACGCGTACATCGCCGAGCTACTTCAGAAAATAAACGTGAAGTATCAAATTGGAGTGAGTTTGTTTCAGCCTAGAGGATGGAAAGATGTCAGCGAAATCACCGTAAATGGTGATGTCGTAGCTCAAGGTGATAATGGTAATACCGACAATGGACGTTCAGGATCTGTTGACCGTAGGACTACTATTCATGCAACAATCTCGCCCAGTTACGATCCAAGGTAAGGACAGCAATGCTCGTCTAGATCTTTTGTCGCTATACTTGGAATTGACAGGAGCTAGCTGGGAACTAAAATCTAAAACCCAAAGATAGCGACTGCATAATTCTAAAGGTCCGATTGATTTATCAAGCAAATAGTGGATCAAATACAGTAACCTTGAAAACGTGACAAGTGTTGGTTCATCACTTTATGGTGGTGGTGGTAACAATCCATGTTGTTATCAAAGGAACTACAACTTCAACAGTTAGTGACAGTTATCTAGCTGCAAATGGTCAAACTCAACACGTACAACGTAATGTTGGAGCTGCTGGTCACTCAGACCAACGTCGAGCTCAAATATTCACGATGCTAAATCTGTAACAGTTAGCTGAGGGGGCTAGCTTAACGCTTTCAATCGCTCTTCTCAAGGTGATGCTATTACTTGAAAGTGGAGCTAAGGTCAGTGTAAAAGATAAAGTTAGTCTTACTATCAACATGAACACTGGCAATCGATCCGAAAATGCTCGCTACCACAATGCTGGTATTTTCATGGCTGATAGTGGTACCGCTAGAAACTGGCAAAGGCTCTAAGTTAGTCTTGAATACTCAGTATCGGTCAAGGTATTTCAATTGGTATAAACCGTCCAGGGATGGATTTACACTGATAAGGATCGTTTTTGGTGGTTACGGTGCAGGTAACAACGGTCGCAAATGGTCCCAGCTGAGTTCTTATTGGCGCAGAAGGAAACATTTGAATTTCACGGTCGTGACGGTATTATGATGGGGAATCACTCAGAACTTGTCACAGGTCAAAATTCCAAAGTTCGCTTTGAAAAATAAAGGTCGTGGCGTTGCCCTTGGATTTCGGAAATGATTCAAGAGTAGTCTTTGGAAAACATTCGAACAATGCCTTCCATTCTGTAGGAAAAGGACCCTAAGAGCGGCGGAGGGCCTTCTGGAAGTTACGATGGATAACTATATTGGTCTAAATGAGAACGGTAAGATTCTTGTAGATGAATTTGCAACTTTCCGTGTTCAAATGGATAATCGTGGAGATAATCACTATGACGATGTTATTTCCTGATTCTAGGAATGGTCGCAAGAGTGAACCAGTTTTTCAAGCGAATAAGGGTTCTATTGTAGATATCTCGAGATGATAATACTAACTACTATGCTGAGTTGATCTCAGTAGCATTGGGGAGCTAGTACAAACACTTATTTCCAGTTCAACAATCCGCTATATGTTTCCTTTATGAGACACACAAAATCGGATGGTACATCAGCAGGTGAAATTACCGAAACACTAATAACTATTCCTCAAGGAACAACCACAGGATATTGGCCACGGAAATATTCTTTTATATCTCAAATAAATCAGAAGCTTCAGGAACTGAATCGAATTTAATGGTCCAACAACAATGCAGGTGTTGGGACCTATACGGTTTATTCATGAACAAGGATGGTAGGGATGCACAAAGTCATAATAAACAGAGTTCTGTTTGGATGAATATCCAGGGCGGATCTATGTCTATTGCTGGTTTCCAAAAATAATAGAGCGACATAGAACCTGCATAATGCCACATCTGTACCAACAGGTTCTTCTACTGGGGAGTTGTTACACAGATAGGACTTATGGTATTGACCCGGTAGGTGATAACCGTCAAAACTATTTGGGTATCAAATGGTTCTAAAATCAACCCGACTGGTGTTCATAAAAATGTCATCAAATATGTTTACGAAGATGGAACTTCAGTTAAAGAAGATGTTATCCAGTCATCAGATTGGAAGCGTACCTTTTGGATGTCTCTATTGACCAAGAAGGCTTTAAAAGATTTTAAAAATTCAAGTGTCAGCTAATGGTGATGAGTTCTTAGCCGCCTCATAGTAAGGCTAAGTATCACATTTCTGATATCGATGGAGATAACATCGCTGATACAGGTTGGAAAGTTGATGGAACAAATTCAGGTACCTATAATTATGGAACTATTGCTTTCACCAAAAAGTCGATGGCTATAAAGCAGAAATCAAGTCAACTAATGTTCCAGGATTAGTAGTTGGGGCTCAAAGCTGATTCAGTTTCGCTCTATATGATTCAAGCAATGCACCAGAAACGCTTATTGAATGCTCAAGCTGGTGGACGTACTATTTCAGATACCTATTGGCGCAATATTGTAGCCAAAGTCTGATTTGGGTATCATACGAAACAGTTGTTGTCTATAAAAAGTAAAACAAAAAGCTATTATCAGTATGTTGATACAAGTGCTAATAATAAGGAATTAGCAAAAGATGAAGTTTCTGGTAAATCGTATGAAGCCATTAACCACTCAACTGCAGCTAAGATTGTTGATTTTGTTAATAAGATACAAGCTTGTAGAAGATGGTTTCTACAAACTCAACTGAAGATCAAAAGAAATTTGATAGTGATGCATCAACAGATCAAGAATTCGTAGTTAAGCTAGCACACGATGTAACTCCAGTTGGACCAAATAACCCACATAAACCAAACAGAGCCCTAAATCAATCCAAATGATCCAAACAGTCCAAGATACCCTGCGGAAAATCAATGGAAGAAAGATGTAACGTCAACTGTTCATTATGTGGTATCAGACGGTAAGGCAACTGCCCCAGCTGACAATGTTCAAAATGCACAATGGACACGTACCTAATGTTGATAAGTGTGACAGGGTGAAGTTCTTAACCCTACTGAACCATGGGCAGCGAATAAGGCTAACTATGATGCAGTTCCAACACCAGGATTGACAGGTTAATACGCTGATAAAGCAAGTGTTAAGTTTAAGACAGTTACCAAGAAAATCTTGAAGAAACTGTAACTTACAGACCACTGGAAAATTGGTTCCAAAAACCAGAGACACCCAAAAAGATCCGAACTTCCCATCAACACCAGAAGTGCTCGTATCCAAATGATCCAAACGATCCAACGAAACCAGGTCAACCAGTTGTGCCTAATGTACCAGGCATACAAACCATACTTGCAGATCCAAACTATCCAACGAAACCAGGTGAACCAGGTAGACCAGTAGAACCAGGAAAACCAATCACTCCTGAAAAATCCAGGTACTGACACAGAAATTATCTCATCGTAAGGTAGATCAAAAAGCTATTATCAAGTATGTAGACCAAAATACTGGTGCAACACTTGAAAGTGATCAAGTAGGTGGCAAATCAGGTGAAGCTATTGCCTACTCAACTGCAGACAAGATCAAGAAATATCAAGATCGTGGCATGTTCTTGTAGGGTGATGGATTCTCAGCAGAGCTACCTATGACAAGGATGAGTCAGTTGATCAAGAATTCGTAGTTACCTTGAAGCATGGTGAAACACCAGTTGGACCAAATGATCCACATAATCCAACAGATCCAATCAATCCAAATGATCCAAAGAGTCCTAAATACCCTGCGGAAGATCAATGGAAGAAAGATGTAACGTCAACTGTTCATTATGTGGTATCAGACGGTAATGCAACTGCCCCAGCTGATAAGGTTCAAAATGCACAATGGACACGTACCTTAAAACTTGATAAGGTGACAGGTGAAGTTCTCTCATCTACTCCATGGGCATCGAATAAGGCTAACTATGATGCAGTTCCAACACCAGGATTGACAGGTTACTACGCTGATAAAGGAAGTGTTGCTTCTAAGACAGTTACTCAAGAAAATCTTGAAGAAACTGTTACTTACAAAGCTACTTGGAAAAATTGGTTCCAAAACCAGAGACACCAAAAGATCCAAACTTCCCATCAACACCAGAAGTGAAGTATCCAAATGATCCAAACGATCCAACAAAACCAGGTAAACCAGTTGTGCCTAATGTACCAGGCTACAAACCATACTTGCCAGATCCAAACGATCCAAGTAAACCAGGTCAACCAGTAGAACCAGGAAAACCAATCACCCCTGAAAATCCAGGAAAAGATACGCCGATTATCTATGTACCAAAAACTAATGATGTGACGCAACCAACAAAACAAACTGTTAAGTACACAAGTACAGATGGTAAAGCTCAGGTACCTTCAGATAAGATTCAAAATGACTATACTTTCACAGGTAAGAAGAATCAAGTCTGATGGTACAACAACATGGACTGAAAAACAGTCATACTTACGGTAGGGAAAGTGTTCCAGTAGTTTCTGGTTACTACGCTGACAAGTCTGAAGCAGGTAGTAAAACAGTCACTCCAACCAATCCTAATGCTGAAGATGTTGTAACTTATAAACCACTTGGTAAGATTATTCAAGTAGATGAATCAGGAAATGTTATTCCAGGTTCAGTATCTAAGACTTATGAAAATAACCCATTGAATCCTAAAGAAGCAGCAGAAACTAAAATTCCAGATGCACCAACAGGATATGTGATTAAGGAGGAACAACCACAAGCATGGGGTTACAATATTGTTGATAAAACTATTGAACCAAATGATGAAAGTGATCCAGATCGAATTTCACAAGATACGAAGATTGTTTATGTTAAAGCAGATCAAAAAGCAGTGATCAAGTACGTTGATCAAACAACAGGTCAAACCCTTGCCAATGATCAAGTCGGTGGTAAATCAGGTGAGGCAATCAACTACTCAACTGCGGACAAGATCAAGTACTATGAAGATCGTGGCTATGTTCTTGTAAGCGATGAATTCAGCAGGAGTTCACTTCGACACCGATGCATCAGTAGATCAAACCTGGACAGTTACCTTGAAACACGGTGAAACACCAGTAGGACCAAATGATCCACATAACCCAACAGATCCAATCAATCCAAATGATCCAAACAGTCCTAAGTACCCAGCGACAGATCAATGGAAGAAAGATGTCACATCTACTGTTGAGTATGTGGTATCAGATGGTAAGGTAGCAGCCCCAGCAGATCATGTTGAAAAGGCGACATGGACACGTACCCTTACCTTGGATAAAGTTACAGGTAAAGAACTTTCAGCGACACCATGGGCATCAGATAAGACAGCCTACGCTGCAGTTCCAACACCAGGTTTGACAGGATACTACGCTGATAAAGCAAGTGTTGCTTCTAAGGCAGTTACTCAAGAAAACCTTGAAGAAACTGTTACTTACAAACCACTTGGAAACTTGGTTCCAAAACCAGAAACACCAAACGATCCAAACTTCCCATCAACACCAGGTGTTAAATATCCGAACGATCCAACAGATCCAACGAAACCAGGTCAACCGGTCGTGCCAGATGTTCCAGGATATGAACCACACCTTCCAGATCCAAAGGATCCAACGAAACCAGGTCAACCAATCCAACCAGGAACACCTGTAACACCTGACAAACCAGGGGAAGATACGCCAATCATCTATGTACCAAAAACAAATGATGTGACGCAACCAACTAAACAAACGGTAACGTTTGAAGGAGCAGGAACAGCTACTCCAGCTGATAAGGTTCAAGATAACTTCACCTTTACTGGTAAACAAAAAAATGGTACGACAACATGGGATCAACCTAATCACACTTATGGTAAAGAAACAGTTCCAGTAGTTAAAGGTTACTACGCTGATAAGAAGGAAGCTGGATCTAAGACAGTTACCCAGATCAACCAGAAGTTACGGATACAGGTTATAAACCACTTGGTAAGATCATTCCCAGTTGATCCAGAAGGAAACCCAATTCTAAAGCACCAACTCCACTAGTACAACAATGATCCACAAGATCCAACTAAGGGTGGCGAGACTCCAACTCCAGTTATCCCAGGTTATGTGACAGATACACCAAGTGTAACACCTAATGACCCAGGATCTGATACACCTGTTGTCTACCGTAAGGCGGAACAAAAAGCTATTATCAAGTACGTTGACCAAACAACAGGTCAAACCCTTGCCAATGATCAAGTCGGTGGTAAATCAGGTGAGGCAATCAACTACTCAACTGCGGACAAGATCAAGTATTATGAAGATCGTGGCTATGTTCTTGTAAGCGATGAATTCCCAGCAGGAGTTCACTTCGATACCGATGCATCAGTAGATCAAACCTGGACAGTAACCTTGAAACATGGTGAAACTCCAGTTGGACCAAACGATCCACATAATCCAACAGATCCAATCAATCCAAATGATCCAAACAGTCCTAAATACCCAGCGACAGATCAATGGAAGAAAGATGTAATGTCAACTGTTCATTATGTAGGTGCAGGTAGTCAAACACCAGCAGACAATGTTCAAAATGCACAATGGACACGTACCTTAAAACTTGATAAAGTTACAGGTAAAGTTCTTAACCCTGATGAAGCATGGACAACTAATAAGACTAACTATGATGCAGTTCCAACGCCAAGTGTTACTGGATACTATGCGGATAAAGCAAGTGTTGCTTCTAAGACAGTCACCAAGAAAATCTCTGAAGAAACTGTAACTTACAAAACCACTTGGAAACTTGGTTCCAAAACCAGAGACACCAAACGATCCAAACTTCCCATCAACACCAGAAGTGAAGTATCCAAATGATCCAACGGATCCAACGAAACCAGGTCAACCAGTTGTTCCTAATGTACCAGGCTATAAACCATACTTGCAGATCCAAAAGATCCAAGCAAACCAGGGTAAACCAGTAGAAACCAGGAAAACCAATCACTCCTGAAAAACCCAGGGTGACGACACACCAATCATCTACAGTACCAATCGTAAATGATGTGAAGAAACCAACTAAACAAACAGTTAAGTTTGAAGGAGCAGGCGATAAGACTCCAGCCGACAACGTCCAAGACGACTTCACATTCACTGGTAAAGTAAACAAAGCTGATGGAAGTACAACATGGACTGAGAAGAGCCATACTTACGGTAAAGGTATCTGTACCAGTAATTCCAGGTTACTACGCTGATAAGACAGAAGCTGGTGGTAAGACAGTTACTCCAGAAAATCCTGAAGCAACAGATACAGTAACCTACAAAACCACTTGGAAACTTGGTTCAAAACCAGGAACACCAGATGATCCAAACTTCCCATCAACACCAAAAGTGAAGTATCCAAATGATCCAACAGATCCAGGTAAACCAGGTAAACCAGTTGTTCCAGACGTACCAGGCTACAAACCATACTTGCCAGATCCAAAAGATCCAAGCAAACCAGGTAAACCAGTAGAACCAGGAAAACCAATCACTCCTGAAAACCCAGGTGACGACACACCAATTATCTACGTACCAATCGTAAATGATGTGAAGAAACCAACTAAACAAACAGTTAAGTTTGAAGGAGCAGGCGATAAGACTCCAGGGAGACAATGTCCAAGATGACTTTTACATTTACTGGTAAAGAAAACAAAGCTTCTGGAACTACAACATGGACTGAGAAGAGCCATACTTACGGTAAGGTATCTGTACCAGTAATTCCAGGTTACTACGCTGATAAGACAGAAGCTGGTGGTAAGACAGTTACTCCAGAAAATCCTGAAGCAACAGATACAGTAACCTACAAACCACTTGGAAACTTGGTTCCAAAACCAGGAACACCAGATGATCCAAACTTCCCATCAACACCAAAAGTGAAGTATCCAAATGATCCAACAGATCCAGGTAAACCAGGTAAACCAGTTGTTCCAGACGTACCAGGCTACAAACCATACTTGCCAGATCCAAAAGATCCAAGCAAACCAGGTAAACCAGTAGAACCAGGAAAACCAATCACTCCTGAAAACCCAGGTGACGACACACCAATTATCTACGTACCAATCGTAAATGATGTGAAGAAACCAACTAAACAAACAGTTAAGTTTGAAGGAGCAGGCGATAAGACTCCAGGAGACAATGTCCAAGATGACTTTACATTTACTGGTAAAGTAAACAAAGCTTCTGGAACTACAACATGGACTGAGAAGAGCCATACTTACGGTAAGGTATCTGTACCAGTAATTCCAGGTTACTACGCTGATAAGACAGAAGCTGGTGAAAGACAGTTACTCCAGAAAAATCCTGAAGCAACAGATACAGTAACTCACAAACCACTTTGGAAACTTGGTTCCAAAAACCAGGAACACCAGACGATCCAAACTTCCCATCAACACCAAAAAGTGAAGTATCCAAATGATCCAACAGATCCAGGTAAACCAGGAAAACCAGTTGTTCCAGACGTACCAGGCTACAAACCATACTTGCAGATCCAAAAAGATCCAAGCAAACCAGGTAAACCAGTAGAACCAGGAAAACCAATCACCCTGAAAACCCAGGTGACGACACACCAATTATCTACGTACCAATCGTAAATGATGTGAAGAAACCAACTAAACAAACAGTTAAGTTTGAAGGAGCAGGCGATAAGACTCCAGGAGACAATGTCCAAGATGACTTTACATTTACTGGTAAAGTAAACAAAGCTGCTGGAAGTACAACATGGACTGAGAAGAGCCATACTTACGGTAAGGTATCTGTACCAGTAATTCCAGGTTACTACGCTGATAAGACAGAAGCTGGTGGTAAGACAGTTACTCCAGAAAATCCTGAAGCAACAGATACAGTAAACCTCACAAACCACTTGGAAACTTGGTTCCAAAACCAGGAACACCAGATGATCCAAACTTCCCATCAACACCAAAAGTGAAGTATCCAAATGATCCAACAGATCCAGGTAAACCAGGTAAAACCAGTTGTTCCAGACGTACCAGGCTACAAACCATACTTGCCAGATCCAAAAAGATCCAAGCAAACCAGGTAAACCAGTAGAACCAGGAAAACCAATCACTCCTGAAAACCCAGGTGACGACACACCAATTATCTACGTACCAATCGTAAATGATGTGAAGAAACCAACTAAACAAACAGTTAAGTTTGAAGGAGCAGGCGATAAGACTCCAGGAGACAATGTCCAAGATGACTTTACATTTACTGGTAAAGCAAAACAAAAGCTTCTGGAACTACAACATGGACTGAGAAGAGCCATACTTACGGTAAGGTATCTGTACCAGTAATTCCAGGTTACTACGCTGATAAGACAGAAGCTGGTAGGGTAAGACAGTTACTCCAGAAAATCCTGAAGCAACAGATACAGTAACCTACAAACCACTTGGAAACTTGGTTCCAAAACCAGGAACACCAGATGATCCAAACTTCCCATCAACACCAAAAGTGAAGTATCCAAATGATCCAACAGATCCAGGTAAACCAGGTAAACCAGTTGTTCCAGACGTACCAGGGCTACAAAACCATACTTTGCCAGATCCAAAAAGATCCAAGCAAACCAGGTAAACCAGTAGAACCAGGAAAACCAATCACTCCCTGAAAACCCAGGTGACGACACACCAATTATCTACGTACCAATCGTAAATGATGTGAAGAAACCAACTAAACAAAACAGTTAAGTTTTGAAGGAGCAGGCGATAAGACTCCAGGAGACAATGTCCAAGATGACTTTACATTTACTGGTAAAGTAAACAAAGCTTCTGGAACTACAACATGGACTGAGAAGAGCCATACTTACGGTAAGGTATCTGTACCAGTAATTCCAGGTTACTACGCTGATAAGACAGAAGCTGGTGGTAAAGACAGTTACTCCAGAAAATCCCAAGCAACAGATACAGTAACCTACAAACCACTTGGAAACTTGGTTTCCAAAAACCAGGAACACCAGATGATCCAAACTTCCCATCAACACCAAAAAGTGAAGTATCCAAATGATCCAACAGATCCAGGTAAACCAGGAAAACCAGTTGTTCCAGACGTACCAGGCTACAAACCATACTCTGCCAGATCCAAAAAGATCCAAGCAAACCAGGTAAACCAGTCAGAACCAGGAAAACCAATCACTCCTGAAAACCCAGGTGACGACACACCAATTATCTACGTACCAATCGTAAATGATGTGAAGAAACCAACTAAACAAACAGTTAAGTTTGAAGGAGCAGGCGATAAGACTCCAGGAGACAATGTCCAAGATGACTTTACATTTACTGGTAAAGAAAACAAAAGCTTCTGGAACTACAACATGGACTGAGAAGAGCCATACTTATGGTAAGGTATCTGTACCAGTAATTCCAGGTTACTACGCTGATAAGACAGAAGCAGGTGGTAAGACAGTTACTCCAGAAAATCCTGAAGCAACAGATACAGTAACCTACAAACCACTTGGAAACTTGGTTCCAAAACCAGAGAAACCAAACGATCCAAACTTCCCATCAACACCAAAAAGTGAAGTATCCAAATGATCCAAACGATCCAGGTAAACCAGGTAAGCCAGTGGTTCCAGACGTACCAGGCTACAAACCATACTTGCCAGATCCAAAAGATCCAAGCAAAACCAGGTCAACCAGTAGAACCAGGTAAGGAGCTACCAAACCTTCCAACAAACCCAGGTGAAGACACCCCAATCATCTACGTTCCAATCGTAAATGATGTGAAGAAACCAACTAAACAAACAGTTAAGTTTGAAGGAGCAGGCGATAAGACTCCAGCCGACAATGTCCAAGATGACTTTACGTTTACTGGTAAAGAAAACAAAGCTTCTGGAACTACAACATGGAATGAGAAGAGCTATACTTACGGTAAGGTATCTGTTCCAGCAATCTCCAGGTTACTACGCGGATAAGACAGAAGCAGGTGGTAAGACAGTTACTCCAGAAAATCCTGAAGTAGTAGAGATTGTTACCTATAAACCACTTGGAAGCTTGGTTCCAAAATCTGATGATCCTAAATTCCCATCAACACCAGATGTGAAATATCCAAATGATCCAACAGATCCAACAAAACCAGGTAAACCAGTTGTTCCAGACGTACCAGGCTACAAACCATACTTGCCAGATCCAAAAGATCCAAGCAAACCAGGTCAACCAGTAGAACCAGGTAAGGAACTTCCAAACCTTCCAACAAACCCAGGTGATGACACACCAATCATCTACGTTCCAATTGTACCAGTAACTCCAGAGAAACCAGTAACTCCAGAGAAACCAACCTCGCTAAAGAAAAATACTCCTCAGTTGCCAAATACTGGTACTGAAGATCATACTAGCTTAGCAGCACTTGGACTTCTTGGAGTAATGAGTGATTTGGACTTAGTAGTTCGTAAGAAAAAAAGAAGATTAGAATAAATATTTAATCCTATTGAAATTACTTTTGACTAGATGATCGAGTCTATAGTATTAAGAGGGCAAACATTTTAAGAATGTTTGTCTTCTTTTTATATAATGGATTGAACCTAGAATAGTACGCGCCAAAATTACCCAAAATGTGTTTTAGCCAGATTTATCGGCATTAGTCTAGCTTTTATCAATGGAAAATGTTATAATAGGCTGTATTTAAAATTTTAAGGAGAAAT
>BNJV01000639.1_pt1 | contig 27336 bp, 30 predicted proteins | sample 8540591 | NCBI WGS metagenome assembly BNJV01 (sample SAMD00202457, study PRJDB9452) | human saliva metagenome | host: Homo sapiens | reverse complement strand
GGTGCGCAGGTTGTTGAAGATCGGGTGGGTGAACAGGGTCAGATCGGTGCTCATGTCGAGCCGCCTTCCTCAGAGGCATCCAGGCGATGCACCGTGCAGCGCACTCGTCCTCTCAGGTGCTAGGCGGCGAGAGATATCGGTTGATAACCCCTCAGTGTGAGACTCTGTGGTGCTCATGGCGTATATGCCTTTCTGAGCGGCCTGGGGTGGCAGCCTGGTGCTGCCATTGTTGGACCCCGAGATGTGCTCACTGCACTGCCGACGAGGCAAGAAGTGTTAACCGGCTCTTCCGAGTTGAGTGTGGGTGAGTGGGTGTTGAGCGGGGGTTGCGGGTAGAGGTCGAGGTCCTTGATGATGAGCGGACTTCTACCCCCGCTGTCGTCAAGGACCCAGGCGGTGTCTGGCCCTACCTGCTGCTGCTGTGTGTCGCTTGATCGTTGTGTTCGGTGTGATCTGCTCGTCGGTTTGGAGGGCTTCCATCTGATGAGCGTGGCTCGCACCCGCGCCCCCATGTCCATCGGCGGCAAGCCGATCGTCCAGTAGCAACACCCCGGAACACGGGATGTATAATGAGTCGTCAGTCCTGATACGCGAACCGCACAGTCCAGTAGGAAGTCTGGGCGATGCCTCGCATCCGTCGCTGCCCCGAGCAGAATCCAGCGTCATCGGGTCCACCGTGGTGTACCTGGAGACGAGTAATGAAGACGGAGTCCACACTATATTTCGATGGTCAGTTCTGGGTCGGTGTCATTGAGCGCCACGAGGCCGACCGTGTTCGCGCCGTTAGAATCGTGTTCGGCGCGCAGCCCTCAGACGCGGAGTTCTACGAGTTCCTTCTCGCTCACGCTAACGCTCTCCTGTGCCGCCTCGACGAGGCCGCTTGGACGCCTGATACGGCCCAACGCCAGACGACACACCACAACCCTAAGCGCACACAGCGCCAAGCGTCTCGCCTTGCTCGCCGTGCGCTTCCTTCCACTGCGTCACAGGCATCGATTCAAGCGGAACGCGAACGCACGGCACAAGAACGAGCTTCCACAACCAGGCAAGAGAAACGAAAGAAAGCTGAAGAGAAACGACGACTCGCCCGCCTGAAAGCGAAGGCTCGCCACCGCGGCCACTAAGGGCTGCACGTTAACCCCTTGACACACACGTAAACCCCATAACCTGCGCGTAGGCGGCGCTGCCCCCGTGCGGATGAAAGGGCCCACGTGCACATCATCGGGCCCACGTGCGGACGCGCATGGGCATGGGCGGCCACGAAGTGGATAGGAAACCACGAACTGGATAGGTTATGACGTTGCGGATAGGAAAATAACCTATCCAGATCAGCGCTTCCTATCCAGAACGCACGGCCCTCCCCCTCCCAGGTGAAGGACGCCGCGATGCAGACCCCATGCCAGCAGTCCCACGTCAGCAGTCCCGCGCCAGCAGTTCCGCAGTACCTGGCCCCGCATGGAGGCGTTACCCCCGCGCATCACCATCCGGCTGGAGACACACACCCTCACTTCATGTACAATATTCTGTACATAGGCGAGCAGAGGAGCACCCCATGAAACCATGACCTACACCGAGTCGCGCGCACGCTACGCCGAGGTCCTCGACCAGGTCGTCAACGACCGCGAGGAAATCGTCATTACCCGACAGGGCCACGAGAGCGCCGTCATCATCGCCCTCGACGAGTACGAGTCCCTCATGGAGACCGTCTACCTCATGCAGTCCCCCGTAAACGCCCGCCACCTGCGCGAATCGATCGCACGTCACCGCGCTGGCGAGGGCGTCGTTCACGACCTCATTGAGCCCGACGAGGACTGACCATGCACATCACATGGGATGAGGAGGCCTGGAACGACTATGTCTGGTGGCAGTTCGAGGATCGCAAGACCCTCAAGCGCATCAACGCACTCATCAAGGACATCCAGCGCAACGGAAACGAGGGGATCGGCAAGCCTGAGCCTCTTCGCTACGAGTTCTCGGGGTACTGGTCACGCCGGATCGACTCACGGCACCGCCTGATCTACCAGATCAGCGACGACGGCAAAGCCCTCTGGATCATTTCCTGCCGCTTCCACTACGGCGAGTAAACATGCACGAGGCCCGGACTGCATCCACCCCGAAAGACAAGTAACAACGCCCTGACGCCAAGCGCCGCAACTGCCCCTGCAGCCGCGGCGCCCGCGCACACAACACCGCTCAGTACGTCAAGAGTCCCCAGCGGATCAGGTCACGCAGGGGTGCCTCGATCTCGGCGCGCACGCGCCGCGCCGAGCGCCTCCGCCGCCTCACGGGCGTGGCGCGTGGGTGCGTGGGGCAGGGCGTCCAGGGCGCGCAGGGCCTTGGCCATCGCGCTTGATTCTTTCATCTTCGGGCGCAGCTCCTCGGGCACGGACATGCCGTAGTCTCCCGCGTGCACTACCAGGGCCTCTATCAAACTGGCTCTTCCGAGTTGAGTGTGGGTGAGTGGGTGTTGAGCGGAGGGTGCGGGTAGAGGTCGAGGTCCCAGGTGATGAGCGGACTTCTACCCTCGCTGTCGTCAAGGACCTCGGGCGGTGTCTGGCCCTACCTGCTGCTGTGTGTCGCTTGATCGTTGTGATCGGTGTGATCTGCTCGTCGGTTTGGAGGGCTTCCATCTGATGAGCTTGGCTCGCACCCCAGATACTCTGGTGCTCGATGTTGAGTCGTGCAACCAGCTGGCGGGGTGCCCTGGTTGCGGGGTGACTTGCTCAAGGCCACGGGCGTGTGGTGGTGGAGGCGATCGACGCACCCTGGGCCGGGGTCCCGGCAAGGTTCCGGTGGTTTAAGCGACGCTGGATATGTCGCACCACGTGGAATACCGTGTGGTCCCATATCAAGCCGTGTCTGCGAGCCGCATCTGATGACCCTGCCCGTTTTTGTGGGGGTTCGGGTGCTGGGGGTTGATGAGAGGCGTGTGGCATCACCAGGACCGACGTCGACGGGGCCCCCGTGAGCTCACTGGCATCGTGGACCACTCGAGGGGAGGATCATCCCACGGCCCGCTTGAGTGGACCTGGTCCCGGGTAGGTCTGGCACCGTGCATGAGATCTGGCTAGAAGAGCGCGGCGAACAGTTTCGCTCCGGTATCCAGATCGCGACGGTGGATCCCTTCCAGGGACAGCAAGAACGGCATCGACGATCAACTCCAAGACGCCACCAGCGTGCTCGATACCTTTCACATCGTCAAGCTCGCTGGCGACGCTCCAGGTGAGGTGCGTCGTCGCGTCCAGCAAGACACGAGCAGTCACTGCGGGCGCATGGGTGATCCAGCTGCTCCTGCGTCTCCCCTCAGGGCGAGTGCCCGGTCACTGCGGGCGCAAGGGTGATCCCCTCTATCAAATCCGCAATCTTTTGCGCGCCTCGCGCCACAGGCTCACCCCACGCCAACAAGAACGACTCCGTGAGGCCTTCACGGAAGATGAGGCGCATATCAGTGTCGACGTCGCCTACCTTCACCGGGCAAGTGCGCGAGGTCTTCCACCAAGACACACCCGCCCAAGGCCAACGCCTGGCCGCGCACCTCATCCAGCGCCTACCAGCCTGTCCCATCCCCGAAATCGCTCGCCTGGGCCGAACCTTACGCAAGTGGAAGGACGCACTCGACGCCTACTCCGATACCGACGGAGCCAGCAACGGCTCCACGGAAGCCAGCAACGGCCCCACCGAAGCCATCAACGGACATTATCGAGCTGGGCAGACGCACCGCCAGAGGCTACCGCAACCCCACCAACTACCAACTCCGAATGCTCCTCATCGCAGGAGGCCTAGATGCCTCCACCCACACCCAACTCTGAAGAGCCCTTAATGCACCTTTTGGCGCTCGGTGCTTTCTGACGTCCATACATCTCGATGAGAAAGGGTTGATAAGTGTCTTATTAATGCACCTTTTGGCGCTCGGTGCTTTCTGACGCACAGCTCCGGTTTTACCCAAGTTCCTGCTCTGTCATTGTCTTAATGCACCGTTTGGCGCTCGGTGCTTTCTGACTGCCCGGCGTGTCGCGCCCCCTGCGATCAGGGGAAACGTTACGTCGGATCGCCAGTGGCCGAAAAAGCACCCCTCCGACCAGCAAGCACAAGGGAAGAATATCAGACTATTCGTTGGAAATGCTGGCATCGCCGCAGACTCGCTCTGGCGATGCTTTTGCCCCGGAGATCGCCGCCGTCACCGGCGTGTCGATCAGTCACAGCACTTCACACTTGTAGAGTAACTGGAAGGTTGTTGACTGGAAGGACAGACAATGACGACACCCGCAACGGCCTCGTCCCTGAGAGAAGCGACCAGCCCCGAAGCCCTCACTCGCGCCAGACGCAGACTCATCACAACACACCCCGACCCCACCAGAGCGAACACCCCCACGCCGGGAAGCCTCACCGACGAACAACTCCGCCTCCTCGCCGCGAGCGACTGGGCGCCGCCACGCATCGCAGCACTTGACACGAACACGATCGCAACGGCGGACGCTATCACTCGGGCGCTCCTGGCCGAATCGGTGCGCGAAACCCTCGAACGGCGACTCACCACAGAACGGCCCAACGGCACCTACGACGACACGCGCGCAGGACACGACGCATTCAGTAGAGGAGTCGTCAAGGACTACGACCACGGCAACCACCACCTCGCGCGAGCCACCATCCGCCTGGCCGACCCAGGCCTCGTCACCCACGCGGCACTCTCGGCACTAGGCCTGCCCGACACCGACGCCACCATTATCGACGAACTCGCCCAGGCCTCGGACCCCAACCCGATCGCGAGCGTCCTCGCCGACGCCGCCCTGCTCGACCTTGACAGGTACGCCACCGGGCGAGGCCTGCGCTACTCCCGCGTCGGAACCGCCCTCATGCTCACGGCACCAAACGAACAGCGCCTGGCCGACGCCATCGACACCGTCGCCGCTGCAGCCATCAACACGGGTGCGCGCCTCACCGACGTGACGACCCAATACATTGACGATGAGAAAGCCCTCGCGAGCATCGGCATCGACCCGTGGGCCACCCGGTCCAGCGACGAACCCACCGGCAAAGCCGATCGCATCCTCTACGTCGGCCGCGATGGCGCGCGCGTCCATGTCAAAGCGGGCCGCGTCCTCGTCGACGCGCCCGGCTCGCTGCCCGCGACCTCCGTGCCGAAAGACAGCGTCACGCGCATCGTCCTGTCCGGAAACGTCGGCCTGTCCGCCGGCGCGCGCTCGTGGGCGATGCGCAGTGGCGTCAACGTCGTGTGTCTGTCGCGGCGAGGCTCCTACCAAGGCACCCTCATCGGCGCCAACAGGGGAGGGCACGCCAGTCGGCTCCTCGCGCAAGTGGCCCTCGTCGGCGACCGTGAGCGGCGCGTCCGCCTGGCCGCCAGCCTCATCGGCGCGAAAATCTGCGGCCAAATCCGGCTCTTCATAATTGAGGGTGTGGGGGTGGTATGCGGGGTTCGGCGTGTCGTGGCCGGGTAGGGGTCGAGGTCTTCCGATGATGGAGATTCCTACACCGTCCATCCGAAAGACCTCGACATGCCTAATACTACCTTTGATCGCCCTGACCTGAGCACCTTCACACGCCTGGATGACCTGGGCCTGGAAGTGACGGGCCAGCGTGTAGGAGGCGATCGGACCATCTTGGCCTGCAAGGTAGTGGGTGAGGACCGGTGGTGCCGACAGTGTGGGGGCGAAGGCGTCGTACGCGACACGGTGATCAGGCGCTTGGCTCACGTACCCTACGGGTGGCACCCCACGATCTTGCACGTGAGCGTGCGCCGCTACCGGTGCCCGGAGTGCGCTCACGTGTGGCGTCAAGACATGAGTGCAGCGGCCGATCCACGCGCGAAGCTCTCACGAGCAGCGGTGCGCTGGGCGCTGGTGGGCCTGGTGGTCCACCATCTGACGGTGGCGCGTATCGCCCAGGCCCTAGGCGTGTCCTGGAATACCGCCAACACCGCTGTCCTGACCGAAGGCCAGCGCGCGCTCATCAACGACCCGACTCGGTTCGATGGCGTGCGTGTCATCGGCGTGGATGAACACGTGTGGCGCCACACCCCCTACGGCGACAAATACGTCACCGTTATCTTGGACTTAACGCCCATCCGCGAACGCAGCGGCCCCTGCCGACTCTTGGACATGGTCCCAGGCCGCTCCAAGCAGGTCTTCAAAACCTGGCTGGCCTCCCGCCCCGACACGTGGCGTGAGCGCATCGAGATCGTCGCGATGGATGGATTCACTGGTTTTAAGAGCGCCGCCGCCGAAGAACTCCCAGACGCAAGGGCAGTCATGGATCCCTTCCATGTCGTACACCTTGGCCGGGGATGCTCTCGATGAGTGCCGCAGACGCACCGGGCAAGAACTTCACCATCGGCGCGGGCGTGCCACGGATCCCCTGTACAAGGCCCGCCGTATGCTCCACACCCGGTCATGTCTGCTCACCCCACGCCAGCAACACCAGATCCTCGACCTGTTCGCCAGCGATTGCCACGTCGCCCTCGAGGTCACATGGAGCGCCTACCAGAACATCACCCGACGCCTACCGCGCGCCCGACACGGACGTGGGTAAGGCCCTGATGCAAGCCGAAATTAATACACTGACCTGCACGCGTGTACCGAGGGGTCTGAGAGAGCTCATTACGCTGGGCAGGACACTCAAACGCCGAGCCGGGGACATCCTGGCCTACTTCGATCATCCCCACACCTCCAATGGCCCTACCGAAGCCATCAACGGCCGCCTCGAACATCTACGCGGCTCAGCACTTGGGTTCCGAAATCTCACCAACTACATCGCCCGCTGCCTCCTCGAAACCGGCGGATTCAGACCCCAACTACACCCCCAATTATGAAGAGCCCCTTATGGTGCTCGATGCTTTCTGACACGGTGACGGACGTGCCCGACGCGTGGGCCGCGAAGGAGTCTTAATGCACCTTATGGCGCTGATCTTGCAGGGTTATTGGAAAATGTCGCATGGAATTCGGCTGCGACTCCTTCAAGACTTGAAGCCGCATCATTGAGATGTTGCAGTTTTCGCTGTTCATTGAAGTTTGAACTAAGGGAATTGCATGCGAAATTTTGTGGTGCTCGTGCTTTCTGACACGCCGAAATGATGATCCGCGAGGCGTGGGAGCGCCACGTCTTAATGCACCGTTTGGCGCTCGGTGGTTTCTGACGCAGAAGAGCGACTAACCTTTCGGATAGGATATATGATGAGTGGTCATAATGCGCCTTTTGGCGCTCGGTGCTTTCTGACTGCCCGGCGTGTCGTACCCCCTGTGACCAGGGGAAACGCCATGCCGGATCGCCAGTGGCCGAAAAAGCACCCTTCCGACCTGCAAGCACGAGGTCAGAATATCAGACTTTCGTTGCGACTACTTGTATCGCCACGGACCGCGCCGTTACCGGCCTGTCGCGCGGCCACAGCACTCAACGCTTGTAGAGCAACCACAAGCTTGTTGAGCGGAAGGAACGACGATGACGACACCTGCCACGGCCTCGTCGCCACAGAGGCGCTCACCGCCGAGGCCCATACTCGCGCCAGACGCCGACTCCTCCCGTCACCGGTGCCCTCCCCGGATACTCGGGGTCGTGGCGCAAACACATCGCCCACTCCGCGCAGATGCTGGCGCGCGCCATCGCCGAACCCGACTACCAGTGGAGCGGGGTCGCCTGGCGATGATCTACATCATCGCCGACAACAAGCGGCGGCTGCGCGTCGCCAAAACACTGGAATCCTGGGGCTACCGCATCCAAGAATCCGTGTTCCAGCTTCGCCTTGATAGCGCCACGCTGGCGCGCGTGCGTTTGTTGCTGGCCGCTCTCATCTCCGACGCCGAAGACGTCATCCACATCTACCCCATCTGTTCATCCTGCGCCGACCGCGCCGACATACTCGGCGCGGCCATAGCGTTGGACGACGTGGGATTGTGCCGGGGAGTGTGGTGAGGGGTTAGCGGGCGTGGCGTTGGCACATACCCAGACTAGACTTGATGCCTGTTATCTTGAGGCAACACTGGAACTCGCGGCGGCGCTCGTAGTTGTGCTCAGTCTGGTTTCTTCGGTATTTTCAGAGCCTCGTCCCAATTGTCGGCAGCGAGTGGGCGTGGTGCGTGTCCGCGCCCAGACTTGATCTTTCCGTCAGACTTGGTCTTATTATTCTGTTTATTTTCGCTCAGTGTCATGTAGCGAACATCTGTTTTGCCGGGATAGCCTAGACATGACCTAAGAAATGCTTTGCACCATGGTGTACCTGAAAGAACCTGATAGAAGTCCTCTGCTTCCTTAAAGAACTCCTCTTTCCAATCCTCGTTAAGCTCATCTGTCTCGGGGTCAATGACTCCCAGGCATCCTTTGAGAGCTTCGTAGTCGTCAGCAAGTCCAAATACGTTACTGTCTTTTGGAGAAGCTGTTTTGATGCAGCTGAGTGCAGAAAAGGAAGTGCGGACTACCCCAAGGCCGAGAGGTTTACCCATGCCCATTCGCAGGTAGCCTTCAATTGAAGCTGCATTTTCCTTGCGATCAGATTCTGGTAGATGTTGTTCCTTCTGTGCGTACCGTCCGAGGAGCTTGGAATCCAAAATCCAAAGGAGCGTCCACAGCTCCTCTTTTTGTAATCCTTCAAAATGGATCGTGCAATGGAAGGTGCTGCTTCGGGGAATCCAGGTGTCTGCTGTGGAATAGATTTTTGGATTCGTCTTCTCTTGTCTGTTGGGAGTTTCTTCTAATTGCTCTTTCTTGTAAGACTCGAGGGTTGCGTAATATGGGTGCCGGTTCATCTCGTTCTTTTGTTCTGCATCTTTGCGTCGAAAGCCATATGAAGCCGCCCCGAGCTGGTCTCCCTCGGAATAGTAATCAGGTCTGGGGCGTCCGCTGATTGTATGGCCTGAAATATCGGTGAGAAACGGCGGGCAGAACTCGTCTTTGGTGTGAGAAGCGGGCGAAGATCGAGTCTCTTATCATTACGTGGTGCACTGCTCGTGTCAACAGCGCTGATTGTGATCCTTCCTTTGAGTGTCGACAATTGTTTGTTGGGCTGATTGTCGGGTGCCTGAGGGTCCCTGGGGATGAAGCCAAAGATATGGTCCGCCGGGGAGGCCTCGATTGCGTCGCTAACCGGGAGTGCTCCCTGCGCCTGTGCTAAACTTCGTGGACTCTGCGAGTAGTTGCGCCTGCCAACCTGTGTTGGCATGAGCTCAACGACCTTCTTGCCCTGAAGGCGGGCATATGCTAGCAGACCGGAGTGGTTGATCGGATCTATGTCCTTGTTTCCTGCTCGATCGATAACGAACCTGTTAGGCGTAGTTGGTGTCTTCGATGTGGGGTCTGTCGAATCGTAAGAATATGAGTGGAGAATCCGATCGTATGTCTCTGCTACAACGGGATCGATGTTGATTTCTTGATTGGTAAGCTGGTCATCGAAAAAGATTCGCTCGGATAGTTTAGAAGCGAATATAGATTTTCCCGCCTTGAGGAGGTTGTCGGGTGTGGTGGAATAGAACCAGCCAGTATGTGCGGTTTCTTCACAATTTGAATTGGAGACCCAGTCTGGAACCTTGAGTCGTAAATATGCTTTATCTCCTCTTGCTTTGATTTGTGTGACGATATAGGAATCCTCAATCTTTTTGGCCATGAAGTCAATGAGCTCGCCGTGTTGGAGCGTGTTCCAGGCATGAGAGTTCTTGAGTAGCGAGAGTGGCTTCTTGTTATTCTCTTCGTCTATTTCATGTGTCAGCAGTTTCGCGTAGGGAGCATGCCCCGGACCGTACAGCAGTTTCCCCCGGTGAGTACCGAGCTCGTAGTTGTCATTTAGCCTTACGGGTACAAGTCCGAGAGCAGCAGCTGGATCAGCCCTGTATGTCAGAGTTGCGTTGTGCTCGCCAAATGCGGAAACGTGAGGCGGTCAAACGTTCGTATGCGTTCGAAATCATTCCCTTGATCATTGTTGGGGGAATGAATGGGCTTCCAGTCGTTGGGTCGATAGGGATTGAGATTTCAGTCGGTTTTCCTTTTGATTTTTTTTGATTGCCGAAAATGAGGGCGGTCATCACCTCGATTGTTAGGCGGAGTGATCCGCTGTATGTATCAATCCCTAGGTGGTCAAGGGGGGCGGGGAGTTTGTCACTCAGAAATGTTGCGATCGTTTCAGGAAGGTTAGGGTAGGCGGAGTCGCTCTGTGCGCCACCTTTTGTGCTGTCAGGTACAGGCTTTTGAACGGACGTGCGTAGTACCGGAATGCAGTTCACTGATGAGTGGAACGAAGTGTATTTTGACTTTTGATTGTTGCTCGACATGATTAGCTCCACCTTCCCGTGAATAGCTGGTCGACCACGACCGTGTTTCCGTACATATCTTCTGCTTGGATGAACTCGAGTGCCGTCATGTGGCTGGCGCCGGTACCTCCACCGGTCTGGTTCGACTCGTTATCGGTCGAATCCGTTCCGGGATTCGCTGTGCTCCTGCTAGAAGGAACGTGTTCCAGATATTGCACCGCGTGCACCCAGCCTGTGACGCCAGACTCCTTACTTCCGCTCGGCTGTGAACTGCCGGTGCCCGCAGTGACCCCCAGCTCAACGGTACCCACGCCGTTGACCCACCGGTACTCGCGAGCCAGAACGTCGCCCTCTGCGGGTTCATCAGGCAGTGTTACAGGTATCCAAAGACGTAGTTCGAAGACCTTCGTCGGATCGAAGTGTCGCCCATCGATCGGCGTGATAGAGAGCTTCGGTGTCTCGGCGGAGGAGCACTTATCGCATCCCAATACCGGCCAGGTCCCATTCGTAGCGAACGCAAGGCCCTGAACGCTTGAGCCTGTTTCCCTGTTAACGTGCGTGAGGAATTCGCAAAGCGAGGGCGTCTTGGCTGGGTCGGACTGTATCTGCGTGCGCGTTAGTGTTGCTTCCTTGCACAACTTACTCATGAGTGTCCTCCTTACCCTTTGATTCTGTGCCGTCTTTCTCTGTGGTGTCATCTAATCGCTTTGACCACTTCGGCGCGCCCTCAATGTCCTCCCGCAAATAATTCAGGACATTTCCTGCGAGCTTGCGCTGCGCGTCGTATCGGTCCTGCGTCGGGCTGCTTGCTGCGGTTCCTGGATGCTCCAATGCCTCGCCGCCATCGAGCTTCCGTTCCGGAATCGCGACGCCGTCCCAGGTACTGCCACGGACCATGATCGAGGAAACGATGACCTGGCCCAGGCCTCGCGTCGATCGGCTTCCCAAGGGGAGCGTGCCCGCGGACAACTCGGCGAGCACCAGCCCGAGCAACACGTAGGCGGCGTGAGCGTAGTCCGCGTGAGTAGGCTTTGACTGCTCGCGATCTTCCGAACCAATCCCTGTTTCGTCGGCGCCGACGGTCTTGCCATCGTCTTCTGGCCCCTTCTCGGCTTCGATGTTGTTCAGGAGCTGGCGCAGATCAATGTCGATCGTGATCGGCTCCCAGTGAGTGCCCAGGTAGACGGCCTCGGTGAAGAGACCACCGTCGATGACGCCGCCCGTCCACCGATCAATCACGTTGTGTGTGACCTCGATACGTTTCCCACGCTTAGTGGAGAGACAGTCATGGACGGTGACAGCGCCCCGGTACTCCGTGCTGCCGAACATGTAGCGGACCAGGTTCGGCTCTGCGGCGATCTGTTCGTGGAGATCATGGGATGTGAACGTGGGCAATTTGTCTTTTGCTGCGAGTACCGTCCGCGCGATGCGCGAGGCCCGTGAGCGCAACGCACCACGAATGGAAGTTCCCGGTATGAGGAGTTGGGCCTCATCCCAGGGGACAGACGGATCGCGGAGGGGCTCTGTTACTCCGTTGGCGGTGGGCTCCTTCTTCCGAGCCTCTTCTTTGCGCTGCTTCGTCAGATCGTCATCCTCGGCGACGAAAATGCCGGTGGGTGACCACCAGTTGATCCTGATGCGTGCAGGCTCTTCGAGGGACCATCCGCCCAGTTCGAGGGGAATCGGCGTCCCTTCCTCGTCCTCACCGATGAGGGCATCGAGAACGTCCGCAGGTGCAGTCAGCGCACCGGTATCGGTCGTTTCGCCGGTGCGACGGAGCTTCGGCTCAATAACCTGGATCGTTCCCTGGCCAGAGCCAGTCCGCCCACCGAGGCATACCGCACCGGATGTCAGGACATCGACGATGAGCTCGAGGAGCTTTTTGACGGACTCGGATGACGCAGGCCCCGGAATCCCCTCTGACTGGTCGCGTCCCATCGTTTCGTTGTCGCGCCCCTCCGCGGTGATGCGAATGTCGAACTTTGTGCCGCGGGGAAGGAACTCGTGCTCGTAGAGCGCTCCGTCTGAGGCAGCTCCTGTCGTCCGGTCGATACCGACGCCGTGACGCCTCGGTAAGGGGGATTCTCCGGAGTCGCTGTCCTTATGTTCCGGGAAGGATACCGCGTGGAAGGTGAGCGCGCTCTGCCTGATCGGCAGGGAGTCGTCACTGCGCAGGCGGCGATCGAGGAGTGACTTGCCGGTGTAGTCCGTGTCATCGCCCCACAGGGACACCCAGCTGGCCTTCGAGAATACTCCTCCGTCCTGAGTCGTGGGATGCCCGGCGTCTTCCATCGTTTGGCGGGCGATCTCGCACGCCGCGCGCACCGCGCCCCTGATGGACCGGCCGGGGATGGTTGGCTCGCCGAGGCCGTTGCGGCAGAAACGGATGACGGTTCCCTCTCCGTCGCGGTCGGGGACAGCATCGACACCACCGATGTGGAGTTCCGACGTCAGCTCAACAGGGATAGTGAGCTCATAGCGTGTGAATGTCACTTCTCTTCGCCTCCTTCGGGCGCCTTCTTGGACACAAAGTGCTCGAGCTTTGCTTTCGTGACCTCAATGGATTGGATGCTGAGCAGCGGGTGGTCCACGACGAAGCGGCCGTAGCCCTGCGCCGTCAGCTCGCCCACTCCAAAGGGGGCGAGCTCCAGGAGCTTGGCTCGATCCTCCTCGCTGACGTGCACCTGGATCACCGATCCTGCCTGGATCGCTAGGCGACTTGCGCGTGGCCCGTTGTCTGCAGGCGACCACGAGTCGACGCGGCGGTGGCGGATAGAGGTGGTAACGACTGCCTCGACGGTGATACCCTCGCGCTTGAATGCACGAATGAGGTCGTCGACGGTCCCTCCGGCCCCGAGCCCAGCGGAGCGCGCGATCACGTCGGACGTGAACCACAGCGGCACAACGCTGGACGAGGTCGGGGAGCCCTCGCCGGGGGCCGTACCGTCAGCGGACGTCGAGGCAGTGCTCGTGAGCTGCGTGCCTCCGGCGTTACCGAAGTGGCTGCGTGCCTCCCGCTCGTCGTTTGTCTCGTTGCGGAGCGTGCACGTCGCAGACCCGAATGTGCCCGTGAGCTTGCGCGACCCGAGCCGGGCCACGCGTGGCTCGTTGAGAAGACTGGAGACAGAGGCGGCCTCCCAGAGCTCATCCGACACCCAGACGTGCGCGCGCATTTTCAGGCCTTCGGGCAGTGCGTCGACGAGAACCAGTTGGCCCTTGCTGGCCGCGCCCGTCTCGTGGTTGATGGCGGTCGTCTGTCGCCCTCGTAGGGGAGGCTTACCGTACCAGCTCTGAGTCTTCGTGCCGGGCTCTTCACCGTCGCCTTCCTTCGGGGCGAAGAACACGTACCCGCCGCGAACGGGGATCTTCCCCTTATTCTTGGGGGAGTCGCCGTACAGGGTGATGGGCGAGTCCGAGGGTGACGTCTTGTCTGTCTTGAGTGTGAGGGGAACGGGGAGTCCCTCTGTTTCACTGATGACGGGCAACGCATCGGAGACGACCAGGTGGCCGCCGGTCACGGCGTTGGTAATGACGGCTTCGTTCTCTGCTTGCTTCTTCGAGGACACCAGCCGGTGCAGCCAGGGGAGCAGGACCGTCCCGCGCAGGAAATCCAAGGAGCGGATTTCATTCGAGAAGGGGACCTCGTAGGACACGATGGGCGAGTTGAGCGTGAGGTCGAGGATCAGGTGGTGCCCGCCGCTGTGCTGCGCTGCGGAATCGTCGATGGTCCCGACCTGGTGTTGTGTGCTGCGCTGCGGGGATGGGAGCGCTCTGAGAACGCCTGGCTTGAGAGACTGTGCCAGCTTCTTGAGGCTCGTCCTCAGCTCCTGCGAGCATGACGAAGCGAAGGCGACGATCTTGGACGTGGACTGCCCGGCGCCTGCCTCAACCTCGTGGCTGGTCACGAGGACCGTGCACTCGCCGTCGCCTCCGCTGCGGCCCGAGCCGATGCCTCGGACCATGAGGCCCGCGACCCCCAGGAGGAAGTGCGCCGCCTTGATCGTCTCCTGGTCGGAGGTCTCAGCCCCGGCCTCGTCGATGAGGGTGAACGTGCCCGTGAGGACGCCGGCCGCTGCGCGCTCCGTGAAACGCAGGAACTGGTCGCGTGCCGTCCCCGTCTTTGGGTCGATGGAGAGGGACACCGTGTCGTGGATTGGGATTTTCGAGGCCGGGGTGGCGTCCGTGAAGAGAACGTGACGCGGGTGGGGGGTTGAGCCCGGCTCGCTGTCGGGGTCCTGGCCGAAGAGCCACAGGGCGAAGTTGGTCCACTTCTTAGGGGACTTCTCCTCTGGCCCGTCGAGGGCCTTCGCCGCCAGCATCGCTTGTTCGCGCAGGACACCCGTGATGACCGTGCTGCGCACGCCCGGGTCGTCGCCGCAACGCTCGATTGTTGAGTGTGTGCGCCCCGCGTGGCCAACGCCCGTGGACACGCCCCAGTCGGACGTGAACACGATGGTCACGTGGCCGCTCGCGGTAGGAGAAGTGGTTGGTGAATCGGTGGTCACTGGGCACCTCCTTCGGTGGAATGGTCTGTCGCTTCCTGGGGGCCAGCGTCGTCGGTGTTCTTGCCAATCCGTGAAACGAGGTAGCCGTCGGGCAAGTTCTCAGACAGGTCGATGAGGTCCAGGAGCCACTTGATCTGCTCGAGGGATTCGCCAGCCTCATCGGAGCTCGATGAGTGAGGCGAGAGAAGCTTCAACTGTTTGGCGAGGCGTCCAGCGCCGGTGGCATTTTGTAGCGCGACGTTCCACTCGGTTGTGGCCTTCTCGGCATTGCCTTCTGCGAGGAGTTTGACGATGCGGTTCGCGCGGGCACGCGGGAACGGATCGCCGGTGGTCTGCGTGGGATCGTCCGGTTTCTTGCCATCGAAGGCTGCGACCGCCTGAAGGATGCGCGCCCAGGAGGACAACGGCTGCGACTCTGCGGTGGGTGCTTTTTCGGACGAGGTCGTGGTCGCGTCCCCGATCCGATCCGGCGCGTAGCATCCGACCAGGAAGGGGCGCTGCGCACGGCCCTTGTACTCGTCCAACGTCTCGTCCGGGTCGAGGACCGTCGCGTCGCGCAGGACGTGGAAGTTGATCGTCGAACAGGGGACCGTCCACGGCTTCTTGCCAAGCTTCTTTCCTCGCGATACCAGCTCTTCCGCCAGGTCGTAGGCGATGTGGAAGGGGAAGTTGCGGCCCACGATGGCCACGCCCGCCGAGGCCGTGAGCGGGCCGGGGTTTTGAATGATGTAGTCGTCGATTTCGAAGTGGTCTCGCTCTGGTGCGTCGGCCTTTTTCCCTCCAGCAACAATGGCAAGAACTGACAAAAGATCGTCGTCCTTCGTGAGTCTCTCGTAATGGTGGATGTAGGCTTCCGCGAAGGGGATCGCGTAGCGCCCGTCTGTGTAGACCGTGACATCGTCGCCGCCCACGAGAACGGGCACGATGGGAACGACTGTATCTGGAGTCAGTTCCTGAACGTAGTACCACGAAAGTGCGATGGCGTCCTTCACGACATTGTCGAGTCTGCGGTTCACCTCCATGATGAACGACTGCAAACCTTTGCTGTCCTCAGTGGTTTCCTCATCAGATGTCGTACTGACTCCAACCTTCTGGACCGCACGATGGGCGCAGCCTAGATCACGCATGATCGCGCCAACGCCGTTACCGTCAATATGGACGACTCCGACCGACGACAACATGTCCTTGGCATCCTCAGACTCCTCGCCGTCTTGGAACGCAGCCGCAAGCTTGGTCGGATCGAGCTGGGGTTCTTGTTTGAGCTCCATTCCTTGCTCCGCAAGCCGCTTCTGCACATCGTCGACTTGCTGCTTTCGCGACGTCGATGCGAACACTCGCTTCACGCGCGACGGGAGGGACAGGGGTGACGACTCATCGAAGCTATTCGGCTTCAGGGGTTCCTGAATGAGTTTTAGATCGCATAGCGATGCAGATGCAGGAAGAGCGGACTCTGAGCCGCGTTCCAGGAACGGGAACTGCGGGAAGCGTGCCGCTGCCGGTCGGCGGTTCAGCGAGTACTCCAAAAAGACACGATCAAGCTCTTGCAGGTCGTCCGCATCTACCGTGTTGGATGACGCCTCGATGAAGACACCCGTGACGTCGAGGCCTGGGGCGTCGGTGAGGGCTCGGAGGGTGACCTCACGGATCAGTTGCTTCGCCAAGTCCTTTGGGTTGCCATCAGTCTCCCTGAAACGGACGATCACTTTGCCGGATGAGTTGGAGACCCAGAAAGAGGTTGGAAGAGGCTTTTGCTTGAGGAGCTTTTCAGCTTCCTCCTTCACCCAGCGGGACAGCAGCGTGATCTCGAAGGACGCACCGATCTGCTCGCGCAGGCGAGGAGACGAGAATATGAACGACTGATTGCTGTTCGTCTGCAGCATGACGAGAACGTTGGACATTACTATCACCTGGGAGAACTGCCGTCAAGCTAAGCGAGGAACGTTAGGAGGGATAGAACGTCGTTTGCTAGACGTCCCGATGCGCGTGTGACAGTAGTGAGGCTTCGTGCATTGATGTCTTCGAACTCCTTTTTCTCTAGATCCAATGATTCCTCGCCATGGGGAGCAAAGAAAATTAAGGCCTTATCAGAAGTCTTTTTTGCCATGATTTCTGTGAATGTTCTGTTGCGATTTGAAGCCGCTTGTAAGACCCGGGTAGATATGATAGTTAGATCGTGTGATGAGATTCGCTCAATGTTGTGGTGATTTCCTGCGGTAATTTGCAGACTTTGAAAGTGGTATCTCTTTGAGTGTATTAATAAGGTTGTTGTCATCAGGTTCCTGAAGGACGAGTATTTTCTTATCTCTCAGACCTGCTGAGAGGTTGCGAAGGTAATTCTGGACATTTTCGTCCTCTCTTATCAGATTGATGATGTTCCTTTTAGTCCACTTTCGATTTAGTGCCCAGTTAATTCCTATTGATGCAAATAGAACGATGAGCCCGGCGACTACCTGCTCGCCTATGGAAATTGCATTCATTGTGTTCGTCTTTCTTGTGTGGGACTTATGCGGCCACGGCGTCTATGACGCCCATGCCATAGCTCGTGTGTGAGCCGACGTTCGTGTATGCGGACAGCGCCATGAGGCGCGAGAAAATGCGGGTCGCTTCGGTGCCCTCGACGCCGCTGATGCGCAGGTAGCCCTCGTGGGCCGGGATGCGCTGGGAGCTCAGGCGGCCCTGGCCGGCGCGGCGCGGCATCGCTAGCGACACCACGGAGGAGCGCGTGAAATCCTGCGTCGCTAACACGCTCGCCATCGCGTCCCGGTCGATGCGTGGGGGAGCGAGCCTCCTGTTCCATGCCCACCAGCGCTGCTGCAAGCTCGTCGCAATCGTCGCTGGGGAGAGGCTCGGCACGTGATTCCCCTTCGATGAGAATGTTGTCGGTGTTACCAGGCGCACCTCCCACGCGGTGTCCTGGTCTCGCTCCGCCAGCTCTTCCCATGAGGCCTGGCTGATGATCTGGCCCTCGGATGCGATCAGAACCGCGTCGTCGTCGGTGCCAGCGCCGAGGCGCATCACTCCACCCCACGACAGCCACGCATCCAGCGTGTCAATCAGTCGATCGTCCAGGAATCGAACCTCGACGCCGAATGTCGACTCCGAATGGCTCAGCTCGCCGAGCGAATAGGGCTTCACCCCACCCGACCCGTGAACCGGTCGGTGTGCGAGTGTTGGGAACTGTGCGGCCCTCTCCGGGCTAATGCCTGGCGGTAAGTCCAGAACCGCCGACAGGGCTGCGTGGAGCCTTCTTGGTGTCGCTGGCACTCCCTCGGGCGCGTCAAAGCGAACGTAGACGGATGCTGGCATCGGTGCCTCCCATCACTCGCGTGTGACTGTCGTCTCTGACGCTACCACTTTTGATCTCCGGAAACATGGCCAGCTACCAAGTTAGCTGTTGGACTTGGTGTGGCAATTTGGCTGGGTCTGTCTCTTGGCCTGGTCTGGTTTTGTGGACCGGGTGTTTTGAGGGTTGTTGGTTGTTATTAGTGGTGTTGTGCCCATTGGCGCGCGTACTGGTTGGGTGAGAGCCAGCCCAGCGCGCTGTGGGGGTGTTCTTCATTGTAGCGCTGGGACCAGGCGCCAATCAGAGTGCGCGCGTGGTTGAGGTCCTCGAACATGTTGTCCTCGAGGAGTTCGTCGCGCATGCGGTTGTGTAAGGACTCCACGAACCCGTTATGCCACGGCTGGCCCGGTGGGATGAACGCTTGGAGTGTGTCATGCTCGCTGGCCCAGCGCCCCACGGCGGCGGCAAAATCGTTCATCCACTGGCGCACAGGCGCATGATCACGCAGCGTTTTCGCCCCGCCAGCCGCGCGGGTGCGGCAATACGCTGACCGGGACAGCCCGGCAACGCGCCCGTGCAAGACGCTGAGAAAACCCCTTGCCGATCAGGTGGTTCACAGCCTCGTGCCTGCGCGCCAGGCCTAGAAGTTTCCCTCCGCCAACTCTCGCAAGGCCGCCTTCTCCAGCTTCACGACAATCTGCTCAGGCGTGTGCTTCGAGAACTTCCTCATGGTCATCCATTCTGCCCGGCCACAAGCAGCCGGGACTACTCAGAACAACCCTCTCAAAACAAACGGTCCGAAAAACCCAGACCCCTCCACGGCGGATTGTCGAGGCGGTGTTCAACGCGCAGGACGCCGTGGCGGCAGATGTCGCTGCGGGATCGTACCGGGTGGCGTGTGCTGCACCGTGCTGGACCTGCTGGAGTGATTCCCCAACAATGTCGCACGTAATTTCCATGTCAACCTTTCAAGCATTGAAATTGCGTCGTTGCAATTGCCCGGCTGGTGGCTGCACGGCCTGCGCGAGAGTGGGGCGGCACGATAGTCTGTGACTGACAGGCTCGACCTCAACGTATGGCAGGTGTTCCATGTTCTTCTGTAACGATGCGCTGAACCCCGCTGGCAACGGCCTCGGCCCCGACGAGTGGTGGAAGGGCGCGGTCGTCTACCAGATCTATCCGCGCTCCTTCAAGGATTCCAACGGCGACGGGTTCGGTGACCTCGAAGGCATCCGACAGAAGCTGGACTACCTGAAGAACCTGGGCGTGGACGTCCTGTGGCTCTCGCCGATCTACGCCTCCCCGCAGGCCGACAACGGCTACGACATCGCCGACTACTACGACATCGACCCCATGTTTGGGACGCTCGCGGACTTCGACCGCCTGCTCGCAGACGTCCACGAACGCGGCATGCGCCTCGTCATGGACCTGGTCGTCAACCACTCCTCCGATGAACACCCGTGGTTCGTCGAGTCGCGCTCCTCGCGGGATAATCCCAAGCGCGACTGGTACATCTGGCGTGACCCCCGCCCCGGGCACGTTGGCGGCGAGGCCGGGGCGCAGCCCAACAACTGGGGGTCCTTCTTCTCCGGCTCGGCCTGGGCCTGGGACGAGGCTACGGGCCAGTACTACCTGCACTTGTTCCACAAGAAGCAGCCCGACCTGAACTGGGACAACCCCGAGGTCCGCGCCGCCGTCTATCGCATGATGAACTGGTGGCTCGACCGCGGCGTCGACGGCTTCCGCATGGACGTCATCAACCTGATCTCGAAGGACCCGGCCCTGCCCGACGGCGTCGTTTACCCCGGACGCGCGTGGGGCGAGGGCTTCCCGCACTTCTCCGAAGGGCCCCACCTGCATGAATACCTGGCCGAGATGCGCCGCGAGGTCTTCGCGGGGCGCGCCGGAACCATGACGGTCGGCGAAACTCCGGGCGTGCGCCGCGACAACGTCCTGCTGTTCACGGACCCGGCCCGGCGTGAGCTCGACATGGTGTTCCAATTCGACCACGTAGACCTCGGCCTCGAAGCGGGGAAGTTCCACCCCCGCCCGCTGCGTCCCGGCGAGCTCGCCGACTGCCTGAGCGCCTGGCAGGAAGCCCAGGGAAGCGTTGGCTGGAACAGCCTCTACCTGGACAACCATGACCAGCCGCGCGCCGTCAGCCGCTTCGGCGACGAGGCGCACCGCTACGCCTCTGCGACCGCCCTGGCCACCGCCCTGCACATGCTGCGCGGCACCCCCTACGTCTACCAGGGCGAGGAGCTCGGCATGACCAACGGGGTCTTCCACGGCCTCGACGATTTCCGCGACGTGGAGGCGCTGCGCTACTATCGCGAGGCTACCGCAGCGGGGGAGGACCCCGAGTCGGTCCTGGCCGGGATGCGCGCCACCGGCCGCGACAACGGGCGTACCCCCGTTCAGTGGGACGCGGGGCCGAACGCGGGCTTCACCGACGGCACCCCGTGGATCGGCGTCACCCCGAACTACACGGAGATCAACGCCGCCACCCAGGTGGGTGACCCCTCATCCGAGTACTCCTACTATCGGGCGCTCGCGGACGTGCGCCACGGCCTGCCTGTCATCGCGGCGGGCTCGTTCGAGCGCATCGTTACTCCCTCACCCGCAGTCTTCGCCTACCGGCGTATCTTCGACGAGGCCGTGGCAACGGTCCTCGTCAACCTTTCCTCACAGCCCGCGTCCCTGGGCGAGGTCGCGCGCGGGGTGAGTGGCGAGCTCATCCTGTCCAACCGGGACCTGTCCGAGGCCGAGCGAGAGGCTCCCGGTGTTCTGGAGCCCTGGGAGGCGCGTGTCTACCTCGCGTGAGGATGCGAGAGGGGTGTCCGGCGTGGTCCTGGCTATGTGTGGCTGGGGAAGGTTGATGGTCCGCTAGCTGTTGTGGGTGCACTCCATTGTGGGGGTGGCGCCGTCGGTTAATGGGCGCTCGTATTTGATTGTCCAGTAGTCCGGGTTCTGGGGGACTGCTTCGATGCGGTAGCTGCCGGGGAATAGGTAGTACCAGCCTTGGGGGTTATCGATCGATACGTCGCCGACCCGCACGCTGCGAAGGTTGTCTAACTCCATGAGGGTGACTGTTGATCTGAAGGATGGGGCGTCAATGTGCCACCAACCAAGCTTGCCATTGGCCTCGTCCTCCTGTGACAACACGGTGTTGGTCGTGGCCAAGGCTTCTGTGCCGTCGTCGAAGGAAACACGCCCCTCGATGGCGTAGGTGTTATTGACGTTACTGACTGGCTCGATGGATACCGTGCTGGGTGCGTGTGCGTGCGCAGCGTCGGATAATCCGTCAATGTGGTCTAAAGTGGTCTAACGTGGCATCATTCAAAGAAAGAGAAAGGTGCCATGATGGGTGCAACAGCATCACTCAATACGAAGATCGACCTCCAGGAGAAGCTCGACTTCCAGGCAAACGCGGAGGCGTTGGGGATGACGCCGTCAGCCGTGATCAAGGTGTTCGTGCGCATGTTCAACCAGTGCAAGGGCTTCCCCTTTGACGTGCGGCTCCAACCGAGGATCAACTTCGATAACTCCGACATCGCCGTGGCCGAGGTAAGCGACGGCCGCCTCGTCGTTCCTGCCGCCTGGAGGGACGAGGATGACGACTGAGAGCCCACCTCGTCCCTACGACGTTTGGCAGATGTCCTTCGAGTACGAGGATCAGCCCGGCGTGGCGAAGGTACGTCCGGTCGTGATCGGCACCGTCGGCGTTGGACCCACTGCCGTGCCCACCTGGCGCTAACCCAAGGAGCCCTTAGCCCAAGGGGCTTAAAACCTCTCACTTAAAACCTCCCACTGAAAGCCGCCTACTTAAAGTCTGTAAAAATCCCTTAAAGCCCCCTGATCTGGTTGATGAACTGGGCCGAATAATCCAATGCCAGCCTAGCCTCGGGGATAAGTGGGCCCCCAGCCACATAAACATGGAAGGCACCAGGCTCAAAACGCAGCTTGACGTCAACCCCCGCGTCCAGTGCGCGGCGGGCAAACTTCACGGCGTCGGGCGTGATGATGTCGTCGCTGCCTGCGAAAACACGCATGGGAGGCAAGCGGTCAAATGAGCCATATAGGGGGCTGATGCGCGGATCCTTAGTTGCCAGCTTGCCGGCCCAAACCTGCCCTGCCCATTTCAGGCCGGGCACCCCAAGCATCGGGTCGCGAGGCAAAATGGCGCCAATATCCGGGTTGGTCATGGTTACGTCAACCCACGGCGAGTACAAAATCAAGCCATCAACCTGGCTTAAAGACAGGTCACGGCGCTGCATTGCCAGGGACGCACACAGGCCGCCGCCAGCAGAGTCGCCAACCAAATGACACGCTTATAGAGCAGCTGCGCATAATCGATAGCTGCGTTCATCAGCGCAAACGCATCCTGGGCGCAGCGGGCGGGAGCTAGCGGATAATCCACCACAAGCACCGGCAAACTCGTGCGGTCAGATAGCCCAGCCACAATATTCCACTGGAAAGCAGACATGGCCTGGATATAGGCGCCGCCGTGCAGATAAATCAGTGCGGTATCAGCTGGCGCCAACAGGGGATCTAAATCAGGGCGCATATCTGGGTCAGCCTGGCTGGGATGGCGAGTTAGTTGAAATTTTGCGGCCGGGCGCTTGGGGGTGACCCAGGTCAGTGGGCCGTGGGTGCGCAGGCAAAAACGCCGGCGCATCCAAAATGGGGCAGGGGCGGGCGCCAGGGGGTGCAGGGCGGCGAAGCGCGTGGCCGCCTGCGAGTTAAGAATTGGTGGCACTAGACGCTGACTGAGTTTAGCTAGGCTCATTTCAGTGGACATGTCTAAATCCTTTCCAGGTCTATACCTGAGATTTACAGGTAAAATCGTCCGTCGCCTATGATTTTTCAATACTGTTTTTATAGGTGAGGGACGATTTTGTAGGTAACGGCGGCGAGCTGGGCCTTGCCGGCGTCGAGAGCGAAGCCAAGGGCGCCGTCGGCACCAATGAGGTAAGGAGGGGCCATGTGGCAAGGAGGCAGCGAAACCCAGGACATTGCCGCGCACTACGAGCTTATCTGTGCAGATTGGCGGGCGGGCAAAGAAGTCTATTTGGCCGCCCGTTTCGACAAACACGGGCAGGCGGGGCTCGACTTCCTGTTGGCGCAGCTGTCTGGGGGAGGGGGAGGAGAAAATCCGGGTGCTTACCGCCGCCCTGGCAGCTGAGGTATTGACCAAACTAAGGCACCTAGACTTTTACGCGCCCTACTGTGACAGGCTTGTGGGGCCGCTTTGCGCCCTGCTTGCTACCGGGGACGTTCAGCTTCGCCGCAAGGTGGTTATCGCTTTGGGTTGGGTTGGTGGCGCAGGTGAGATTGACGTTTTGGCTCGGGTGCTTTTTAACGACGACGACGCACTGTGCCGGGCATGGGGCGCGGCTAGTCTCATGCAAATGTCCTTTCACCGCGTTCAAGGGGAGGAGCTTAGGCTAAAAACCAAGGCGGTGTTTGCCAAGGCGATTAGCGAGGAAAAAGATCCCTATGCCTGTGGGGTAATGATCCAGGCGGCGCAGGAGCTGTTTTCTAAGCGGTGGGTGTCGACAAGCGCAGTAGAGGGGCGCGAGCTGGAAAAGATTGAAAAGGGGCGCAGGGCTGCCGTCAGGTTTTTGAGTAAGGGTTAGATGCATGCCAGAACTGCATGCAATATCCACAGATTGTCAGATTCCCTTGTGTAATTAAAGTGATGTGCGCTACTCTGATTCAACTTTGTTTTGAACTGGCTGGCGCACTAAGTCGTGTTTCAGCCCTGTTCACCAGCTGAAATACGGGGGCGATCCCAATGAAGGGATTCAAAAAGAAGCCAGCCGTCTTGCCGGCGGCTGAATCTAGTGCGGCCAAATTTGGTGAAGATGAGGCTGCGCCTGAGACTCGCGGTGAGGCTCGCGGTGAGACTAGCACTGCGGGCCACAAGAAAAGCGGGCTGGAAGTGGGCTGCCACCCTGGCTGCGCATTAAACCGCAAGACCGCTGGCCGCTGGTGCGAGTAGCGTTGGTAGTGGTGCTGTGTGTCAGCGCCGGCTGGTACTTTGTGGACTTTTATGGTGGTAAAGATGCCCAGGCTGGGCAGGCTTTGCCTGGCGGGGGCGCTGTGGCCAGTGCAAGTGCGAGCCGTGCAAAGGCGCGAGGCACGGTTTCAGCGACGCCGACATCAATGCCGGCGCCTTCTGCCTCAGTTAAATGGACGCCCACGGCCCAGGAGGCCAAGAAGCGTGCTGAGGCTTTGAATATGTCGCTTCCGGCTAAGCCGGAAGAGATTACGCAGAATACCGATGATGGTGCTGTGGCCACGGCCAAATATGCAGTTGACTTATATAATTACGCATTTTCTACGGGAAAAGTTGAAGAATATAAGGCTCTGTGTAAAGGGAGTCATAAATCTTGTGCCACAACTCCGGCGGCTATACAGAAATTACATGCTGATGGTGGCTGGGTTGATGAAATGCATGTAACGTTTATGGATGGATGGGTACGTAAAGACATTAAAGATAAAGTTGTTGTCGAGCTTTGGTATTACCAAACTGGTGGCATCGAATATCTTGGCGATGGATCAAAAGTTGATGTTAAACAAAGTAAATGGGCAGCATTAGTTACTTTGTCGTATAACGGCAATAACTGGCAGGTAGAGGTGATTTACGGTGAGCAACGTTAAGGTGTGCTGTTTAGCTTTAATGGTTCCATGTTTGTTCCTCTCGGGAGTTGCTCACGCAGATTCTGAGGATCCGTATTTTGATCAAAAATTAGGGCCAGGCGGCAGCATTATTGTTGGAGCAAGGCAAGAAGAATCAGGTCCTGGTTTTGTGGGGGCCACTGGCAGCTCAGAGCTGCCAGAACAAGCACAAGAAGGTGCGGCTAAGCCTGTGTTGCGATGCTATGGAAGTGGCGCAGCTGAAGGGGTTGTTTTTGAGGGTAGCGATTTAGATCCCTCACGCTACGACAGTTGTGAGGTAGTGCCTGGTCAGCCGCAAAGTGAAGGTGCACCTGTGCAGGCTAAACCGTTTGTGGTTACACGTGAGCAAGTTGCGAAATTATTCGTAAAAGGCAGTGGGGTTGAGCGTTACCCAGCTGGACGAACATTAGTGATTGATCACGATATTACGTTTTGGACTAGCGGGAATAAGCAGTCCATTACTTCTAACCTGTTAGGTCGTCAGGTAGAAATTGAAGCCAGTCCAGTTAAATACATCTGGGACTTTGGTGATGGGGTAATCCAAGAAACTGACTACCCAGGGTCTCCACCTCCAGCAGGTGGAATCGTTCATCAATTCAAGGATACTGGTAATAATTTCCGGGTCCAGTTAACTGTGGTATGGGTTGCTCGCTGGCGTTTAGTTGGTGGAGCTTGGCAAACTGTACGTGGCACGATTACCACCCATGAATTTAGTACATATTTCGATTTATATTTACCAGATTCGTACGGGGTGGTGCCCGGCTATGAGCCTTCGCCCACGATTGAGCCGCCTGTAGATAAACCTAGGTAGCAGTTTAACTCTGAAAATAGGGGTGAGCTCAGTGAAGAGATTAAAAATTGGTTGGCTACAGGCATGGGTAGTTGCTGCTTTAGTAAGTTGCATCAGTGCTGGCTTATGCATCATGGTTTTCTATGCTGGTAAAGATGCTCAGGCTGGGCAGGCTTTGCCTCATGGGGGTGCAGCCAGCGCAAGTGTGACAAGTGCGAGCCGCTCAGGGGTTAGCGCTACGGTTTCACCAACACTGACGTCGGCGCCCTCTGCTTCGGTGAAGTGGACGCCTACGGCCCAGGAGGCCAAGAAGCGCGCTGAGGCTTTGAAAATGCAAGCTCCGGTCAGGCCTGAAGAAATTACCCAAAACACTGATAAGGGGCTCTTCATAATTGGGGGTGTAGTTGGGGTCTGAATCCGCCGGTTTCGAGGAGGCAGCGGGCGATGTAGTTGGTGAGATTTCGGAACCCAAGTGCGGATCCGCGTAGATGTTCGAGGCGGCCGTTGATGGCTTCGGTAGGGCCATTGGAGGTGTGGGGATGATCGAAGTAGGCCAGGATGTCCCCGGCTCGGCGTTTGAGTGTCTGCCCAGCGTAATGAGCTCTCTCAGACCCCTCGGTACACGCGTGCAGGTCAGTGTATTAATTTCGGCTTGCATCAGGGCCTTACCCACGTCCGTGTCGGGCGCGCGGTAGGCGTCGGGTGATGTTCTGGTAGGCGCTCCATGTGACCTCGAGGGCGACGTGGCAATCGCTGGCGAACAGGTCGAGGATCTGGTGTTGCTGGCGTGGGGTGAGCAGACATGACCGGGTGTGGAGCATACGGCGGGCCTTGTACAGGGGATCCGTGGCACGCCCGCGCCGATGGTGAAGTTCTTGCCCGGTGCGTCTGCGGCACTCATCGAGAGCATCCCCGGCCAAGGTGTACGACATGGAAGGGATCCATGACTGCCCTTGCGTCTGGGAGTTCTTCGGCGGCGGCGCTCTTAAAACCAGTGAATCCATCCATCGCGACGATCTCGATGCGCTCACGCCACGTGTCGGGGCGGGAGGCCAGCCAGGTTTTGAAGACCTGCTTGGAGCGGCCTGGGACCATGTCCAAGAGTCGGCAGGGGCCGCTGCGTTCGCGGATGGGCGTTAAGTCCAAGATAACGGTGACGTATTTGTCGCCGTAGGGGGTGTGGCGCCACACGTGTTCATCCACGCCGATGACACGCACGCCATCGAACCGAGTCGGGTCGTTGATGAGCGCGCGCTGGCCTTCGGTCAGGACAGCGGTGTTGGCGGTATTCCAGGACACGCCTAGGGCCTGGGCGATACGCGCCACCGTCAGATGGTGGACCACCAGGCCCACCAGCGCCCAGCGCACCGCTGCTCGTGAGAGCTTCGCGCGTGGATCGGCCGCTGCACTCATGTCTTGACGCCACACGTGAGCGCACTCCGGGCACCGGTAGCGGCGCACGCTCACGTGCAAGATCGTGGGGTGCCACCCGTAGGGTACGTGAGCCAAGCGCCTGATCACCGTGTCGCGTACGACGCCTTCGCCCCCACACTGTCGGCACCACCGGTCCTCACCCACTACCTTGCAGGCCAAGATGGTCCGATCGCCTCCTACACGCTGGCCCGTCACTTCCAGGCCCAGGTCATCCAGGCGTGTGAAGGTGCTCAGGTCAGGGCGATCAAAGGTAGTATTAGGCATGTCGAGGTCTTTCGGATGGACGGTGTAGGAATCTCCATCATCGGAAGACCTCGACCCCTACCCGGCCACGACACGCCGAACCCCGCATACCACCCCCACACCCTCAATTATGAAGAGCCTGATAAAGTG
>BNJV01001507.1_pt1 | contig 27345 bp, 51 predicted proteins | sample 8540591 | NCBI WGS metagenome assembly BNJV01 (sample SAMD00202457, study PRJDB9452) | human saliva metagenome | host: Homo sapiens | reverse complement strand
TATCATATAGTATTTGCACCAAAATATAGGAGAAAGATAATATATGGAGAGCTAAAGCAGGATATAGCAAAATATATTGAGCATGTTATGTAAAAAGAAAAAGAAGTACATATAGTGGAAGCAGAAGTATGTCCGGATCACATATATGCACGGTAGAGATTCCGCCAAAAATGAGTGTATCAGATTTTGTAGGATATTTAAAAGGTAAAAAGTACACTAATGATATTTGAAAGACATGCAAAATCTAAAATACAAATGTATGGGAATAGACATTTTTGGTGTAGGGGGATATTATGTAGATACAGTAGGAAAAATGCAAAAAGATAGAAGAATACATAAGAAACCAGCTAAATGAAGATATGTTATATGACCAGATGAGTATGAAAAGAATATATAGACCCGTTTACGGGTGAGCCGGTAATAAAAAGCAATAAGAAAAAATAAGCCCTAAGGGCTAAGCAAAGTAAATGACGTGCGGTTGGCGAAACTTTCGATGAGTCTTTAGACTCTAGCGCAGGTAAAGAGCTCTTATAGGAGAAACAAACCACCGGCTTAGCGCGGTACTGATTATCAATAAAACAGCCACCCGAAGGTGGCACGAACAATTTATTGCTGTTATTTATTTTGTTCCGAATATTCTGTCGCCGGCATCTCCAAGTCCCGGGACAAATATAAGCGTCTGAATTAGTCTGTCTGTCAAGATGACCGACATAAATCTGTACATCAGGATGAGCCTCTTCAAGAGCTTTTAAGTCCTTCAGGTGCGGCTATAATACACATGAATTTTTATTTTCTTACCACCATGCTTTTTGATCTGAGATATAGCATCTATAGCGGAACCACCTGTTGCAAAGCATAGGATCTGTAACCACTATTATTCTCTCCTCAATAGGACTTGGCAGTTTACAATAATATTCTACAGGTGTATGAGTTTCTTCATCTCTGTAAAGTCCTATATGTCCCACTTTTGATGCCGAGCAAGCTGTAATATACCGTCAACCATACCGAGTCCTGCTCTAAGTATAGGTACTATTGCCATTTTTCTACCTGAAATCATTTCAGTCATACATTTTTCAAGTGGAGTTTCTACTTCAACTTCTTCTGTAGGAAGGTCGTTTTAATGCTTCGTATCCCATCAACATTGCAATTTCACCTACAAGAGATCTGAATTCATTGGTTCCTGTGTTCTTATCACGAAGAATTGATATTTTGTGTTGAACCAACGGATGCTTATTAATATAAACTTTTGACATTTTTACACCTCAATCTAAAATTTGCTTTCCCTTATTATAGAGCAAATAAATACATAAGTACATAGAAAAATTATTTAGTGCTTGGAGAATATTTTGCAAGTACATAGTCACCAAGCTCATGAGAGAGAGGCGAGTATAGATATCACCGCCTGATTCATAAGAGAACAGTTTCGGGAAACCTTCTATTCACATCTATTTTTCTTTATAAGAGGGAACTCGCATCCTCAAGTAAAGCTTAGAGTGTCCACAGTTAAATTCTTTTTGTATTCTGCAAAAGCCGGCTGCTTGGGGAGTTTGTAGCATTTTCAAGTTCAACATCATCTGAGAGTATATAGTTTGCAATGGTAAGCGGATCGGCAAAATCTGTAAGTCCGATACTTTCACCTGTATCAAGATTTATATTATTTGTAAAAATAATCTTTTACTGTCATTTCCCTGTTTTTAAGCGTTCCGGTGTAAACTATACTCATTCTGTCTTTCTGCTTTGATTTTTCACATTATACTTTAACTCTGTAGTTGAACTGGCATTTGAAGTGAAAATGAATCCAAAAGCAAGTTTTGCATTATCTGAAATAGCTTTTTATTCACTGATGATTCTATTTTTAGAGTCAATTCCGCTCAAGTTTAGGATAGGAGATTTTTGATTTATCCTCTGGAATAGCTCTGTGCATTTTTCGGTAACGCTTGATTTTTGATGATGATTTTTATCAGCAGTAGGGACTGTTTTGCACCTGATTTGTTTCAGCTTTCAATAGGGAGGTGGACTCTTGCTTACCGTCACTTACGTCCCAGATGTGCGTGGTGGTCGGGTGACACAGCACCGTCAGCACCCCCGGCGGCGGTAGTAGTCAGTGACATGGGCAATCGTCAGCTTCTGCTTAGTCATAATGCGCACTGCAAATCACGGAAGTATCCTTGCTTTCTACATCCTGCACGCCTCTCGCAGCCAAATGCAATTGAATTCAGGTAAATATAATGGTTCTTCTATTTTACCTCCATAGATTTGATTTCTTCAAACACGAACTATACATGAAAACGAGAAAAAGAAATCTTAATTTATAAATTAGATTTTATACTGCCTATATAATTTTATAATATGTTTTGACTTTCAATTTTAAAGTAATGATAAAATAATGCGAATGAATAGAATAAAAATTTAATTTTGGGGAGATAACCATGAGCATTTATCAGTGTGATGTGCTAGGATTGAATACCGATAGGACCTTCAAGTTACATACGGCAGGACGTGTGTAATTGTACATGTGCAAGAAAATGATAGGAGGAAATCCCAAAAAGGTAGAGTTTATACTATACGCCCTTTGCAAAGACTTACAAAGGACATGGTACAGACAGAGCATTACTTGGAGGACTTATGGGATTTGGCATGCACTGATGTAGCAAATACGTGATTCATTCAGTATTCCGCGAGAGAGAGAGATAGGTACAAACTTGCGCGACAGTGAGTTTATCGAGATTCATCCCGGAATACGGTTGACGTGCATGAAGGGATGAAGATGGCAGAAAGGTTTACAGTCAGAGTGAATCACTTGGTGGCGGAAAGGCAAGACAGTAAAGATAGACTGTGAGATATCGACTTTTCAGGTGAGTACATGCGCCATAATTTTTGGTACATCGTGACAGGGCCAGGTCATAGCATATATCAGTAAGATTTTTAAGTGAGCATAATACAAATATTGCATTTATGAAGCTTTACAGAGAGTCAAGGGAAATAAAGCATATACTATTATAGAATCGGATGAAATGATACCGCCTGATATTAAAACCGGGACTGTATAAAATGGAACATATCACAGGTAATGATAGTTCAATAGGAGAGATTATGATTTTATTAATGCAAAAAGAACTTTTGGAACTTTGTGATAAGAAAAACATGTCAATTGTGAGATAATGAAAATAAGGGAATGTGACGAGCACAATTTCAAAGAAATAATAAATAAAGATGAAAAGAGTTCTTGAAATTATGAGAGACTCTTTCAACATTACCGAGAACATACACCCATAAAAATCAATGGGAGGACTTATAGGAGGTGAGGCAAAAAGCTTAGCTGGAATATCAAAAGCAGGAGAAAAATATACGGGTGGCCCGGCACTTTTCAAAGGCGATAATGTATGCAATGGCCGTTTTGGAGTGCAATGCCCATGCATGCTTATAGTTGCAGCCCTACAGCCAGGTTCATCAGGTGTGGTGCGCGGACTGTTGCTGGCAATGCAGGATGATCATACTCCTTTTCGAGATGAGAAAAATAATAGATGCATTGTTTACGGCCGGCAATAGGATATCTTTGCAATGAGAAATGCCACCCGTAGCCGGAGCTCGTAGGCGGTTGCACAGGCAGAGATGGGAGTGGGGCAGCTGAGCATCGGCGGCGGCAGGTGCGGTTGAACTGATGGGAGGAAGTCCTTCCAATGTTTGGATGCATCATCAACGGTGCTTATGAATATGCTGGGATTGGTATGCGACCCTGTAGGGGGCTGGTAGAGTATCCATGCCAAAAACAGAAATAGCTTCAGGAGTGTCAAATGCCTTGGTGGCTGCAGAGCTGACAATGGCGGGAATAAAACAGCTTATACCTTTTGATGAGATGCTTGATAATGTGTATAAAGAGTGAGAAGAGAATGCCGGTGAACTTAGAGAAACGGCGCTTGGAGGATGTGCGGTGACAAAAGCGCGTGTGATGCCTGCGGAATGCGTGGGTAAAATTTAATATTGTGTGTGGATATAGTTCAATATTTATTTATAAAATCTCATGTAGAATAAACTATATGAGATGTACTTAATTTTAGGTGAGCGGAATAAAAGTTTTATTCAAATTACTATTTAGACGGATAATAGAAAAGAATCAAAATTATTAACATTTAATAGAAGATAAAAACACAGTGATTTTTGATTTAATAAAAACATTTGAATGTATATATAATAGTAGCTATATAATAAATTTAAAAACAAATTACTAAAATTATAAATTTTAATATCATTCAGTAAATTTGTATAATATGATAAATATATGTTACTAACTTGACGCAATAAACCAATAAGAATATACTTAATGAAAAATGAAAAGAAAAGATAATATTTATTAATAAAAAGATATTATTTTTACACAAGGATGAAATTGAGTGGATACAATGGTATGGGGGCTTTAGCATGAGGATATTTTTACAGTGTAATGATATATATTTTGTTACTCACTTCAGTGATTACGTCAGTCATAATTACAGCGATATAGAGTTCTTTCTGTCGTTATGACGAGGAAAGAGCAATAGATACCACTACAGTATGAAAGGTGGCTCAGTGCCGTTATATGCGAAAATACTTTTTGCAGACAGATCATTGGATATCAGGAATAAGATACTTTTTGTGTCGGATTATTCATCATTTGGAGATACTTCGTCAGCCAAAGCATTAATCTATATCAGTCCGTTCCTGCAATCATTGCAGATATAAAGTCGGCTCTGTCACTTAGTAGTGAGAGTGTAAATTTATCAGATACGGCAATAGTTGCAATGTTTTCGGTTCAAGGCGGTGCAGGTAAAAGTACCATTGCATATGCTTTAGCTTTAGCGGCTGTAACACAAGGGTATAGGGCAATATATTTAAATTTCGAAGAATTTTCATCTGAAAGTCAAATGCATAGGCATGAATATAAAGGGCAGATAGAGAATTTGTTATTTAAACTTAGTGAGAGTGCAGATATAGCTCGGTTTTACTTGATACGTTGGAGATGGATGAAAATGGAGTGTATATATTGCCACCGTTCCAATCAATAGAAGATTTACATTCTCTAAATAAAAAGAATATTGAGCACCTGATAGACACTTTAGTACAAGCCGGGAATGCAAAATATATATTTTTAGATTTGCTACTAGGTTTTTCATAAAATTACTACGGATTTTATGGAGTATGCCACAACTATACTACAAGTTTACAGTGACACTGCACAGGGAAGGGATAAGTTTGAAAAATGCGGAGTGACAGCTATCTTACAACACTTCCTATAAGCGGTAAAAGAATGAATATCTTGAATATGGCTGAGAGACCTGATGATGAAATAGGAATAGATATAAAATTTCGAAGTCAGGTAGTTTAAGAGACGGAAAGATGATTGCAGAGGTGAGGAAAGAAATCCTTCATATCTTACGAAGTGTAATCAGCTTTAGATTTGATAAATTGAGTGGAGGGATATATGGAAATTACAAAATGAAATATTGGAAGATATATATCGAAAAACAGCTCATTCACTGGAAGGACAAAGGGATGTCTCTGATGAATTTATAAAGGACCAGGCTTTTAAAGATATTTAGAGAAATGTTTCCGAGTGAAGGATATATATCGGTAGCTAACAGGCATATGATAGGCTAGATTATACTTTCAACAATATGAGGAAACTTGGTCCTCTGCAAAAAGTATTTTTGGATGACAAAACAATAACTGAGGTAATGATTAACGGACCAGATCATATTTTTATAGAGAAATCCGGGCGTGGACAGAGTCAAATATAAAATTTGACAGTAAGAAACAGTTAGAGGATATAATACAGCGTATTGTATCGAAGGTTAACAGGACTGTTGATGCGTCAAATCCAATATGTGATGCAAGACTTGAAGACGGATCTCGTGTAAATATTAGTGTTAAATCCTATAGCACTGAACGGTCCTGTAGTTACAATAAGAAAGTTCCCGGAGTCGGTTGATTCAAATATCGGATTTGATAAAGTGGGAATCACTTACACCTCAGGCTGCAAGCTTTTTGAGGCGGCGGTTAGGGACAAAGTACAATATATTTGTAAGCGGAGGTACAGGATCCGGAAAGACCACATTCCTTAACGCTCTGTCAAACTTTATTCCACAAGATGAACGTATTATTACTATTGAGGACTCTGCGGAATTGCAGATACTTAATGTGCCGAACATAGTGAGAATGGAAACCAGAAATGCAAACGCTGAAGGAAAAGGTGCGGTAACTATAAAAGACTTAATAAAGTCCTCACTTAGAATGAGACCTGAAAGGATAGTGGTAGGAGAGGTAGAGGAGCTGAGGCTCTTGATATGTTACAGGCCATGAATACAGGTCATGACGGTTCTCTTTCAACAGGCCATGCCAACTCCATAAGGATATGTTGTCTCGTCTTGAGACAATGGTAATGCAGGGAGCAGATTTTCCGATAGAGGCTATTCGTCAGCAAATAGGATCCGCAATAGATATTATAATACACCTTGGAAGGTTGGCGGATAAGAGCAGAAGAACCTTACATATAGATGAACTTATCGGATATGAGAACAGGGAGTATATTATAAATCCGCTTTTTGAATTCAGAAGAGAAAGAAATGAGAAACGGAAAAATTGTAGGAGGTCTGGTTCGGACAGAGAATGCATTACATAAGATGACAAAAGTTTGAGATGTCCGAGTGGAGCCGGTGGGGTTATAGAGTATGTTTAAAAGGAAAGAAAAAGAAAAAGCAAACACCTACAAAAATATTTAGATACGGCACAGCTTGATTATAGTGTGTATATTTTAACTAAACAGGAATATTTCATGTATTTAATATTGGCAGCGGCCGTATTGTTTGCAATAGGATATATATTTTATCACAATATTATAGTTTTCAATAGTATTTGCACTTATAGCCTTTAAGTATCCGGATATCAGAGCGAAGGGAAATCGCGGCAAGCAGGCAAAGAGCGTTGAGCTTACAGTTTAGAGATATGCTATACAGTATATCGTCTGCAGGTAAATGCAGGTGCATCTGTAGAAACGGCAATAACGATAGCTATTTCGGATATGGAAAAACAGTATGCCGATCCGAATACTTTGATAATAAAAGAGCTTGACCTTATGGCGTCCAGACTTTCATACGGAAGCAATATAGAAGAAGTATTCACAGACTTTGCATACAGGAGTCACAATGAAGATGTACTTTCATTTTTCTAATATCTTTGAGATATCAAAGAGGCAGGGTGGAAATATAATGCAAATAATAAGGCAGACTACAGATGTTATATCGGAAAAAGATTGAAACAAAGAATGAGATAGAGACATCACTTTCAGGAAAGAAGATGGAGCAAAAGGTACTGACTCGCAATGCCTATACTCTTGGTATTGTTTATGACAAAAGACTACAGGCGGATTTATGGATGCGGTGTTTAATACTTTAACCGGAAGAATAGCATCTACGGCCGCAATTGCATGTATATTGATCGGATTTTTGTGGTCAAAAAGATTACGGATATAGAGGTATAGGAGGGAGTATGAAATTTATATTTCAGATAGTGTATCTTATTGTAACGGTAGCTCCTGTATTGATACTACTGTCGCTTGCAGGAAAAAGTATGTAGAGATGGTGAATGTACTGGATAAAAAGAGTTCGGAATGAGAGATTTGTTTCAATAGGTTTTTCAGGCTATGGATATGAGCGGATACAAGTACGGCAATAATTTTGACAGGAAACTCAGAAGGCAGATAAGAGAGTTATATAATCCGGATTATACAGAGTTTTACTTAAGAGTGTACTGGGCAGGCGGAGTTACATTTGTATTGGTAGGTTTTTTTATTGTCGGCATATTGAACTTTTTATGGGAACTTTGGGACTGGTACTTGGAATTGCTTTTTGGAGCTTTTTGCAGCGTATTCACTCTTTAACGGATTGAACGAAAAAATGAGAAAAGGCATATGAAAATACTTTATAGATATGCCGGATTTTACAAATAAGATACTGATACTCAGCGGTGCCGGTATGACACTCAGAGCGGCGATAATAAAGATTTCTGATGAGATGTCACTTGATACACCGCTTTATAGAACATTGACAGCTTGTGTAGACAAGATGAAAAACGGTGCAACCGACGAGGCAGCATTTGAGATAATGTCTGTACAATGTAATACCCGCAGATGAGAAGATTTGTATCTGTGGTACTGCAGAATATGAAAGAGGTGGTAGCGATGTTATCACTGCGCTCAGAGATATCGGAATGGAGCAGTGGGCGGAGAGAAAGGCCACTGCTATGAGAATATCGGCAGAGGCGGACACTAAGCTGCTGTTTCCCTATGATGCTTATCGCTGTTTTTCAGTAATAATAGTTACGATTGCACCTGCAATACTGAGTATGAATATTTAGGTCTTAGCAGAGAAATCTGTTTTGATAAAAAAAGATAAGGAGAAAGCAAATGGATGATTTAAGGATGTTTTGGGAGGAAGAAGAAGGTTTAGGTACTGTGGAGATGGTCCTACTTTTGGCTGCACTGGTTTCCATAGCGATAATGTTGAGGTTAGGATTACTTGAATTTATGATTTAAAGGGAATTTTTGACGGTGCAAAGACTAATACAACACTTGAAACAGCGACAGAAGCGGGTGGTCATTAGTAGTATATGTATAAAGGATATCGGGCAGGGTTCTTAAGGGTGCTTGCCCCTTTTTAAAGAGGTGAATATGAAGAAATTTAGAGGTGCCTACACTGTTGAAGCGGCCTTTATAGTTCCTCTGATGATCATAAGTATTTTTGCAATTATATGCTTAAGTGTTGCACATTATCAAAGCATAGTAAGTGTTGCGGAAGCTACCAGAGTGCAAACAGGGTAGCATCTTATTGGTCATATATCGGATTTGCTAATCCTCCTGCGTTAAAAGACAGTGATGATGTGAAAAGCATCTGAAAATAATTACTGCAAGTATGTACGATAAAAGATCTCCTTATCGATTTATTACAGAACTGATATCTGAATCTGCAGGACAAAAAGGCAACGGAATGAGAATTAATAACGGAATACACCAACAGCAGAATAAGCGGAATAAAGTTTGATACATACAGTGATCCGTCATATAAGGACAAGGCGGAAATAAAGACTGAGATGGGATTTTTGTCAGGTTATGTGACGGTAACAGTACAGCAAAAAGATATATAAATCCGCTTGGAAGAATGATGGAAATAATAGGAGTCAGTGAAACAAAGAGTTTTGAGTCTAAGAGTAATGCTCTTATAACAAACTCAAGTGAGTTTATCAGAAATATTGATACAATCACACAAGTCGGATATTACTTAAAAACATATATAGGCAGAGCAAAATTATGACGGATACTATTAGTAAATGGGGACTTATGAAGCGTAACTTAAAGGGCGCATATCAGTATTTTTGGCAATAATATATGTGGGTCTTTATTTTAGAAGCACTCCTTGTAGACGGCGGAAGGATGAGACTTGCGGAAGCTGAGGCTGAGGCGGCACAACAAATGGCAAAATGAATCTGCTTTAACGCTGTATAATCAAGCACTATACCAGTATTATGATTTGTTTGGTGAGACTAAGTATACAACTGAACAACTTAAGCCGAAAAATAGAAGAGATGATGAAAACTCAACTTGGAGCAGATGGCGGCGGCAGCTATGAAAATTACAGAAAATATCTGCAAGTGCAATATTTCAAGGCGAGCATTACTTCAATCCATACAGATTTGATATCAAAAGGTAACGGTAGGAAGTACATCAACTCTGCAGATGAGCTGAGTCAGAAGCCGTCGCGATTCTATGAAAATATGAGACCGGTTCTACTTGCCCAGAATATGTTTGACGTTATGGGAAAAAGTAGGATCACTCGGTAATACTGTAAAAGCCGTACATGATTCTACTGATAAAGTAAAGGGAGTTTATGATGATTACGGTAAGCTATGTGATGATACTGACAGCTTAATAAAAAGAAATAAAAAGATTTCACAGATAACCCTATAGGTAATAATATGTCTCGTAAGGCAATATGCGGTTGATAAATAATTATATAAACGCAGAGTTATATAGGGCTTGTCTCGACTATCAAGGAATATAGCAGGGAAATTTTTGAAATCAATGTTGAAGTTGAGGGTGAATCTGAAGAAAGCATGCAGCCGCCAGACAAAAAGAAAAATACAGGAACTTAGAGAGAGATAAAAGTAGTAGAAGAAGCCGTTAGTTTGTCAATGATAAAGGGTAAAGAATTTTCTTGACAAAATGAGTAGTATAGAAAAATAAAAGTGGGCGATGAACAGTGTTCAAAGCGAATACTGTATAGAGTTAAAGCAGCTTGAAGATAAAGGTAAGTCTATATCGGTTCAGGAAGCAACTATGCATCATCATGACATTCTTAAAAATGACAGGAAGGATAATGTACCTGATGGTGACTACAGCGGTGAGGAGAAAAAGATATACGGAGATTTCCAAAAGGTGTATCCGATACAAAGAAGAAAAATGGTTGATACAGTAGACTATATTCAAAAATATAGCGACAGGATAATAAATGATAAGTATGTCAAGTTTCTCCGAAGTATGACGAGATGAAAAAGTATTTTGAGACTGAAGATTGTAAAGTCGGCAACCGATGCAATGAAGAAGTATCGTGAGGAGTCTGTAGGAGATGAGATGAGGCTTCGTTGCAGAGCCGGTTTTGTAGGTAAAAATCTGGACGAAATTATAACGAATCCGCAGTTTTTAAGCGGTGATATAGAGAAGTATGTAAATAAAACAGAAAATCTTATAAACCACATGAAAACACCGGATTATCCACTTGATTATTTCTATAAAAAGCAGCAGGGAAGAAAGAAAAATGGCAGGGAAGAGAGAATAATGAAATAGATTCTACAAAGACAAATAGTGAACTTCTGGGTGAAAACTGAAAAACGGTAAGAAGATAGCAAATTTGTCGGAATGGAAAAAGCTATGAGCCGCCAAAAGTTGAAAAGTAATGATCACAAGCTTGGAAAAATAACTAAAAGAGAAAAAGGTGGAAGTGAAAGCAAGGATACAGCTACTGAAAAAGTAAATAAGAAGAAGAAAAGCAAGGAAGCCAAGGAAGATAATGCAAAAGAGATAACCAACATGTCTCGACAAAATAGGGCAAGTGCTTTTTCTGACGGTCTTGATTCACTGTTTGAGAGTGCATATGTTATGTCAAATTTTAGAGATTCTAGCACACAGGTAAGATGAAAGCTGAAAATATAGATAAAAACAAACCTGAAAAGTAAGGAATACGATACAGTTTTAAATACAAAGTTTTTGGACGGAACAAGTGCGGACCAGGCAAATGTGTATTATCTTACAGCAGAGGAGTTCAAAAATAGAGGTGAGTTGTGCAGAAGTTGAGTATGTTCTTTATGGGTTTGAGGATACTAAAAAGGATGTAGCTGCAGTTTATGCAGATATACATTTGAAACGATTTGGCACTTGACTGTTTCAGTGTGGCTGACAGATGAACTTAGAGAGACTGCTAATGCAGGCGGCAGCTGCGGCGGGCCGGCAGCGCCTATAGTTGTATGCTACATTGCCGCTACTATTTTCTGTTCCGGAGGTCTATAGCGGATATGAGTGTTATAACGCTGCATGTCCGCTAATACATAGGAGATGAGTGATTGGGTTGCACTGAAATGGGATGACAGTAAGCTCGCTTTTATGGATATGGGGGATTATGTTATTTGGATTACTATTAAATGGTAATAAGACGAAGAGGATGATGGATGTTGTTGAGACAAATATGAAGGAACTTGATAGTGATTTCACCTTAAAAAGCTTTGGTAGATGTATATGTCGATTCGGAATGCTCTATAGATCACCTTTATGGCACAACTCGTTCATACCTGAGCAGTTTAAGCAAGGTAAAAACATAAATTCAGAGTTGCAAACCAGTTTCTCATATTAAGGAGGAAACATGAAAAAGAGGTTCATTAACAGTTGAGGCAGCTATTATTCTTCCGATTGTACTTATGTCATGGCTGACTATCATAAATTTTTAAATATCTATTTTATTCATATAACCATTCAGCAGGCACTTAATCAACACGGCGAAGCGCCTTTCTGAATATGCTTATCAGGAAAGAACAAATACTACACAGAAAGCGATAGATGTGTTTAAGCTTTAGTAACGATACTGCAGATAAGGCTACAAATATACGAGAAAATATAGATAAAGTCATAGACAGCTACATTGCAGACTCAATGTGTTGAAGTTATCTGACAATGTAAAACAAGCCGGAGATAATATAAGTGATATAAAGAGCAATACAAATGAGATTTTCAACGGTATGAGCAGCGGTGATATGAGTTCTATATCAAATAACAGTAATTATAGAAAATTCCGGAAAGAAATTGGTTAATAATTTTCCAGAATATAAAAATCAGCAACAAAAGTGAAATAATAGAACCTGCAAAAGAATTTGGAAATGCTATAAAGAGTACTTGGCGAAGTAATGAAAACTATAAATAGCGACAATATTAAAGACTATTTTGTAAGTGAACTTGCCAATATGGGTGCAGAACTCTGGTAGAGCCTATGAAATATTTATATAAAGGATCTGAATATAGAGCAGATGAAGAATGTTTCACCACTGTATTTTTATAGTTCAAAATTTTTATGGTGATGACAGTAATACATTTGCCATTTCGGTAGCATACAAATATAAAAATCCTTTGGGGTCGCAGTTCTTTAAAAAGTGTTGAGATGCACTCAAACAGCAGTTATGAATATGTGGATTGGTGATGAAGCATCAGATATAAGAACATTGATAAAAAAAGAAATAAGAGAGGTAGAGTATGGAGACAGAATTGGCATTTGCCTTTTTGACTATGCTTGTGGCAATGATTTTAAGCGGACTGCTGATAACAGGTAATAAAATGGGGGTATAAGAATATATTCTGTGAGGTTGCTGAGCGCGTAATTGGAAGAAGTATATGATTGTATGATATATTTGTTGCTATGGTATATTCTTTTTGGTTGCTTTGGATTTGGTTATGATTATATAGCTTGATGTCACTTATAACATATCTTATCAGTATTGTACCCGAGGGATATCAAGGAACATAAGATTTCAACTATATCAACAGTGGTTTTTGCAGTTATATTTATAGTTTTGAGATTAATAACAGGTGATTTTTATGAGTTGGCAGACGGTGCACAGGATTTCTTATTGGAGGAATTTCACTTGGAGTTCGCGTTTTATAAAGAGAATGGATAGGTATTGGAGATGTACTGGCAGTAGCTGTATGTGGTATTATTTTGGGATTCTTCGGTATTACACAATTTTTGATTAGAACTTTGCATTCATTGTTGTGTACAGCATAGTGCTTATGATAGGAAAAAGGCAGTCTGAAGACAGAATTACCTTTTGCAACTGTTTCTTTTTAATTGTGGCTGTTATCTGAAACAGATAGGAGGTAATATGGATAAATCAAATTATAATATTCAAATTCAAAGTGAAGGCACGCAAAAATTATATAGTTGTGACATGCCTATGGGAACTGGAGGTTATTGAATATTGTAGACAAAGTATTGGAAAATAAATACCGGGATTGTTAACACCAAACTACCAGTTTTTAAACGGTGAGATCAGATTTAAATATTCTATCAACGGTAAGCGTTCCATTAGAGAATTGGTTCAATCAGGCGGAACTAATGAAAAATGAGATTTTGATTCTTAAGAACTTAACTAAGATCATTGAAAACATTAAGTACATACTTAATAGATTTAGATAAGGTATGGTTGATCCGCAGTACTTATTTATTGGGGACGGAATGCAAGTTTTCATGGTTTGTACCTGTAGAAGATAACTCGTGTTGACATATCCAAAGAGTTAAAAACTTTTTGGAACTTTTAAGTGACTATCTTGAAGCGGCAACAACAGATATAGTGATATGTTTATGTGGGTGTATAAACAATCTATATTTGATCTTGAGCTTTTGAGAAAGAATTTTTGAAAGAAGAAAGTAAGTCTGTAGAAAAGCCTCAGGTAAAACCTCAAGTGCAAATGTGGAATCAAGAGCTTATCAACCACTCGAAGCAGCAGTATACAGCTCCGCAAAAGCCTTTTGCAACCACCTGTCAATAATGTTGGAAAATGTAGAGAATAAAAAGGAAAAAGAGTGGGCCGTTTGGATTCGGCTTTGGAAAAGGGAAGAAGGAAACAAACTCAAATCCTTCGATAGCTGTTCCCGGAGGAGTTGTAAAAGACACCAACCGGAAATCTGAACATACCGGGCGTGAAGTCAAATGCTGCTACAAAGTGGAAGTGTTGAAGTAAAAAGAGAATAAAAATCAGGTATAAACTTTTTCGGAAAGAAAAAAGGTAATGATTTAGAGAAAACAGGGCAACCTAAGATAATTCCTGATATTGTACATAGAGGGAATAAAATAGATATAAATAAAAACCCGCTTACCATGGGACAAGGAAGCAGTGCATATCCTGCAGATTACGTGATACAGAACAATCCAAGAGTATCACATAGGCACGCTATGATTGTTGAGAAGCGATGGAGAATTCGTGTATCAGATAACGGATCCAGCAAATGGAACTATACTTAACGGTATGGATGTTAAGCCGGGAACATTAATGCCGCTAAAGATGGGGATGAAATCAGATTATATAATGAAATAATCTGTTTCTATTTGACATAATCTATGCGTTATGAGATGGCGTCTGTTACACATATTGGAAAATGTAAGAAAGACCAATCAAGCATTCAGTGCTTACTTGTTCCGGATTTATAAATGGTAAAGAAGCTGTTTTGGCAATTGTGGCAGACGGTATGGGTGGACTTTCTAAGGGAGAACTTGCAAGTTCTCTTATTGTGGAAGAAATGCAGCGGTGGTGGAAAAACTTCTCGGAATATGAAGGGTATACAGTTGCAGTTTCACACAGTGATATAAAAGTTACAAATAAAGGATATTTCAGATGCAGTTGATAATATATATGATGTGCACGACAAGTTAATTGAGATAGGAAATCAAGATGGAACCAAGCTCGGTACAACATTGTCATTGATTATTCTGGTAAACTAATAAAGGACTTATAAAGCATATTGGAGACAGCAGAGTATACGAAATAAGAGGGGAAAGATTCGACAATTGACTAAAGATCAGACATATGAAAATATGATGATAGAAAAGGGGCAAATGACAGAAAGGGAAATAGATCCGAGAAAAAATAAAGCCCTTGTAAATGCCCTTGGTGTTTCTAAAAAGCTTTATATTGAAACATTGGGTGGTGTGATAGAAATGCAAATACACTGTATTTATTAGCAGAGTGACGGTTTCTATCAAGGTAAGGAAAATCACCTGAATTGTTTGATTGGAGTAGTGGACGGATTTGAATATTGCACTCTGATTATATGGAGAAATTTGATATTGGAAGACAGTGCAGAGGATAACTCAGTGAATCTTAGTAAGAGCATTATGAAAATGTATATTATAAAAAATATTGTATTTTTGTCTTGCTGGTTTGGTTGGCATATGGAGATTATAAGTATTATAAGATACCGACAAAAATATTCTGTATGGATTGGTTCATGGGAATAGTATCCATGCTTTTTGTGTACGGTATAAAGGGTATAGGATTATCACTTTTGGTGGAGTTACTTTTCCTCATAATAGGATATATTTTTGGAAAAATAAAAATCTTTCGAGCCGGTGATGCAAAAGTTTCTTTGCCTAATCGGAATATTTGAAGGATTTTATGATATGTGGATTACTATATCCATAGCCATAATAGTTAGCGGGATTATAGCTACTCGTCATGATGGTAAAAGATCGTTCACTTAAAGAGAGACTTACAAAAATATTTGTTTATTTCAAATTCGTTTATAAGTAAAAATTTTTGGATATTGGTCAGATGAAAAATGATCGACAAGATGCCTTTTTGCAGCCACTTGTTTTATAGGTATATTGATTTGATAAACTGTGTCTTGCAACAATGATTTGTTATAGGAGAGTTGCATGAAGTTTTGTCCTGTATGTAGTAGAAAGATAGATGATAATGTAAAAAATATGCCCTTATTGTAATACAGGTTTGGAGGAGGGAGGTACAAGAGGTACAAACAGAGGTAATTTAATGAAGATTGAAACGGTACAATTTATGTTGATTCTGATGCTGATTTAGAAATGCAAATGATATTGATGATAATAATGAAGCGGTACTGTTTTTGCTCGATCAAGATGATTTGGGTATTTTGAACCGGTAGAAGAGAGATGGGTAGAGTTAACAGCAACTACAGAGTCATACCGCTCCGCATAGATCCAGATGCCGGCGGAGTATGTCAGATCAAAAAGAAGAAAAGCAGAATAAACAAAAAGAACCTAAGGTTGCTAAGGAAAAGAAAAATAGATTTGCTACTTTAGTAGTCAGGAGTTATTCTTATACTGATAATGTATGCCACCCACTAGCTGGAATTGCATATATGCTGTTAAAATGAGGACAGTAAGAGTAGTTTTAGATATGTTCTTTGTGGTGGGTATTATACTTTATTTTGGTTGCGATTGTTTTGGAATAATTTGTACAATTGGCTTTTATCTGAAGGGAAGGAGGCTGAAAGACATTAAAAGAAGAGGCGGAGATCCGATCAAGTCACAATCTCAAAATAAGGGAGTAGGTAGCTGAGCAAACTTATTGGCGGTATATAGAATTAAAAGAGCAGATAGGGAGCAGGTGATGAAGTATTGTTTATATAGGGCTGGCATATAACTAAGAAAACAGTAGTACTTAAAGCAGACGAGAGGTCGCTTAAGGCAAGTGAAGAGACTCTAGACGAGAAGTTGATATGTTAAAGAATTGCTACTACATACTATTCCAAGTATATGATTTCGGAAGAAGACGAGTTGTATACACTGCTAATGGAATAGGTTGAAGGAAAAAGTCTGGAAGATTTGACTGAAAGAGGAGATAAATTCTATCAATCAGATGTAATCAGATGGCATGCCAAGCTTTGAGTGCACTTGATTATCTACAGGCAGCCACCATACGGTATACTGCATGGTGATATAAAAGCCCGCAAACATAATGCCTGAGATAATGGAGATATTTGTCTTATTGACTACAGCACACGTACTGGCCTGGGTGAAGACGGAGCAGCACAAGTCGGTTACAGCAGAGGTTATGCATCTCCCGAGACACTATGGTATCAGTTATCTTGAAAAGCAGCGATACTGAAACTTCTTGAAATAGGTACACATTGACTGCTGATTCTGAAGCAGTACTGCTAAAATGATGAAGAAACAGCAAAAGACAGTAAAATACAAAATAAGAAAAGAAATCGTACTGGATTAGATGCCAGATCAGATATTTATAGTCTTGAAAGCTACCTTTATATCATCTATTTCAGGGAAAAGACCTGAGATAGATGCCCGAAAGTTTCAAGTTGGACGATACTGATGCAGTCCGCACTTGCAAGTATTATTTCAGCGTCTATGCATCCGGTTATCGGTGAAACGATACCAGAGTGCTGATAGATGTTGCAAGCTTTTTGGATATATATAGAATGATAAGCGCTCATCAGATTTAGAAGAGAGAGATTAGTATGGGAGCGTTATCAATAGTTGCTTTAGGCGGGTATCATCTCAGTTGCTATCAGGCATGAAAAGGCGAACATATACAGAAGAGACTTATAACTGCTTGAATACTCAAAAATGCACTACAGGAAGGAGACAGGCATAAGCTCGCACTTTTCCACGTTACCCGACGTGCAACGGATATTTTGATATCGGCGCAGGAGCGAAGGACAAGAAGCACCCTACAGTATGCGCTTGAATTTATAATCTTGCTTCGTTATTTTGAAGATGACAACAGGATAGAACTACCGTAAACCTTTACAAGATTGTCTCATCGAGAGATAGTTTGGTGCATCAGTATATACAATCCTGCTAAATTAAAAAGAAGACAAAGATTTAGTCTGGCAGTCGATGCAAAGCAAATGGCTGTGGATAACAAAAATATTATATGCAGGCAGTGAGTATGTTCTATGATATGAATCTAAAAAGAATATTTGGACGAAAGATATTAGTAGTGAGATTGTTGCATCAAAAGATGGAAACATAGGTAGTAAAAAGGACAAAGAAATATATTTGCATACAATGTAACATGGGTGAAAAGATAAAAGTCAGATTTCGATTAGATATTAGTAGAAACTTACCTGTAAAACGATATATTTTGCCGATAATAAAAGTGATATTTTTACTTTTGAATGTAGACGGTAGCTTGCTTGCATTGAGCTTTGAGGACGGCAGTGCGAAGATATACCTTTAAAACAGTGCAAATCCTAAAGAAGATGAGATTATTTTGACAGATGCATCAGATTATCGAATTTTCACAGGAGGATTTTGTGATAATAACTTTCGGGTTTACAGCGTCAGATGAAAGTCGATAGTAGCTATAGATACAAAAAGGATGGAACAGGGTGGTTGCATATGAAAGTGATAAACAAGTAAGGGATAAAAGTTTGTAAAGAACAATTTTATGATTTGTGACGGTCAAATTATTGAATCACTTGATATGAAACACAAAGGAAGAAACAGATACTGTATTTAGCTGGATAGTAATATAGAGTGATTTTGATATAGGTGATGGATGGACATCTGTATTGGCAGAAAAACAAAATCAAAAATTTATTCTGAAATCAGGAAAGCTATACATAGAAATAGATGCGGATAATGCGTTTTCAGATATAAAGGTAACGGCACAATTTATATTCAGAAATAATGATGATAATTTTGTAAGAGTTGTTAAAAACAACAATAATAGTGACAAAATTTTATATGACTTATGATGATGGATAGCTCATAAATGTAGCTGGAATATCTTATGATAAAAAGTTTAATTTTATTTAGTATAAACGGAATGAGAATACTGACAGTACAGGCACTGTTTTTGGCAGACATAGAGTTTTCCGATATGAAAATATATGACTGATCAACAGTATAGAAAAACTGAAAGCTACTACAGATATATTTAATAAGGTATATCAGGAAATATAAAAGTCATGTATTTATTCGGTGTAGAAGGCGAGAATCAATCATGGTTGAAGTTACATGGTATGACGTGTACGGTTAGAAAGTATGATGATAAGGATGGACATATAATATATGAAAATAAGGATTATGCGTAGCAAAAGATTTTATATGAAGAGTTCCATACAAAAGATTACAAAGTTGTATCTGAATTATAGTAGCCATATCATCTATATAATGTTAGAGATGGTAGCTGATTAAAGTTTTAGACAGTGAAATTATTTGACATGTGGCACAGATAGTGATAAGTTATTGTTGGATATGTCGAGCATCTGTAGATCACAGATTTACGCAGATAAAAGGAAAAACAATCATCAGCGGTGTGACAGGTGGACGTTGCGGAACACTGCTTGACAATCAAGCTTGAAAATAATGCTAATCTACCGGGACTATGTGATCATAGCCTCGATACTATGTATTTTGATGATGGCATAGAGTGGTAAGACAAACTGAGTTAACCGATCTTTCTAAGTTAAAAGATATTGCAAGCAAAAAGCTTGGAAGATTAAATAAAGAGAAAGGGGGTAAGTGATATAGCAGGAAAGGATATGGCTACCAAATTCGTCATTGAGCTAAAAATTATCCTATAATGGAGGAAAGGAAAACATGAGGAAAATTATTTCAGGTCTCTATTCTGTCAGCTATTGCAATAATATTCTCGGGAGCAATGTAGAACTGGAAAGTCAGAAGAGAACCTTTTAAGGTGACATTACAACTGGTGACTACCTCAAATGCCGGAAAGAGAGGTGGAAAAGATACAAATTTAGAAATGAAGTTATTCACAATTTAGGGAAGTAGAGATAAAGGTTGCAGAAAAGTCAGGGAATCAGTGATGCTGATTGACATTCGATGAGAATGGAAACTTCTCGATTTATGTGGCACAGTAATCCTGGCTTTTCCCTTTGAGGTACAGTTCAAAGTATCAGGATAAAGTATCAACAGAGTGGTTCGCGACCCGGACGACCCAATGTGAAGGATGGTTACATTCGCCACTTTGACTGCGTGACGCATCTAGAGTACACACACGTAGAAGCTTGAAATAGGTGGAAAAGAGGAGTTCTGTATCCCTGAAAGAAGAATTTTCAAATGAGAACGGCTCATCTTTCAGAATTGGGAGTAAAGAGGAGATCACGTGCCGATGGTGGTAATCTCGATGTGGATTTAAAGAAATATACACCACTTGGAGCTTTACAAAGAGTACAGACGTCGGGTAGTGTTCAACGGTATCGACTTGACTAATAAGAAGATTATGGGACTCTAAATTCTGATGAGAAAAATTTAGAGTCAAGATCCGGAAGATAGAGTAGATCTGAGCATTGGTAACCAGTTCGATGCCTCTTTTGTGGAAAAGTATTGGTTGGTGATGATGACCAGTTGTCTGTATGTAACAAGCTATACACGTGAACGTAGACTACAGGAAATACTTACTATAAAGAAGAATGGCTAAAGTCTACATTAAAGCAATCTGTAAAGAATGTAGAGAACTATATTACCAATAAGGGAAATTTATAGTGACAATAGTGAAAATACAAGAGGATTGAGAACAACTTTGACAAAAGTAATTTTATAAACAAAAAGGTTGACTGGATCAAATATCTACCTTTCATTGGGCGTAACACAGAGGAATATCCTGACTTTGATTATAGTAGTGTAAAAATACTATCGAGGGTAAATTAAAGTCAGAAGCAGATATTGTAAGTGCCAAAGATATTACTGCACAAATAAAATCCGGTACCTAGAAATTGAGAAAGTAAAAGACAGAGTTTACGATGGTACAAAATATTAATGGACAAGTAACCGGATTTTTACTCTGTCTGTATAAATATAGCTTAAATGAAGAAAGTATAGATTCTGCAAGGTTGACAGAGGAAGCAGAAAGTTCCACATATAGGGCGTATGGTTATATTGACGAGGGAAAAAAGTATACACGATGTATTATTCGCTATCTGATAGAGAAAAAGGATCTGGCTGCACAATATAGAGTTCGACTTGAATTATCATCAGGAGAAAGTAGGGTTTCAGCTGCGTATGTTGGTGAGTTTGCCAGCATTGAAGCAGCGCAGAATGCAGGAAGTCCTGATATACATTTATCACTATTTGGTAATAAGGGATATAAAGGTGTTTAGTAGCAGTCCGGTAGTATTTACAGTATTTACAATTACAGGAAATGTATACTAGGTAAGAGTTAGTCTTAAAAAGAGACCGGAACCACTACCGCCAGTCCCTGCTGAGCCTTACAGAAATAGTGATACCAGAGTACAGTTCAGAGGACTGAAGAATGCAAGTGGGCAGATGGTTCCGGGATATTTTGTAAATGCTACTGCAGACTCATATGGTGAGTATAATTATCAGACTATTATGGTTGCTGATGATGTGGATTTATCTAATGTTGCTCCTGTTTTTTATAAAGATAATACTATAAAATTATATGTTGCAGGAAGCAGTGCTGAAGAAGTTAGCGGAGAAAGTTACCATGATTTGTCATCAGGAATAATTCAATATACTGCATCTGCAGAGGATAAGGAGCATCAAGGTAATTATTGGTTGCAGATTGTAAAACCGTCAGCTAACGGAGGATTCTGTAACAGTCTGGCTGATAAGGATGCAAAGACGAGTATTAGAGATGGCGTAATATATGACAACAAGAGAAGTAATGCTTGATAGAGCACATGGTGATGTACATGATATTATAGGATTAAATATCGGAAATACACCTATTGAAAAGATTTCTGCAGAACTTGAGTCAACAACATTGGCGTTAGATGACTATTGACATTGAAAGGAGTAAAACTTCTCTTACAATATATAGATGATCCTACTGCAGACAGTAATAGGAGGTTAAATGAGAAACTTGATAAAGAGCCTGTAAATATGGTAGATATTCGTCCAAGGAGAGCAGAGGCGTAAAGGATGGTGCGCTTGTCAATGGTACTCTTAGAATAAAATCAGATGATAGACTTATTGCAGAAGTCACACTAACAGGTTTGATAGGTAGTCCTATTATAATTACGGAAGATATTCCGGCTGCTGTAAAGTATGTTCCATATGGTACAATGATACAGAATAATAATAAATACAGGTTGGAATGCCGACATATTATATAACAAAGGGTACTCGAAGGTATGAATTAAAGGAAAACGGCGAACTTTATGGTGACTCAGGAAGCAGGTGAATTCAAGTTGAGGTAACGATGGAACTTGAAGGTAACAGAAATTCACTTTCAAGAAATAATAAAACCAGTGACACTAAAGAATTTACTCTAAAAGTTGCCGAGAATACAGATCCGAATGTAGAAGCGGCTACAGATGCGAGAGTACTACTAAGACCTGATAATGCAAGTGACGGATTTGGTGAGAGTTCCGAATATAAGTGTAAATGCAACAGAAAACAGAATATCTTATGGTTTCAAATGAGCATTTGCCGAGTATAAGGATATATACTTAGATGGAGAGAAATCCAAGAGGAGGGACCACACAGCGAGCAGCGGAAGGACTAAGAATTACAATAAAGGCTGAAACACTTAAGAGAAACGGTGATGGAGTTCACACACTAGGCATGGAGTTCCGTGACAGTAGGGCTGATACATCTAACACAAGTGAGAGTAGAACTGATAAAGAAGGTAACTTAAAAGAAGGCTGCTCAAAACTATAGAGTAGGTGTTATTTGTAAAACAGTCTGGCGGACATTCATCAAGCGGTAAGTCAAGCGAGGTTCATCAGGTGGCGAATCGTTCATCGAGTGGTAAATCAAATAATGGAAAATCAACTGTTGCACAGAGTACATCCATAAATAAATACTGCAACAAATGTAACCATCTTCCATATGCAAAATACTTCAAGACCCAATCACTGAAGGTCATTGTTCATGGACGGAAAGAACTGGAAATTAACATAATAGTGAAGATAAGAATTACAAAGGTTGGATTGTAGGCAACGGTCGTTGGTATTATTTCGAATGATGAAGGTATTCTTCAGTCGGGATGGCAAAATATTAATGGAAATTGGTATTTGTTCCATTACACAGATGATGCTACACTGGGGAGTTAATTGGAAGTTGATGGAATAACTTTAACGGAAAGTGGGTACAGTCTGTTCACTGCAGATGATGACACGATGGGGAAGAATGTATGTTGATACTACAACCCTGACGGATATGAGTAGGTCATGATGGAAGTTGAACGGTGAGACAAGGTAGTATATTGTAAAATGACATAATGTTTGAAAATAAAGGGGCCGAAAATCACAGCTCTTTTGACGTTTAGTTGTTTGGGGACACGGTAGTAGCAGCAGGAATTTTGTTAGAAAAGATAAATCATCTAGGGGTGTGCTCTTTATTTTAATTATATTTATAGAACTTTCACCCGCATTTATACCTGTTTTTACCTTCTGAAATATATTTTTCAAGAACAGCTTTTATTTTACCTGAATCAGTACTTGGATCCTTTGAAAGCGGATCGTTTGATACTACATTAAGGGCTGTATTTAAACCGATTATATCAAGAATCTGAAAGGACCGTAGGGTGATCCCAGCCCAGTCTCCATGTGAGATCGATGGTAGCAGGATTTGCGACGTCACTTTGCAAGGAGCATCTGTCCGGCATTTAAGAAAGGTATCAGCATGGAATTTAATATATATCCGGGTTGTTCTTTAGTAAGGCGAAGCGGAATCATTTTAATATCCGATGCAAATTTCATACAGCCTCATATGCATCCTTGTCTCGTACCGTCATGCCCCATAATCTCGGCAGTATTGCTGATCCAAATATTGTTTGCAAAGTGAATAGCCAGATATTTTCGGGTCTGCTAAGACAATTACGGAATTGGCTTGGAATCATACTGAAGAGTTTGTGGCGACTATTGTCTTTTCTCAAGATGTGGATCCAAAGCCTTATAAAATTCCTTCTTTGCTTCAGGATTTTTCAGCCATACTTTCAATTACAAGGTCTGTATCCTTACAAAGCCTCTTCAAAAACTTGTAGTAAGAATTATTTCTTTGTAGGCTTTTTCTGTAGATTCCAGAAGCTTTCATCTATATCCGATTCCGTAAGTGATCCGGAATCAGGAGCCAAACCTCTTGGCAATGAGATACCGGAACTAAAGATTTTTTTCTTAGCCTCACTTAATGTACTCTTTTGTAAAATATTATATAATCTATCCAATTTCGGCTTTGTTCTTACTATGGACTCTTCACTTGAGCCAAATCTTTACATTGAAACCGCAAAAAGCTGATTGAAAAGCTATCTCAGAACCAAGTACTCCACCGCCTGCAACTGTTATATTTTTCTATATGACCTCCTTAATATCTCATATAAAGGACAAAAGATTATTATAAATGTACAGTATTTAATTGTATAAAAATATATTATAACACTTTTATATAACTTTGGGAATATATTTACCGTACTGTTAAAGTTTTAAACTTTAACTTTATGAAAATATAGTATATAATGTACCGGTAAATTGTAAGAGGTTTAAGGAGGTTTTAAATGGGTAAGCAACCGAAAAACGAAACAGTGGTAACACTTTGGGGCTCTGTTTAATGATTTTGGCCGCTGTTATTACTATTATAATAGCTTTTCCAGTTACTGATGGTATCAGAAAGACTATAAAAGATAATATCAAATATATTGCCGGTACATATTCCGCTACGGGAAAAGGGATTTGGTGGCAAGGTAAAAAGCCATAGTAACAGTCGGAGATAACGGAATAGAAAATATTTCATTTGAAGGGTCTAAGGAAACCCGGATATAGGAGGAGCTGCTGTTGAAAAACTCAATGCACAGATGAAAACAGCGCTGATACCGAGATTAACTCTGTAAGCGGTGCAACAGTCACTTCCACAGCTTTGAAAAGAGCGTTGAAAAAGGCTTTACTGAAGGCAAGGGTAAAGTAGTTAAAGAAAATATGGAAGTAAAGTCTGCAGATATTGTAGTAATAGGTGCAGGCGGTGCAGGAACGAGTGCGGCGCAGAAGCTGCACAAAAAGGCGCTACAAATGTAGTTATTTTTGGAGAAGATGCCTTTTACAGGCGGTAACACCGTAAGGGCTGCAGGCGGTTTGAACGCTTCGAAACTCAGTATCAAAAAGAGACGGATAGAGGACAGCAATGATTTGTTCTATGAAGATACAATGAAGGGCGGAAAGAATTTAAACGACCCCGATCTTGTAAGAACATTGGTACAAAAATTCAGCTGCAGCAGTTGACTGGGTAAATGAAATCGGCGGAGATCTTTCTGTAGTTGCTCAGTTCGGTGGAGCAAGTGTAAAGAGAATACACAGACCAAGTGATACATCTGCGGTAGGGACCCATGCTTGTAGAAGACCTTAAACGCAAAGCTTGATGAACTTGGAATTCCTGTTTTACTTGAAACTAAGGCTACAAGATAATTGCTCGATAAGGACGGTAAGATAACGGGAGTGGAAGCCGAGGATGAAAACGGAGAGTTTGTTATAAACGACGAAGGCTGTCATACTTGCTACAGGAGGTTTCGAGCAAATCCCGATATGGTGGTGAAGTACGCACCACAGCTTGCAGGGATTTATTACAACGAACCATTCCGGAGCTACAGGTGACGGTACGAAATGGCACTTGAATTGGGAGCCGGACTTACAGATATCGAGCAGATTCAGACTCATCCTACCGTAAATCCGAATACCGCAACAATGTATACAGAGGGTGTTCGCGGTAACGGTGCAATACTTGTAAATGACAACGGAAATCGTTTTGTAAATGAACTTGAGACAAAGAGATGTTGTTTCCGCAGCAATACTTTAAACAGCCTAATGAAGAGAGTTGGCTTGTTTTTGATACGACGGTAAGAGAATCACCTCAGTGCTATAGGAAAAATATATAAATGAGGGAATTATTGTAGAAGCAAATACAATAGAAGAACTTGCTGAAAAACAGGTATTAATAAAGAGAATCTTGTAGCTACCATGAATAAGTACGCCCTCAATGCAGGAAGCAGGTGAGGACAGTGAATTCGGAAGAAAGAGTATGGAAGTACTCTCTTACAAAAGGCACCTTACTTTGCAGGACTTGCAGAAACCTGCTATCCATCATACAATGGGCGGTGTAAAGATAAACACTGAAACTCAGGTTTTTAAAAGAAGACGGAAGTGCTATCCCGGGACTTTACGCTGCCGGTGAAGTGGTAGGCGAGAGTACACGGAGCCAACAGACTGAGTGGAAATGCCGTGGCGGATATAGTGGTATTCGGACGTATTTCAGGTGATAATGCAAACGGATATGTACTTGCAAACGGCGGAAATACCGAAAGAACCATAGTTGTAGAAAACGAAGATGCAAAACTTCGTTCCACGGGATACAAAGACAGATCTTAAAGACGGTTCTTATAAAGGAAGCGCAAAGGGATTTAGCGGAGATGTGGAAAGTCACATTACCGTTAAAAACGGTATAGTAAACGATCTTCATAAGCGGAGGCAAGGAAACCGCCGAAATAGGAGGAAAGGCTATGGAGAAAATAAAGAGAAAAATGCAGTCAAGCGGTGAGTTCAAGGTTGACAGCGTAGCCGGAGACATCTATTACCCTCAAAGCGTGTAAGTGACGCTATAAAGAATGCTACATTGCAGTAGTTAAATTTATAAAAAGCCGATGTCTTTTTGATATCGGCTTTTTATAACAAAATCTGTCGGTATAAATTATGTTAAAATTATCCATTATAAATTAACATAGATAAAATAAGTACTTTATGCTAATATTTATATGTTACAACTATAGTGTGCTACAAAGACAGAGTAAGCATTTAGGGGGACAAATTGTTATAACCAGGAAAATGGACTATGCTGTAAGAATTATTAGAGCATTAAAAGAGGGGACAAAAAGTTTCGGCAACTGAGGTGGCTAAAAAGAACATTTACCACAAGCTATTACATATAAAGTTTTAAACAGTCTGTTGAAATCGAAATTGATTGAAGTATGAGAGGAGTCAACGGCGGATACTATTTAAAATACGACCTTCAGATACTACATTGTTTGATATATGCATTGCCTTAGGCGAGGACATGAGTATTACGGAATGTATAAGAAGGTTTTGATTGTATCAATAACAGATGCGGAGAATGTATGCTGAACAAAGAGTTTACAAGAATACAAAGCGCATTGAACAGAGAATTACAGAAAACCACTTTGGATAAACTTTTATAGGTTTATCCTTTTTATTTGTGAAGAATTGTAAAAATCTAATTGTTAAAAAGCTTTTAAAGTGCTATAATATTTTTATAAGTTAAAAATATAAGGAGGCAGATTATGATAACAGAATATAT
>BNJV01000562.1_pt1 | contig 27375 bp, 39 predicted proteins | sample 8540591 | NCBI WGS metagenome assembly BNJV01 (sample SAMD00202457, study PRJDB9452) | human saliva metagenome | host: Homo sapiens | reverse complement strand
GGAAGACGCCACGGTAATGGCGGTGGCTGGCGCGCAAACACACATATGCGCGCGCCACACATATATATATATATATATATATATGCATGATCATCCTTCCCAACAGTCAACTTGCTTAGGCGACCAAAAGGACAAGCTCTTCGTAAAGCAATCAGCGTTGTCGGTGGTATGGTTATTGGTGCCGTAGCAGCGACTTGGGTCTCTGTTACAACAGCACTCGAATTTAAAAAAATGCTAACGGAGAAGCCTTCCTTAAAAATTCAAGAAAAAGATTGATGGTGTTTATCCAGGTCTCTTGACAGCAACCTTCATCACTATTTGCTGGTGGTTGATGTCTAAGAAAAAAAGTTTCACCAAACAAAGTCATGTTAATTCTAGTTGTTGTTGCCTTAATTGGTGTTGCTCTAGGTATCTTTTGACCCACATCTTAATTACTAAGGTCAAGAGAACCCAATATTTACTAGTAAAAAAATTTTTGAGAATGAAGTAGATTAACCTCCTTCTCTTACACTTCATTCTCAATTTTTATCAGGAGGATTTTCATGGTTACAAAACAAGAACTTGTTAATGGATATGAAACAGAAATTAAGTATCAACGCCACATGCTTGAAAATTTGGGTCGTTGGTTCAGTTTGCTCTTTATGACTGCTAGTATTGGTGTGGTATTGATTTATCTTTTTCATAAAACCTTCCTCCCACTCTTAATTTTCGGAATTTTACTTGCCTTGATTGGAATATTAGGAATGGTGGTTTTTGGATATGGTATCTACCGCGGGCGGATCAATCTCCAAAAGGTTATCGATGATTTCAATCAAAAGTTGACGATTCTCAATTAATATTAAAGGAACATCTCTTTCATTTTTGAGGTGTTTTTTTCTTGACTATTTCTGACTAAGTGATACAATAGAACTATGGTTTAGCACTCGTATGCAAAGAGTGCTAATAATATGATTATCTTATGGAGGAAAGCAGATGTTGAAACCATTAGGAGACCGCGTGGTCTTGAAAATTGAAGAAAAAGAACAAACAGTTGGTGGCTTTGTCCTTGCAGGATCAGCCCAAGAAAAAACAAAAACAGCTAAAGTAGTAGCTATTGGACAAGGTGTTCGTACCTTGAGCGGTGAACTAGTTGCTCCAAGTGTAAAAGTTGGAGATCAAGTTTTAGTCGAAGCTCATGCGGGTATTGAAGTCAAAGATGGTGATGAAAAATATGTCATCGTTGGTGAGGCTAACATCTTAGCAATTGTGGAAGAATAATAGGAGGAAATAAGTATGTCAAAAGAGATTAAATTTTCATCTGATGCACGCTCAGCAATGGTCCGTGGCGTTGATATCCTAGCTGATACTGTTAAAGTGACCTTGGGACCTAAAGGACGTAACGTCGTTCTTGAAAAATCATTCGGTTCACCATTGATTACCAATGACGGTGTAACCATCGCTAAAGAAATCGAACTAGAAGACCATTTTGAAAATATGGGTGCCAAATTGGTGTCAGAAGTTGCTTCTAAAACCAATGATATCGCTGGTGACGGGACAACTACTGCAACAGTTTTGACCCAAGCTATTGTTCGTGAAGGGATCAAAAACGTTACAGCAGGAGCAAACCCAATCGGTATCCGTCGTGGGATTGAAGCAGCGGTTGCAACTGCTGTGGAAGCCTTGAAGAACAATGCCATTCCAGTATCAAGCAAGGAAGCTATTGCACAAGTCGCTGCCGTATCCTCTCGCTCTGAAAAAGTTGGTGAGTACATCTCTGAAGCTATGGAAAAAGTTGGCAAAGATGGAGTCATCACCATTGAAGAATCACGTGGTATGGAAACAGAGCTTGAAGTTGTAGAAGGAATGCAGTTTGACCGTGGTTATCTATCACAGTACATGGTCACTGACAATGAAAAATGGTGGCAGACCTTGAAAATCCATATATTTTAATCACCGATAAGAAAATCTCAAATATCCAAGAAATCTTGCCACTTCTAGAAAGCATTCTTCAAAGTAGCCGTCCACTCTTGATCATTGCTGATGATGTTGACGGTGAAGCTCTTCCAACTCTTGTCTTGAACAAGATTCGAGGAACTTTCAACGTCGTTGCTGTTAAGGCTCCTGGCTTTGGGGACCGTCGTAAGGCTATGTTGGAAGATATCGCTATCTTGACAGGCGGAACTGTTATCACAGAAGATCTTGGTCTTGAATTGAAAGATGCTACTATTGAAGCGCTTGGTCAAGCAGCGAGAGTGACTGTAGATAAAGATAGTACTGTTATTGTAGAAGGTGCGGGAAATCCTGAAGCAATTGCTAACCGTGTCGCTGTTATCAAATCACAAATTGAAACAACAACTTCAGAATTCGACCGTGAAAAACTTCAAGAACGCTTGGCTAAATTGTCAGGTGGAGTAGCTGTTATCAAGGTTGGTGCTGCAACTGAAACTGAGTTGAAAGAAATGAAACTCCGTATCGAAGATGCTCTTAACGCGACTCGTGCAGCTGTTGAAGAAGGTATCGTTGCAGGTGGTGGTACTGCCCTTGTTAATGTTATCTCAGCTGTCGCTGCCTTGGAATTAGAAGGCGATGAAGCAACAGGTCGCAATATTGTTCTTCGTGCCTTAGAAGAGCCTGTACGTCAAATTGCCCACAACGCAGGTTATGAAGGTTCAATTGTTATTGATCGTTTGAAATGCAGAGCTTGGGACTGGCTTCAACGCTGCGACAGGTGAATGGGTCAATATGATTGAAGCAGGAATCATTGATCCTGTTAAGGTAAGCCGTTCAGCCCTTCAGAACGCAGCTTCAGTAGCAAGTCTCATCTTGACTACCGAAGCAGTTGTAGCTAACAAACCAGAACCAGTAGCCCCAGCTCCAGCAATGGATCCATCTATGATGGGTGGTTACTAAGAAATATAAAAAAACAGGTAGAAATAAAGATTTCTACCTGTTTCTTTTGAATCACTTAAAAAGAGGGAGATCAGCTTCCTCTTTTTTTATCTGAAAATGTTATGGTTTGATGACTTCAGCTCCACCCATGTATGGACGAAGAACTTCAGGAATAGTCACAGAACCATCTTCATTTTGATAGTTTTCAAGAATAGCAGCAACGGTACGTCCAACAGCAAGTCCAGAACCGTTCAAAGTGTGAAGGAGTTTCACTTTTCCATCTGCTTCATCACGGTAACGGATTTGGGCACGACGAGCTTGGAAATCTTCTGTATTTGAACAACTTGAGATTTCACGATAAGTATTTTGTGCAGGAATCCACACTTCCAAGTCGTAAGTTTTTGCTGCTGAGAAGCCCATATCTCCTGTAGAGAGAGCTACCACACGGTATGGAAGGTTGAGTTTTTGAAGGATGTTTTCAGCGTTAGCTGTCATCTTTTCCAATTCTTCGTATGATTCTTCAGGTTTAGCAAATTTCACCATTTCAACCTTGTGGAATTGGTGCAAACGGATCAAATCCACGAGTATCGCGACCAGCTGAACCAGCTTCAGAACGGAATGATGGACTCATCGCGGTAAAGTAGATTGGCAAGTCTTTTCCGTCAAGAATTTCATCACGGTAGTAGTTGGTCAGAGGAACCTCAGCTGTAGGAATGAGGACATAGTTTGTGTCTTTCAATTCAAACGTATCTTCCTTGAATTTTGGATATTGACCAGTACCAAACATAGAATCATGGTTGACCATGTAAGGTGTGATGACTTCTGTATAGCCTTCTTTACCATGCTCATCCAACATAAAGTTGTAGATAGCACGTTCCAAACGAGCTCCAAGTCCTTTATAGAAGAGGAAGCGAGCGCCAGTGACTTTTCCACCACGTTCCCAGTCAAGAATACCGAGGTCTTCACCTAGATCCCAGTGAGCTTTTGGTTCGAAACCAAACTCGCGAGGAGTTCCCCAACGGCGAACTTCTACGTTATCGTCTTCGTCAGCACCGATAGGAACACTATCAGCAGGGATGTTGGGAAGAGTTGTGGTAAATTCTGTCAATTTCGCATCGATCTCTGCCAATTCTGCATCCAGAGCTTTGACCTCGGCAGAGAGAGCTTGCATGGCAGCAATTTTATCGTCTGCATTTTCTTTGTTGCGTTTAGCTTGAGCAATCTCAGCAGAAACTGTATTACGTTCCGCTTTAAGCGTTTCAACCTTGACCAAGATATCACGACGTTTTGTATCGATCTCTTTCATCTCGTTCAAGATAGCAGCGTCTACACCACGTGTAGCGAGTTTTTTAGCGACAGCATCAAAGTCTGTACGTATTCGTTTAATATCTAGCATATAAACTCCTTTATGAAAAAAGCACACCTGACAAAGCGTTGGAGTGGCAGGGCCACGGTTCCATCCAACTTCACAGGTGTGCACTTAATTATGTATTTAGTTTGCAACAACGGTAGAATTTCACTTAAGTTTTCTATCTGCTCACAGCACCCGCAGACTTTCTGAAAGATCAACTTAACCTACTTATCCGTTTCTATGATTATACTAAAGTTTCTATTTTTTTGCAAATAGATTTTTTTAATTTTACGTCCAATGATTTGAAGTAAGGTAGGTAGCTTAACAACCTTGTCATTGCCTAGCTTTTTACGAGCAATTTTAAGGATTTTTCCAGAGTCTTTTGAGGCAAAGAGGAATTTTCCTTGGTCTGTAAAGACTTCAAAATGACGACTGACCTTACGTCCCGAGACGTTGGCTCCGATTTGATGAATGCTGGACCATGGGATTTGAATGTAATCTTCGACATTACGGTCCGCGTAAAATTCTAAAGCCTGATCTCCGACCAGAAATTTTCCAACCTTTCCTGAAATGGAAAGGTAGGAAGTTCCAGTGGTTTGTATGTCAACGACTTTGTTGAGGGATTGTGCCATCTTTAGTCTTCCTTATTTTCGCCAAAAAATGCCTGATAAAGAGCCTTAATAGCTGCTTTCTCTTGGTCTTTGTGGACAACGAACATGATAGAAACTTCGCTAGACCCTTGGGACATCATTTGGATGTTGATATTATTTTCAGACAAGGCGCGAGTAGCAGTAGCAGTTACCCCGATATGACGCTTCATCTTTTCACCAACAATCATAATGATAGAGAGGTCGTGTTCAATTTCAGCATGATCGACTTCTGCTTTTTGCACAAGTTGACGAAGGATTTCTTCTTCTTTAATAGGTGTCAATTCACGTGAACGCAAAATGACAGAAAGGTCATCGATACCAGTCGGCATATGTTCCCAACCGATATTTAAGTCTTCAAGAATTTGAAGTACCTTGCGACCAAAACCAATTTCGCGGTTCATAAGGTACTTAGACATATTGATGCTGACAAAGCCAGAGTCACCAGCAATTCCCACTACTGGGAATTTATCACTGGTATGTTGTAGTACGATACGAGTTCCTGGATGGTCAGGGTTATTAGTGTTCTTGATAACCAAAGGAATTTTCCCACGGTAGGCTGGCAAGAGAGCTTCGTCATGGAGTACAGAAAATCCAGCATAAGCCAATTCGCGCATTTCACGGTAAGTTAATTCAGGGATTGAGTGTGGTTTATGAATAATACCAGGGTGTGCTGCAAAAATTCCGTCAACATCAGTAAAGTTCTCGTAAAGGTCTGCTTTGACACCGGCAGCAATGATAGAACCTGTGATATCAGATCCTCCACGGGAGAAGGTACAGATTTGGTTTTCTTTTGTGACACCGAAGAATCCAGGAATAACAAGGACTTCTGTGCCGTTATTGAGTTCCTCGATTTTATCATAGCTTGAAGGAATGATACGAGCATTTCCAGGTTCGCTTGTTACAACAATACCGGCTTCTCGTGGATGAACATAGCGTGCATCTAATCCATTTTGGTTGAAATAAGCTGCGATTAGTTTAGCGTTATTATTTTCCCCTGCAGCGAGAAAAGTATCGTAAAGAAATTCGTTGTTTTCAATTGGAAGAGTAGCGAGTGCTCGGATACTTTTAGAGATTCGTTCTAAAACAGCTGGTTTCAGTCCTAGTTCGCTAACCATTGCAGCGTAACGGTCGATAATCCAGTTTTGACTAGCACTGATATCGTTTCCTGCCACATAGTCACGATAATATTTAATCAAAGCATCTGTAACCTTGGTATCTTCAGCATCACGCTTTCCTGGTGCAGATACAACTACAAAACGACGTTCAGGATCACTTTTTACAATGTCTAAAACCCTTTTTTTCAACTGGCTTGCAGAGGCAAGTGAACTTCCTCCAAATTTTACAACTTTCATAAGAACTCCTAAGATAGTATTTTATACGATTATAGCAGAAAGGAGGTCTTTTTTCAATCTGCGATAGGAAAGCCAGCTTCTTGTAAGAGGTCTGGACATGATTATCTCAACCAAACTATTTTAAAGATAGAAAATTATATTTACAAAATCGGCTGATACACTTTTTATCGATTTTTGCTTGTGTAAATAGAAATAAAAAGATATACTTTGAAGATAAAATAATTTAATCAGCTTTTTAAATTAAAGGAGTAGCTATGAATCATATTATCTTTCAAATTCAAGACGATTTAGCAACAATTACTTTAAATCGTCCCGAAGTGGCAAATGGTTTCCATATTCCTATGTGTGAAGAAATTTTAGAAGCACTGGAATTGGCTGAAAAGGATGATTCCGTTTCATTTATTCTTATCAATGCAGCAGGAAAGGTATTTTCTGTCGGTGGAGACTTGGTTGAGATGAAACGTGCTGTCGATGAGGATGATATTGCTTCACTTGCACGAATTGCTGAATTGGTTAATACAATTTCTTATAAGATTAAACAGATTCCTAAGCCAGTTATAATGGAAGTTGACGGAGCAGTTGCTGGAGCCGCAGCAAATATGGCCTTAGCAGTTGATTTCTGTATTGCATCTGACAAAGCTAAATTCATCCAGGCTTTTGTAGGTGTGGGATTAGCTCCTGACGCAGGTGGATTATTCTTGCTTACAAGATCACTTGGTGCAACTCGTGCAACGCAATTGGCTATGACAGGCGAAGCCTTTACCGCTGAAAAAGGCCTTTGAAGCAGGAGCTTTGTATCGTCTATGTACGAGTGAACAATTAGAAAAAACAAGAGAACAATTGTTGAAGAAGTTGAGACGCGGTTCTTCAAATTCCTATGCTGCGATTAAGAAACTTGTTTGGGAAAGTGAGTTTAAACAGTGGCATGAATACGCTAAACTTGAATTAGAATTGCAAGAATCACTATCCTACACAGAGGATTTTAAAGAAGGTGTACGTGCACATTCTGAGAGAAGACGTCCAAAATTTGTCGGGAAATAAAAAAATGCTTGCACAATTCTTTGAAGTTTGATATACTTTTCTAGTCAAATGTTTTGATTATAAAACTTTTTTGGTAAGGAGGGAAGAGAAATGGACTACCAACAAGTCAATGACTATTTAACATCAATTTTTAACAACGTCCTAGTGATCGAGGAAGTAAGTTTGCGAGGTAGTCGTTCAAAGATGTCTCTATCAAAGAAATGCATACGATTGATGTTATCGGTAAGTATCCAGAAGTGACTCCTAGTCAAGTTTCCAAAGAGTTGATGGTAACACTAGGGACTGTGACAACGAGCTTAAACAATCTGGAGCGAAAAGGATACATCGAACGGATTCGTTCAGATCAGGATCGTCGTGTAGTACATCTTCATTTGACAAAGAAAGGTCGCCTTGTACATCGTCTCCATAAACGTTTCCATAAGGCCATGGTCGAAAGAATTATCGAAGGAATGAGCCCTGAGGAAATGGATGTTATGGGTAGAGGGTTGACTAATCTTTATCACTTTTTGGAGGATTTGAAATAATGGCTTTTGCAAAAATAAGCCAGGTCGCTCATTATGCTCCAGAGCAGATTGTCACAAACGAGGACTTGGCTCAGGTCATGGATACGAGTGATGAATGGATTTCAAGTCGGACAGGGATTAAAGAACGTCATATTTCTAAGACAGAATCAACAGGAGATTTAGCGACAGAGGTTGCAAGGCAACTTCTAGAGAAGGCAGGGATTTCTGCAGAGGAACTAGATTTTATTATTCTAGCTACAACGACACCTGACTCGATGATGCCTTCAACAGCTGCTCGTGTTCAGGCAAAAATCGGCGCTCATAAGGCTTTTGCTTATGATTTAACAGCCGCTTGTAGTGGATTTGTCTTCGCCTTATCAACTGCAGAAAAGTTCATTTCTTCAGGAACATATCGAAAAGGTCTTGTTATCGGTAGTGAGACCATGTCAAAATCTTTGGACTGGTCTGACCGCTCAACAGCTGTCTTGTTTGGAGATGGAGCTGGCGGAGTGCTACTTGAGGCAAGTGATCAAGAACATTTCTTAGCAGAAAGTATCAATAGCGATGGTTCTCGTGGTGAGTGTCTCACCTATGGAAAGACAGGATTGATTTCACCATTTTCGATTCAAGAAGAACCAGATGTTTTCTTGAAAATGGATGGGAGAGCAGTTTTTGACTTTGCAATTCGAGACGTGGCTAAATCTATTAAACAGACCATCGAAAAAAGTCCAATATCAGCAGATGAACTCGATTATCTCTTGCTTCATCAAGCTAATATTCGAATTTTAGATAAGATGGCTAGAAAAATCGGTGTCGATCGTGACAAACTTCCTGCTAATATGATGAAGTATGGAAATACCAGTGCGGCAAGTATCCCGATTTTACTTTCTGAGTGTGTAGAAGAAGGGCTCATCAATTTAGATGGTAGCCAAAAAATTCTCTTGTCAGGTTTCGGTGGAGGTTTGACATGGGGCACACTTATTGTTACAATTTAGGTAATCATGTGGTGATCACATTGTTATAAAAAAACTATTTATTTTAAAGGAGTCTATCATGGCAGTATTTGAAAAAGTACAAGAAATTATCGTTGAAGAACTTGGAAAAGATGCATCAGAAGTAACACTTGAATCTACTTTTGATGATTTGGATGCAGATTCATTGGACTTGTTCCAAGTAATCTCAGAAATCGAAGACGCTTTTGATATCCAAATCGAAGCTGAAGACAACTTGAAAACAGTTGGCGACTTGGTTGCTTACGTTGAAGAGCAAACAAAATAATTAGAATAAATAAAGAAGGAGTAGGGGAGACCCGCTCCCTCTTGTTTAGGTAATAGTTTGATCGTCAAATTATAATAAGGTCGAACTATTACGTAAGCAAGACTTATGGAGGCAATATGAAAACACGTATCACTGAACTATTAAATATTAAATATCCTATCTTCCAAGGTGGAATGGCCTGGGTGGCAGATGGCGATTTGGCTGGAGCTGTTTCAAAAGCTGGTGGTCTCGGAATCATTGGTGGAGGAAACGCACCTAAAGAAGTTGTTAAAGCTAATATCGATAAGATTAAATCTTTAACAGATAAACCTTTTGGTGTTAACATTATGCTTCTGTCTCCATTTGTAGATGATATTGTTGACCTCGTTATTGAAGAAGGGGTTAAGGTAGTCACAACTGGTGCAGGAAATCCAAGCAAATACATGGAGCGATTCCATGATGCTGGAATTACCGTTATTCCTGTAGTTCCTAGTGTTGCATTGGCGAAACGCATGGAAAAAATCGGTGCAGATGCCGTCATTGCTGAAGGTATGGAAGCCGGCGGACATATTGGTAAATTAACAACTATGACCTTGGTTCGCCAAGTTGCGGCGGCTGTTTCAATTCCTGTAATCGCTGCAGGTGGTATTGCAGACGGCGAGGGAGCTGCAGCTGGATTTATGCTTGGTGCAGAAGCTGTTCAAGTAGGAACTCGTTTTGTAGTTGCTAAAGAATCTAATGCTCATCCAAACTATAAAGCTAAGATTTTAAAAGCCCGTGATATTGATACAACGATTTCAGCACAACATTTTGGACACGCAGTTCGTGCCATCAAAAACCAATTGACTCGTGATTTCGAGCAAGCTGAAAAAGATGCCTTTAAACAAGAAAATCCAGATTTGGAAATCTTTGAGCAAATGGGTGCGGGAGCTCTCGCTAAAGCTGTTGTCCATGGTGATGTGGATGGTGGTTCAGTGATGGCCGGTCAGATTGCAGGTTTGGTTTCTAAAGAAGAAACTGTTGAAGAAATCTTAAAAGATATCTACTACGGTGCAGCTGAAAAGATTCAATCAGAAGCTGCTCGTTGGGCAGGAGTTACAAGAAATGACTAAAACAGCCTTTCTATTTGCAGGTCAAGGAGCTCAATACCTAGGAATGGGTCGCGAGCTCTATGACCAATATGCTATCGTCAAGGAAACAATCGATCAAGCTAGCCAAGTCTTGGGTTATGATCTCCGTGATTTGATTGACAATGATGAAGCAAAGTTAAATCAGACTCGTTACACACAACCAGCTATTTTGGCTACTTCAGTTGCGATTTACCGACTTCTAGAGGAAAAAGGTTACCAGCCTGATATGGTGGCAGGTTTGTCACTTGGAGAATATTCAGCCCTTGTAGCTAGTGGCGCTTTGAATTTTGAGGATGCAGTGGCACTAGTTGCTAAACGTGGAGCTTATATGGAAGAAGCGGCACCTGCTGGGTCTGGTAAAATGGTAGCCGTACTCAATACTCCAGTTGAAGTTATTGAACAAGCTTGTCAAGATGCTTCTCAATTTGGCGTTGTGACTCCAGCTAACTACAATACTCCAAGCCAGATTGTTATCGGTGGTGAGGTAGCTGCAGTAGATTGTGCAGTTGAACTTTTGCAGGAAGCGGGAGCAAAACGCTTGATTCCTCTAAATGTTTCTGGACCTTTCCATACAGCTTTATTGGAGCCTGCAAGTCAAAAATTAGCACAAGCCCTGACAGCAGTTGAATTTTCTGATTTTGCTTGTCCTCTTGTTGGAAATACAGAAGCAAAGGTCATGGAAAAAGAACGAATTGCTGAACTATTGACTCGTCAAGTTAAGGAACCTGTTCGTTTTTATGAGAGCATTGCAGTCATGCAAGAAGCGGGAGTCACTCGTTTTATCGAGATTGGCCCTGGAAAAGTCTTGTCAGGATTCGTCAAAAAGATTGATAAAACTGCTCAACTTGCAAATGTTGAAGATCAAGCAAGTTTACAAGCACTCTTAGAAAATTAGACCAAAATAGTAGAAGTTCTGAAAGGAGAAAAATGAAACTAGAACAGAAAAATGTCTTTATTACAGGCTCAAGTCGAGGAATTGGTCTCGCCATTGCTCACAAATTTGCTAGCTTGGGAGCCAACGTTGTCTTGAATAGTCGTGGTGAAATCTCCGAGGAGCTTCTAGACGAATTTAAACCTTACGGGGTGAAGGTTCTTGCTATTTCTGGTGACGTCTCAGACTTCACAGATGCAAAACATATGGTAGATCAAGCCATTGAAGAGCTAGGCTCAGTTGACGTCCTAGTGAATAACGCTGGGATTACTCAAGACACTCTCATGCTGAAGATGACAGAAGAAGATTTTGAGAAGGTCTTGAAAGTCAATCTAACGGGAGCCTTCAACATGACGCAAGCAGTCTTGAAGCAGATGATAAAAGCACGTGAAGGGGCCATTATCAATATGTCTAGTGTCGTTGGTTTGATGGGAAATATCGGTCAAGCGAACTACGCTGCTTCTAAGGCTGGTCTAATTGGATTTACCAAATCAGTAGCACGTGAGGTGGCCAATCGTAATGTGCGTGTCAATGCCATTGCGCCAGGAATGATCGAATCTGATATGACTGCAGTCCTATCTGATAAGGTAAAAGATGCTATGTTGGCACAAATTCCGATGAAACAATTTGGCCAAGCTGAGCAAGTCGCAGAGGTCACAGCCTTTCTTGCAAGTCAAGATTATCTAACGGGACAAGTCATTGCAATTGATGGTGGACTAACCATGCAATAAGAGTTAAAATAGAGGTATGAAAATGAAACTAAATCGAGTAGTAGTAACAGGTTATGGATTAACATCTCCAATCGGGAACACACCAGAAGAATTTTGGAACAATCTAAAAGATGGAAACATTGGAATTGGTGAAATCACTAAGTTTGATCACAGCGCTTTTGATGTTCATAATGCAGCAGAAATTAACGATTTTCCGTTTGACAAATACTTTGTAAAAAAGGATACCAATCGTTTCGATGATTATTCTTTATATGCCTTGTATGCAGCTCAAGAAGCGGTGAACAATGCAAATCTTGACGTAGAAGCGCTTGATAAAGATCGCTTTGGTGTCATTGTTGCATCAGGTATCGGTGGAATCAGAGAAATCGAAGATCAAGTCCTTCGACTTCACGAAAAAGGACCAAAACGTGTAAAACCATTGACACTTCCAAAAGCCTTGCCAAATATGGCAGCAGGAAATGTTGCTATGCGCTTTGGTGCAAATGGTATCTGTAAATCTATCAATACAGCTTGTGCTTCATCAAATGATGCTATTGGAGATGCCTTCCGTTCTATCAAGTTTGGTTTCCAAGATATCATGTTGGTTGGTGGTTCAGAATCATCTATTACTCCATTTGCGATTGCAGGTTTCCAAGCCTTAACAGCTCTTTCAACAACAGAAGATCCAACTCGTGCTTCTATTCCATTTGACAAAGACCGTAATGGATTTGTCATGGGTGAAGGATCAGGTATGTTGGTTCTTGAAAGCTTAGAGCACGCAGAAAAACGTGGAGCAACTATCCTTGCCGAAGTTGTTGGTTATGGTAACACTTGTGATGCTTACCACATGACTTCACCACATCCAGAAGGTCAAGGGGCTATTAAAGCTATCAAACTTGCCTTGGATGAAGCTGAGATTACACCAGACCAAGTAGCCTATGTCAATGCCCACGGTACATCAACTCCAGCTAATGAAAAAGGAGAAAGTGGAGCGATTGTAGCGGTTCTTGGTAAGGAAGTACCTGTATCTTCAACCAAGTCATTTACAGGACACTTGCTCGGTGCAGCAGGCGCAGTTGAGGCTATTGCAACAATTGAAGCAATCCGTAACAACTATGTTCCAATGACAGCCGGAACCACAGAAGTGTCAGACTACATTGAAGCAAACGTTATTTATGGACAAGGCTTGGAACGTGAAATTCCTTATGCTATCTCAAATACTTTTGGATTTGGTGGGCATAATGCAGTTCTTGCTTTCAAACGTTGGGAGAATAAGTAAAAATGAATTTAAATGAAATCAAAGACTTGATGGCACAATTTGACCAGTCAAGCTTGAAAGAATTTTCTTATAAAAATGGAACGGACGAGTTGGTCTTCAGTAAGAATGAAGCGAAACTTGTGGCAGAAACAAGTCCAGCACCTCAACCAGTGGTTTCAGCAGCTGCACCAACAGTTGCACCACAAGCTCCAACTACAACACCAGCTGCAGAAGCAGCTTTCAGAATCAAGTGTTACTGAGTCTGTAGCTGAAGGAGACCTTGTAGAAAGTCCACTTGTCGGAGTTGCTTATTTGGCTGCCGGACCTGATAAACCTAATTTTGTTTCAGTTGGTGATACTGTTAAAAAAGGCCAAACCTTGGTCATCATCGAAGCTATGAAGGTCATGAACGAAATTCCAGCACCTAAAGATGGTGTCGTAACAGAAATTCTTGTTGCCAATGAAGAAATGGTTGAGTTCGGGAAAGGCTTGGTACGTATCAAATGATTGATATTCAAGGAATTAAAGAAGCTTTGCCCCACCGCTATCCGATGCTCTTAGTGGATCGTGTCTTGGAAGTCAGTGAAGATACAATCGTTGCTATTAAAAATGTAACGATTAATGAACCTTTCTTCAACGGACACTTTCCAGCCTATCCTGTAATGCCAGGTGTCTTGATCATGGAAGCTTTGGCACAAACAGCAGGTGTCTTGGAATTATCAAAACCTGAAAACAAAGGGAAGCTTGTCTTTCTATGCTGGTATGGACAAAGTGAAATTTAAGAAACAAGTTGTTCCTGGTGATCAGCTTGTCATGACAGCAACTTTTGTCAAGCGTCGTGGCACCATCGCCGTAGTAGAAGCGAAGGCAGAAGTAGATGGTAAGCTTGCAGCAAGCGGTACTCTAACCTTTGCTATTGGAAACTAGGGAGGTTTTCCATGTTTCGTAAGATTTTAATTGCCAATCGTGGTGAAATCGCTGTTCGTATTATTCGTGCGGCACGAGAATTAGGAATTGCAACAGTCGCTGTCTATTCGACTGCTGACAAGGAAGCTCTCCACACGCTTTTGGCTGATGAGGCTATCTGTATCGGCCCTGGGAAGGCTACAGAATCTTATCTGAACATCAATGCCATCCTATCAGCTGCAGTCTTGACTGAAGCTGAAGCTATTCACCCTGGATTTGGTTTTTTAAGTGAAAATTCCAAATTTGCAACCATGTGTGAAGAAGTTGGGATCAAATTTATCGGACCATCAGCTCGTGTCATGGATGTCATGGGAGATAAAATTAACGCCCGTGCTCAAATGATTAAGGCCAATGTGCCTGTCATTCCAGGATCAGATGGAGAGGTCCATACAGCAGAAGAGGCTCTTGCTATTGCTGAAAAAATTGGTTATCCAGTTATGCTGAAAGCTTCAGCTGGAGGTGGTGGAAAAGGGATTCGTAAGGTTGAAAAAGCAGAAGATCTCGTGTCAGCCTTTGAAACAGCCTCTAGAGAAGCCAAAGCCAACTTTGGTAATGGAGCTATGTACCTTGAGCGTGTGATTTATCCTGCTCGCCATATTGAAGTACAGATTCTTGCTGACCAAATGGGACATGTTATTCACCTTGGTGAGCGTGACTGTTCGCTTCAACGGAATAACCAAAAGGTTTTAGAAGAAAGTCCTTCGATTGCTATTGGAAAAACCCTTCGTAATGAAATTGGTGCTGCGGCAGTTCGTGCAGCGGAGTCTGTAGGCTACGAAAATGCTGGTACGATTGAATTCCTACTAGATGAAGCAAGTGGCAAATTCTACTTTATGGAGATGAATACGCGTGTCCAAGTGGAACACCCGGTAACCGAATTTGTTTCAGGTGTAGATATTGTCAAGGAACAAATCCGTATCGCAGCGGGTCAACCATTGACTTTGAAACAAGAAGACATTGTTCTAAAAGGACATTCCATTGAGTGCCGTATCAATGCAGAAAACCCAGTCTTTAATTTTGCACCAAGCCCAGGGAAGATTACCAATCTTTATCTACCAAGTGGTGGTGTGGGCTTGCGTGTTGACTCAGCAGTTTATCCTGGTTATAGCATTCCGCCATACTATGATAGTATGATTGCTAAAATTATTGTTCATGGTGAAAATCGATTTGATGCACTCATGAAAATGCAACGAGCTCTTTATGAACTCGAAATTGAAGGGGTTGTCACCAATGCTGATTTTCAGCTCGATTTGATTTCTGATCGTCGAGTGATAGCAGGAGACTACGATACTTCATTCTTGATGGAAACTTTCTTACCACACTATCAAGAAAAAGAATAATATAAAAAGAGTATGAGACTGAAAAGGGGGATGTATGGCTCTATTTAGTAAAAAAGATAAATATATACGAATTAATCCCAATCGTTCACTTAGAGAAAAGCCCCAAGCTAAACCTGAGGTTCCAGACGAACTCTTCTCAAAATGTCCAGGTTGTAAACACACCATTTACCAAAAAGGATCTAGGGAGTGAGCGTATTTGTCCTCACTGTGGCTATACCTTCCGTATCTCAGCTCAAGAGCGTCTTTCTTTGACCATCGATATGGGAAGCTTCTTAGAGATGTTTACTGGGATTGAGACGCAGGATCCATTGGAATTTCCAGGCTACCAGAAAAAATTAGCCTCTATGCGTGAAAAAACAGGGCTTGATGAGGCTGTTGTTACAGGAACTGCTTTGATCAAGGGGGAAAAGGTAGCCCTCGGAATCATGGATTCCAACTTTATCATGGCGTCTATGGGAACGGTCGTTGGTGAGAAAATCACCCGATTGTTTGAATACGCGACAGCTGAAAAATTACCAGTCGTCTTGTTTACAGCATCTGGTGGAGCACGTATGCAAGAAGGAATCATGAGTTTGATGCAGATGGCTAAAATCTCTGCAGCAGTTAAACGTCATTCCAATGCAGGTCTCTTTTATCTGACTATCCTAACAGATCCAACAACCGGAGGTGTTACAGCTTCCTTTGCCATGGAAGGTGATATTATCTTGGCAGAGCCTCAAAGTTTGGTAGGATTTGCTGGACGTCGTGTCATTGAAAATACCGTAAGGGAAGATTTGCCAGAGGATTTCCAGAAGGCAGAGTTTTTGTTAGAACATGGCTTTGTGGATGCGATTGTTAAACGGAGAGAACTGCCAGATATGATTGCTCGATTAGTAAGGTTACATAAGGGGGATTGTTGATGAATATTGCAAAAATCGTCAGAGAAGCACGTGAACAAACCCGCTTAACTGCCTTGGACTTCGCAACAGGAATATTTGATGACTTTGTAGAGCTCCATGGTGATCGCTCTTTCCGAGATGATGGTGCTGTTATTGGTGGTATCGGTTGGTTGGGAAACCAAGCAGTAACTGTTGTTGGGATTCAAAAAGGTAAAAGTTTACAAGACAATCTTAACCGTAACTTTGGACAACCTCATCCAGAAGGTTATCGAAAAGCCCTTCGCTTGATGAAGCAGGCTGAAAAATTTGGCCGTCCTGTTGTAACTTTTATCAACACGGCAGGTGCCTATCCTGGTGTTGGAGCAGAGGAGCGTGGTCAAGGTGAAGCTATTGCTCGTAACCTCATGGAGATGAGCGATCTTAAGGTGCCGATAATCGCTATTATTATTGGTGAAGGTGGTTCTGGTGGAGCCCTCGCTCTTGCCGTAGCTGACCGTGTCTGGATGTTAGAGAACTCTATCTATGCAGTTCTCAGTCCTGAAGGTTTTGCTTCTATCCTTTGGAAGGATGGCAGTCGTGCCATGGAAGCTGCAGAGTTGATGAAAATTACTTCTTTCGAATTGCTAGATATGAAGATTGTAGATAAGGTTATTTCTGAGGTGGGCCTATCAAGCAAAGATTTAATCAAGCAAGTCAAAGAACAACTCCGAGCAGAACTTGATGAACTTGGTAAACTGCCACTAGATCAACTCATTGAAGATCGTTACCAACGCTTTAGAAAATATTAAAAACATAAAAAAGTGTTTGATAATAGTCAAACACTTTTTCTATAGTTAGTTTTCTTCAGTTACAAACTGGCTGAGCAGTCCGTTGATGAAACGGGCTGATTTTTGATCTGAAAAGCTTTTTGCAAGTTCAATAGCTTCATTCACAGCTACGAGTTGAGGAGTATCAAATGAAGTGATTTCGAAAACTCCCAAACGCAATAAATTCTTTTCAACTAAGGTTAAACGTTCAATCGTCCAACCAGACTTTAAATGCTGAGTGATTTGTTTGTCTAGTTCCTCTTTTTGAGCTTGAACACCAGATACAAGATCGATTAGGAGCTAGGGAGTTTTACCTCGTCGTCTTCTCGATCATGAGTATAAGCGAAGCGACAAGCTGTTTCAATATCAGAACCATATTCAAGACTCATCAGTGCTTGGAAGGCACATTTTCGTAGTTCGCGTCTAGATTCTAATAATGGACTAGTCATTGAGGAAGTCCTCATCAAACAAATCTTTTAATGCTGGTTTTGGTGTCTTATCTGGTGCAATACCAGCAACGTGAATATTCACAGCATTGAGTTCAACATCAGCCATATTACGAACGGCATCTTTTACAGCTTTTTGAATAGCCATTGCAACCTTAGGAACCTTGACACCATACTCAAGATAGAGATAGATATCAGCTGTTAGCTCTTCTTCAGATTCTTTTAGATAGACACCACGGCCGAGTGAAAGTTTTGAAAGGGTGTCAGATACTGATTTGTTTGAAAAAGAGTGGACACCATCAACTTTAGCTGTAGCGATAGCAATGATTTTTTCAAGTACACGTGGGGCGATAACGATTTCGCCTAATTGTTCTTCAATTCCCATAGAATGACCTCTTTCTAGAGATTAGGCACGAGAAACGTAAGTTCCTTCTGCAGTGTTGATAACGAGTTTTTGTCCTGCTTCGATGAAGTCTGGAACGTTAACGACAAGTCCAGTTTCCATTGTAGCTGGTTTACCAGAACCGGTAACAGTAGCACCTTTAATAGATGGTTGAGTTTCAGCAACTGTCAATTCAACAGTTGTAGGAACTGTTACACCGATGACTTCAGTTCCGTAAAATTGAATTTTAACTTCAGAATTTTCAAGGATGTAAAGCAATTCGTTTTCAACATTTACAACAGGAATTTCGTATTGGTCGTAAGTTTCAGTGTTCATGAAAGTAAGCTGTTTCATCCATTTTGTACAAGTATTGTGCTGGTACAGTTTCGATAATCGCTTGTTCAAATTTTTTTCCTCTGGGACGGTAGCTAGTTTCAAATGTTGAACCAGTACGGACATCACGCAATTTCATACGCATGATAGTGTTTCCTTTACCTGGTTTGTGGTGGCTAGCTTCCAAAACGCGGATCAATTTTCCGTCAGCTGTTTCAAAGGTCATACCAGCCTTTTAATTTACTTGCTTCAATCATGTTTTATACCTCTTTTAATAAAATAGTTTACTCTTTATTGTATCATAAGTACCCTAGAATTTCTCAAATATCAGAGAAGATGAGCCTAGTTGACAGGAACGATATCTCCCATCTTTCATTTCTGGTTACTAAGACATACTTTACCATCGACTTCGATGTAGAAGTTTTTTTATTAGTTGGTTTTTTTCTTGACTAGTAGTTTCTTCTGCAGGAGTTGTTACTTCTTGAGTTGTAGATTCTTGAACAGGAGTTGTTACTTCTGGATTAGTAGTTTCTACTGAGTTAGCGGGTTGTTCAGGGATAACAGTTTCTACTGGGCTAGCAACTTGCTCAGGACTTGCAGTTTGGGCCGGAGTAAATGCTTGGTTTGGATCAGCAGGTTGTACTGGGGGAACAGTTTGATTTGGACTAACAGGTTGAGCTTGTTGGTTTAATTGACCACCAAGTGTTTGTCCTAGGTTCATACCCATAATCATGTTCATACCATTGCCATTACCTTCGTTATTGGCTGCAGCAATAAGAGCTTCGTTACGAGCACGACGTTCTTCAATCTCGATGGTATTGTATTTCATAGCAACGAGTTCGCTGTCAAGTTTACGTACAATCTCCATGCTTTCTTGGTCGTAGCTCAAATCCTCAAGAAGGATATTGGTTGCTTCAATACCGTAAAGTCCTGTCCATACCTTGTTGACTTCTTGCTTAGCAAGTTCATTGAAAGTATCTTGGTTGGCATTGAGGCTATAGATATCAACTCTGTTTTCATTGGTATACTTAGCGATAGCAATTGCGATTTTAGGAGAGATATTTTGTCGAAGTGTTCCTTGAGCAATATCTTGAGTGTAAATGGTTTATGTTCCTCAATTTGTTGACTGATAGAGCTAACGTAGAAAAAGAACTGGATCCGCAACTTTGATATCAAACAAACCGTAAAAACGGATATTGAGCATTTGTTGGTAACGTTCACTGAAGTATTCTACAGCGTTTTGGGTACCAAATTTATTACCCGCGATCGGTTGCATACGGACAAAGATGATTTCTTGTCGAGTAACGACTTGATCCAGCAAAATGAGAAAGCGGTGTTTTGAAGTTTTCCCAAGTACCCTTGATTCCACCTTTTTTTCAAGAAGCCAAGCGTTATCACCTGCAGCGCCATTCATGGCTACCAGCTTCGAGAAACATCACCCTAGGAAAGGTACCATTATTTGACAAGAACTAGCAACATATCCTTGAGGGACAATAACAACAGAACCATCTGTTAAAAGTCCTGTATTTTGATTGCTTTTGTCTAGAAACCACCATCAGGGATCTTTTTGTAAGAAGTTGTCCCTTGACAGCCATAACATCTGCATGAGACTTGGTCTGGAAGTACAACAGCTTCCTTGAATTTACTATCATTAATACAGCAGATTTGGCAACATCAAAAAGCTCCCGATAATTTGCTCTTTGGCAGCACGAATAAATCCCATAATTTCCTCCTAATTATAAAGTTCGTCTTCATCCACAACTTCATAGGTATCAAGAACCCATTGATTTGGACTACGTGTGAGCTCAGCTCCGCAGTATTCACATTGGCTAATAGCTGAGATTTTCAGTGGAGCACCACAGTTTGGACAGTGGTCGCTAACAGCTTCATCTTGAACATTGTTTTCAGTTTGGCTACCATGTTTGCGGATGAAGTTCATTTGATAAACTGTAAATAGATCTTGTTGAGGGTCTCCCTCAATAACCTTACGAGTCTTGTCATCGATGACATAGTCTCTCAAAGTAGATGAAAGGATAACAACTAGAGTATCATTTCCATCTGGATTACTCTTGAAATCTTTGATTCGTACATTATCAACATAAACTCGTTCCAAGACATTTGTTGTTTGTGCCTGAATATGTTCTTCCAGTTGAGCACTGTGTTGAGTATAGAGGCTAGCACTTTCAAGTGAGCGCACCAAATTCCAATCTTTTTTAGTCCAAGCTGATTGTAACTGGATGTAGACTTCTCTAACCCATGTAGTGAAAGCATCCGCATCAAAGTTTGGATCGTAGTATCTGAGTCGGTCGATAGCTTGGTTATTATTTTCAATCCTACGATGGCTAATTGGCTCTGGTTCGTAGTTAGTAGTAGGTCTTCTATATGGTGTTTCAGATGGAGTATTTTGGTCGTTAAGATACTTGATGAGCATGAAGAGCAGGAAAGCTCCGACACCAAACATGATAAGAATAGTCATCCCGGTACCTAAAGATCCACCTGAACTTGAGTAACCACCGCCAGAACGATAGCTGCTTCTAGAAGAAGAGCTACCACTTGAATGACTAGAACTACTACTTCGTGAACTACTGCGGCTAGAACTACTACTTCGTGAACTGCTGCGGCTAGAGCTACCACTTCGAGAATGTCCAACACCTGCATCGATTGATTGTAGAGGTGTCACAAATAGAAGAAGCAAGAAGGTAGCGATAAGAGTATATAACTTTTTCATATGTCTCCTAACTATGTGAGTACAAAAATAGTTTTTGCTAAATTTTATGTCTATAAGGAGTTTTGGAGTTTTATTGTTTTATTTTCAATAAACCACCCTATAATCCAACCAAATACGAGTAAATAATTCTCGATAGCACCAATCGCATTAACAGGAGAATGATATTCAATAAAATTTAACAAATGATTTGTTCCTATTCCTATACCACCAATAATAAGGGCAAGAAGGGCAATTCTCAGGTAAAACCAATCGTATTTAATATTAACGGCAAGAATAATAATTAAGACAGCTAGATTCCAAATTCCAATTTCTCTTTGCCATCCTGCAGAAATACCGTAACCAGAATGCTCTCCCATATAGGATGGGAGAAAGATTTGTAGAATAGAAGCACCCAACATTGCGATAATAACTAAAATAAATAGTACTCGTAAAAATTTGTTCATTTATTCTCCTTATTCTATTTTTTTGTAGAAAAGGCTATTAACGAAAGTATATTTACTCGTTCTCTTTCAACTTAGCCAATTCTTGGGCAAGTAGTTTAAGAGCAACTTGTGGATTTGCTTGGCCCTTGGTCGCTTTCATGAGGAATCCTGTGAAGGCCTTGTCAGCGTTACGTTTTCCTGACTTGAAGTCGGCAACAGCAACTTCGTTATCAGCAAAGACTTGATGGATGATTGGAATCAAGATATCTGGATCTGAGATCTGAACCAAACCGGCTTTTTCAACGTATTCACGAGCGCCACCGCCATTTTTAGCAAGGTGAACGAAAAGACTTTCTTAGCAATCTTAGATGAAATAGTTCCATCTTCGATGATGGCAATCATTTCTACCAAGTTTTCTGGAGTCAACTCGATTTGTTCCAGTGTCTTACCTTCAGCATTCAAGAACTGAGCGACTTCACCTTGGAGCCAGTTAGAGACTTGCTTAGCGTCAGGGCCAAGGGCAACAGCTTTCTCAAAGAAGTCAGAAGTGACTTTATTGGCAGTCAACTGACTAGCATCGTAGTCTGATAGACCAAGGTCAGATACGTAGCGAGCACGGCGTTCTTTTGGGAACTCTGGCAACTCAGTGCGCATTTCCTCAATCCACTCATCTGAGATTTCAAAGAGTGGTAGGTCTGGTTCTGGGAAGTAGCGGTAGTCTGCAGCACCTTCTTTAACACGCATGAGGATGGTTGCTTTGTTCGCTTCATCGTAACGACGTGTTTCTTGGCGAATTTGACCACCAGAGCGAAGAATTTCAGCCTGACGTTGAACTTCGTATTCAAGACCCTTGCGGACATTTGAGAAGGAGTTGAGGTTTTTCAACTCAGTCTTGGTACCGAATTTCTCTTGACCATAAGGACGAAGGGAGATGTTGGCATCCACACGCATAGAACCTTCTTCCATCTTAACGTCGGAAATACCAGCATATTGGATCACTTCCTTGAGGGCTGTTAGATAAGCGTAAGCTTCTTCAGGAGAACGCATGTCAGCTTCAGATACAATCTCAATCAATGGCACTCCTTGACGGTTGAGGTCGACATAAGAGAAACCATCTGTTCCGTGAGTGTTCTTACCGGCATCTTCTTCCAAGTGGGCACGTTCGATACCGATTTTCTTAGTTGTACCGTCCTCAAGTTCTACTTCAATCCAACCGTTGTAACCGATTGGCTCATCAAATTGAGAAATTTGATAGGCTTTAGGATTATCTGGATAGAAGTAGTTCTTACGGTCAAAGTGCATCTTTTTGTGGATGTCCATGTTGAGGGCAAGAGCGGCCTTGATACCGGCATCGACAACGCCTTTATTGAGAACTGGTAGTACTCCAGGAAAAGACCAGTCAATCACGTTTGTATTGGCATTTTGGTCATTTCCAAAGTGGGCAGAAGTAGGTGAGAAGATTTTTGAATTGGTGTTGAGCTCTACGTGGACTTCAAGTCCAATGACTGTTTCAAAGTTCATTAGTTATCACCTCCAAAATCACGGGTTGTTGTTTGTGGTAGTCTGTTGTTGCTTCAAAAGCAGCAGCAGCTTGGTAAATGGTCTCTTCAGAGTATTTTGGACCAATCAATTGCAAACCTACTGGTAGACCTTGAGCAAATCCTGCAGGAATTGAAATCCCTGGGAGACCTGCCAAGTTGACTGGAATGGTCAAGAGGTCCGCCAAGTACATGGCAACTGGATCGTGGTTGAGCGAATCCAAGTCAAAGGCCACACTTGGAGCTGTTGGACCAAGGATGAGGTCATAATCTGCAAATACTTTTTCGAAATCTTGGATAATAAGGGTACGAACTTGACCAGCTTTCTTGTAGTAGGCATCGTAGTAACCTGATGAAAGACTGAAAGTACCAAGCATGATACGACGTTTGACCTCATCACCAAATCCTTGGCTACGAGTGTTAACGTAAATCTCATCCAAGTTCTTAGCATCTTCAGCACGGAAACCATAGCGGATACCGTCAAATCGTTGCAAGTTTGATGAAGCTTCAGATGAAGCAATGATGTAGTAAACTGCAACACCGTATTTAGAGTGTGGAAGGCTAACTTCTTCTACAACTGCACCTAGTTTTTCAAAGTGTTTGGCTGCGTTGAGGATGGTTTCTTTAACTTCTGGATCAATCCCTTCACCAAGGTATTCCTTAGGAAGGGCAATCTTCATTCCCTTGATGTCTTGGCCGATTTTTGAAGTAAAGTCAGCAATGCGGACAGGAGCAGAAGTAGAGTCTTTGGCATCTTCGCTAGCAATCGCATTGAGCAATAGGGCGTTTTCCTTAACGGTTGGAGCAAAAGGACCAATCTGGTCTAGCGAGCTACCAAAGGCAATCAGACCAAAACGTGAAACTGTTCCGTAGGTTGGTTTGAGACCAACGATCCCGTTGAAAGGCAGCCGGTTGGCGGATAGAACCACCAGTATCAGACCCAAGTGACAAAGCGGACTTGTCCAGAAGCTACAGCAGCAGCTGAACCACTTGATGATCCACCAGGAACCTTGCTGTGGTCCCAAGCATTTTTAGTTGCACCGTAGTATGATGTTTCACCAGAACCACCCATGGCAAACTCGTCCATATTAGTTTTTCCGACAACAATCATGCCCTTAGATTTTGCATTGGCAACTGCTGTTGCATCAAAGATTGGCTCGTAGTTATAAAGCATTTTTGACGCTGCAGTTGTCAGAGATGCCGTCTGTAGAGATATTATCCTTAACAGCTAGTGGAATTCCTGAAAGGACATTGTCCGCATCGATTCCAGCTTCGTCAATAGCTTTAGCTTGAGCAAGGGCTTGGTCTTCAGCAATCGTAACGAAGGCATTGATTGCCTTTTCACGCGCTTTGATATCTTCAAGAGTCGCTTGGGTTAGTTCCGTTGCTGAAATTTCCTTAGAGACAAGGAGGTTGTGCAACTCTTCAATCGTTTTATTGTTAAAAGTCATTAGGCATCTCCTCCGTCATCTAGGATAGCTGGTACCTTGATATAGTAGTTTTCTTTTTCAGGTACATTTTTAAACAAGCGGTCACGGTCAGTTCCTTTTTCAGCAACATCCGGGTCGGATACTGTCTTACAGTCAGCCATGGTAGTCGTTGGTTCAACACCAGTTGTATCAACTTCACTGAGCAACTCGACCATATCAACAATTTTTAGACAAGGTTGTCGCAAACTCAGCTGTTTCATTTTCAGTGAATTTTTAATTTTAGAAAGATTGGCAACGTGAGTCACCTCTTCTTGCGTAATTTTCATCTTTTATCCTTTCGTGAAATGATGATTCTTTATCTGTTCTATTTTACCATATTTTTCCTATAAATAAAGGCAAGTCAAAGCTGAAAAAGAAACAGAAATTGAAAAAAATACTTTTTATTTCGATATAATGGTTGAAATTAGAAGAAAAGAATAACAGTCGTTTTTAGTTGGTAAAAAAAGGATGTATCATTAACCCAACTAGAAGACGTTAAGGATGGCACATGAAGCTTTGGGAGTTACTTTTTACCAGTAAAAAGACAGTCCCTCCTCATTTGGGAGCATTCTACTTTTTACTACCTACTTCTTTGGTAATCATAGCTTTTTTATCGATTCGCTATGCAAGCTCTAAACGTTACCGAGAATTTTTGGTATTGGGGACAATTGATTCAGTTGCTCATTATCAACGCTTGGTATATTGCTGCACGCCTGCCCCTATCTGAGGCTCTCCCTTTTTACCATAGTCGCATGGCTATGTGGATTATTCTTTTTGCCCCTAATAAGACCTTTTTCAAGCAATATTTTGCCTTAGTGGGAGTTTTTGGTTCTATCATGGCCTTGGTTTATCCAGTCTTTTATCCTTTTCCCTTCCCTCATGTTTCGTCTGTGAACAATGTTTTCGGACATTGGGCCCTCTTGGCTAACTGCTTGATTTATCTTGTTAGATATTATAAAGTTGAAAAAGGGGATACTTGGAAAATATGCCAGATGACTTTTGGGCTCAATGCCATTATCTTTCTAGCCAACCTCTTGACAGGAGGAAATTATGGCTTTATGAGTAACCCCCCTGTGATTGGGGATCATGGCGCTTTGGTTAACTATCTCATAGTGACCAGTATGATGACAGGAGTTATCATCCTCATCAATCAACTTGTTAAATACAAACATAAGAAAAGTTAATGTACAACTGAATTCGTTGTCTTAAGGAGATTTTATGCATCATTTTATCACAAGAACCCAAACCACACCGCCTCCCATTTCCATTTTTTGGTATGGAGTCATGATAGGCCTTCTTGCTTTGTCTATTTATGCTTCTCTTACTTACTACAAAAATCCCAAATTTGTTCGATTGTTTAAGTGGATTCAAATAGCGCAACTGCTAGCTCTTTATACTTGGTATATTGGTTTTAGCATTCCATTTTCAAATAGTCTGCCTCTTTACCATTGTCGTTTAGCTATGTTCGCGGTTGTCTTCCTGCCAGACAGATGGAAAACCAAGCAGTATTTTGCCCTTATGGGAGCTAGTGGAGCAGTATTTGCCTTGGGCTACCCTGTTTTCGACCCCTATGATTTTCCGCATATTACCAGCTTTTTCTTTCTTGATTGGTCATTATGCCCTTTTGGTTAATTCCTTGGTCTATCTCATGAATCACTACGATAAGACCTTGCTGAAAAAAAGTATCGAATCATCGCTTACACTTTTGTTCTTAATCTTTTTCTAGTCGGAGTTAATCAAGTGACAGGGTGGAAATTATGGGCTTTTGAATACCACGCCTTTTTATCCCAGATGCTCCTATTTGGATCAAAAGTATCTTTTGGTTTCAATCATTCTTTCTCTTCGGCTTTTAGTTCTCTTTGATATCTTGTTTAAGAAACGCTGGGAAAACAATTAAATTTTAACAAAAACAAATCAACTCCTACATTTACACTCCTGTCAAGATAATTTGACAGGATTTTTTTGGTTATTTTTGCCGATGTAAAAATTTTGCTAGATTTTAGACAGGAAAAAGAGTAAAATGTAGATATAAAAAACAAGGAGAAAAAGCGATGGAAATTGGAAAAATTAAAAAGAAGCTCGACTAATGTAGTATGACACAGGAAAGTGTTGCAGAGAAATTAAATGTATCGAGACAGACTATTTCAAATTGGGAAACAGAAAAAAATTTTTATCCGATATTTTATATGTTTTACAACTAAAGCGACTTGATACCAAGTTAGCTTGGATGAATTGTTGAAAGGAGATGAGAGCATGATTCAGCATTTGGAAAGATTCAACCAATACTGTTAAGAGTAATCGCAAGATTTTACTAGCTTTTTATGTAATATTTGCTTGCTATTTCTCTTCTTTATTTTTTTATTATTCCAATATCGAAAAGTTACCTGTTAACCTTGTTAGCTGTAACACTTGTCATTAGTACAACAGGGCTATATCTTAGTGCAGATTATTAGTAAAATATAGGAGGTTTATCATGACTTGGTATGTATTGACTTTGATTTGTTTACTTGTAGTGACAAATGGGATGTTTGTTTATCAATTGTTTAAATTGGTTGAATTAGATGCTTCGATTCGTGGGATGAGACACCCTAAATTCTGGGGGCTCTTAACAGCAGGTGGACAAAGAGGTGAAGGGTTATTGCTCTATCTATTGACGCGGAATAAAAGCTATTTATTCAATGGAAATTGAAGAACAAGAAGAGCTGGAAAATAGAAAAACGCCTACTTTATTTATTGATTTTGAACATCATTTTTCGCAATTTTTCTTTTCAGTAGCTTTATTGTTAATATCTAATGAAATACATTCAAATAAAAAAAGATAGAATCGCTCGAATAGAGCGATTTTTATTCTTTAGATATTTGAAAAAGGCTAAATCCGATATAATGGAATGTTGAAAGGAAATGTTAGAGTCCAATGTAGAAATAAGAAACACATACAAACATTCACTGTTATCCTATAATCAAAGAAAGAGAACTTATGAACATTCAAGAAGAAACGTTACTTTGCCATCATCTC
>BNJV01002535.1_pt1 | contig 27430 bp, 43 predicted proteins | sample 8540591 | NCBI WGS metagenome assembly BNJV01 (sample SAMD00202457, study PRJDB9452) | human saliva metagenome | host: Homo sapiens | reverse complement strand
GCACGGACGCACTCGAAGCTGTCGTCGGTCGCCTAGGGGGCGTGGTTCTCCTCGGTGCGCTCCGGAGGCGTCTGCGACCTCCGAGGTGTTGGCGGAGTCGTCCTTCTGATCGGCGTTGTCGTCGGTCTGCGGTCTTGCCGTCCAGTCACTCGATGAGGACGAGATCCTCGTTGGGCAGCCACACCGAGCCCGTGTCCAGGTCGTTGAGCACGATGGCTGTCGCGGTTGACCGGAAGAGCCGGGGTGGAGGAGGAGGCGAGCTTGTCGTCGTGGGCGGTGTCGGTGCCGCCGCCAACAGTCCCGGAGCAGCTGCGCGCGAACTGGCCCGAGCGGACCAGGCCGCGTAGACGACCTGCCCAGGCGCACCGGCTGGGCGGGCACGCCCTCGGGGGCGGAGCCTCCTTGGCGCGACGGCGTCTGGTGACCTTACCGCCGTCCATGGGGACGGAGATGAGCCTCGTTGCGGGAGGCGAGCAGGACTGAGTCGGCCTCGGGGCCGGGCTGCTGGAGCACCAGGCCGGAGGCGCCCAGGTTGACGGACTTGCCCTCGGGCAGGTGGAGGATGCCGGTGCCGCGTTCAGGACCACGGGCTGGCCCCCGACGGCGGTGATGGCCAGATCGGTACCGGAGGTCAGCTTCAGGAGGTGTTCGTGGCTCCTTCCAGCCCTGTCGCTGGTCTCCGGAGACCAGCGACTTGCTGCTGGCCGAGACGGCATGGATGGCGCGTCCTGGCCGATGGCGGCCACGACATCGGGCATGCCGGAGACTACGGGGGGCGGCCGCGGTCAGGGATCCGGCCGAGCTGGTCTTGGCTGCGCGGATAGTGCCTTGGACCTGTCGACTGCCATAACCCGGTCCCGCCCCTGGGCGATGGTCACGCCCTTGGTGAGCTGGGTGCGCCGAGAAGGCGACCTGGGAAGGGGTCACGACCGACGAGACGGAGGCGTCACCGGAGTCGGGGACCAGGACGTCCTCGGCGTTCTGGGTGACGTCGAAGGAGGACGAGGAGGTGCGGATCGTGCCGTCGACCTCGCGGGAGGGGTAGTTGAGGCGGGCCACCAGGTGCTTGAGAGGTGGAGGTGACCCACGCCGCCGTCGTTGAGGGTGCAGGTCGGCCTGGGCCACGCCCGTGGAGCCAGGCGGCCGTTCCCAGGGCGGCGACGCATACGACGGCGGCCAGCGGACATGCGCCAGCGCAGCCGCACGCTGGGCGCGCACTGGGGGATGCGGAAGGTCGCGGCCAGTCGGGAGGTGGTGGTGCCGAGGTGAGGCCCGAGACCGGTGCCCTGAACGTCGTCGGGCTGGGAGGCCTTGCTCCGCCGCCGGGGGCGCAGAGCGCTCGCGGCACGGGCGAGGCCCCGACGGTCCGCGGCGGACGGTTCGGTCTGAGCGGTGCCGAGTCGGATCGGTTGCTTCCGCCGTCACCGTCACCGGAGGGTGGCTGCGGCGGAGTCGATGCTGCCTCGACGGGTGTCGGGCGTCTCGAAGTCGTTACGTGAGTGGTCGCCTGGCCTCTTGGGGACTACGGGATGCGACCTCCCGGACGAGGTGCGTCGCGCATCGTCGGAGGTAGGTGGGTGTGTAGGGCAGGTAGATCACCGAGGCCCCGACCTCGGCCATCTCGGCCTCAGCGGCGGCCCTTGTCGGTGCCCTCTCCAGTCGCCCTTGAGACAGCACGTCGAGGGGAGCGCTTCAGGCCAGGCGCTTGTCCTGGTCGTAGTCGGGGACCACGGAGTCCACCACTGCGCAGGGCGGCCACCATGGCCATGCGCTCGGCCAGGGCACGATGGGGGTCACGCGTCCCTTCATCCGCTCCAGCGACTCGTCGGTGGCGACCCCAGCAATGAGGCGGTCGCAGCGCTTGGCCGCCCTCGGTGAGGATGTTGAGGTGCCCTCACATGCAGCATGTCGAAGCCGCCGGGGACGTAGCCGGTGATCATCAGTAGCTCCCTTTCCGCCGATAACCGCGCGCGCAGCGTTCCGGCGAAGATCTTCGCGTCGGGCTCCGCCCCGGTTCTCCACGTAGTGACGGTCCAGGCCACGGTCGAGGCCCAGGACAGGGTCCGAGCGACCGGAGATCTGCCACAGGCCGGTCAGCCCGGCTTGACCAGGAGAACGCCGCAGTGCCTCGGCGTCGTACCGGCGACCTCGACAGGAAGGGCGGGGCGGGGCCCCACCAGACTCGCGTCCCCGCGCACGACGTTGATGAGCTGGGGGAGCCTCGTCGATCGACAGGCGGCGGATCCAGCGGCCCACGCGGGTGATGCGCGGGTCCTGGCGGTCCTTGAACATGACCTCGTTGCCGGCGTCGCCACCGGCCTTGACCACCGAGGCGCGGCGCGCGTCGGAGTCGATGTACATGGAACGGAACTCCACATGGTGAAGGGGCTTGCCGTCCCTGGCCCACGCGGGCCTGGGTGTAGAAGACCGGACCGGGGAGTCGATGCGGATGGCGAGCGCGGTGACCGCCAGCAGTGGCGAGATGAGGGCCAGGCCGAGGGCGCCGGCGAGACGGTCGAACAGGGGCCTTGCCCGCAGCGCGGGTGCGGCGGGTCTTGACGGCGATGAGCGGTCCAGCCGTGCGTGACGGTCAGGGCCGCATGCGCCCGGGCATGACGTCCTGCAACCCGGGGGCGATGACGAGGCGCACCTGGCGCCCTCCAGGCCGCGCATGAGGCGACCAGGTCCTCGGGATGACCGAGCCGACCGTCATGACGGCATCGATGCGCCCGGCGTGCAGGGTCTGGGCGATGTGCTGAGGGGCTGCGCACGGGCTCTCGGCCGAGTGGAAGGCGCGGTCCCGCCCGGAGGACAGGCAGCCCACGATGAGGAAGCCATCCATGGGGTGGCGGCGCAGCTGGGTGAGCATGGGCTGGAACCCGAGGCGTGACGATGAGGGTGCGACGCAGGGCGTGTCCCTCGAGGGCGGCGGCGGCGCAGCCAGCCGGCCTCGATGGAACGTCCGGTGACGGCCAGGAGGAGCTGGGCCGCCAGCGTGGCCAGCAGAGTGGTTCGGGCGACTCCGGACAGGTCGGCCAGCAGCAGGGCCACCGGGAGGCTCACAGCGGCCGCCGCGACGAAGCGGCCCGTACCGGCCGGCCTGCTCGACGGCGTCAATACCGAGAGCCCCCAGGAACCAGGCGACGAGCACCATCGTGATGCCACGGTGGTGCGCGGACCAGACCAGTGGCAGGTGTGCCGCAGGAGGGCGAGCCAGAAGGGGACGGCGACGGGAAGAGGTCAGAACAGGACGAGCCAGATGATGAGGTCATGGCGCGTGCGGCCGGGCGCTGCGCGGAGCGGTAGGGGAGGTGGCGTCTGGCTGCTGCTGCCGAGGGACGCCGGTGCTGCTCGCTGGGGCAGTGTCAGGGGTCGAACTGAGACAAGGTGGACTCCGCAGGGATGATCGTGGATGGCGCAATAACTGATCGGCTAGTGCTGACGGGACGTCGCGAACAGCAGCGTTTTAGAATGCTACTAACTCTCGTGGACGTTATTTGTGTAAGTGGCCAAGATCGCAGGGCAAGATGAGAGTCAAGAGGTTTTCTGAGGTATCTGTATGTTACAGGTGAGCAACGATATGGGGCGTCAATGTGCCTATGAGAGACCTTTTCAGGGTTCTTCCAGTAGCGACATTTTGCGCCTGTTCAGAGCCGATTGCTGGGGTTGTGCCAAGGGGTGGGCGGAGAGGCTGTCTATGTCACAAGACGATAAACAAAAGATACCAGGTCGCTGACTCCGATGCGTCTACTCTCGTACCTGTCTTCAGGTGTCTTTCCGGTGCCGGATTGTGACCTTCTGCTACATCAGGAGTGCGATGTGATCCAGTCGAGTTCTTCGGCGTCTGTGCCGGCTCCCAGAGTCGGTCGTGGCGCAGTCGGCGGTCGACGACGCCTCGGCGGGTGCCACCGACGGGCGGCGATCTGGGGATATCTCAGGCGCCGCAAGCCTCTTCGACGGCTGAGGCCAGTGATGGGGCGGTCCGTCCCAGAGCTCTCGCCGCCTTCGCCGCTGCGGCGGCTCGGCGGAATCCTCAAGCGGGGTCGTCGTCGGGTGCCAGCTGGTCATCTGTGGGAACCACAGCCGTGGCCAAAGTGGTGGTCGTGGGGTGTCCGGCGTCTTCGGGCTGGTCAACACCAGTCTCATCATCAGGCACTTCGGGGCCGACGCCTTCGCCCAGTACAACCTGCTGGCCACCTTCCCCACCCTCATGCCCTTCACCGACCTGGGCATCGGCGCGGTCATCCTCAACACGGTGGCGGGCTCGAGCGACCCGGCCCACGACTCGACCGTGCGGCGCACGATCACCACCGCCGTCCGGGTGCTGCTCGGCTCCGCGCTGGTCATCACCACGATCAGCATCGTCATCATGCTGCTGGGGGCTGGCCCTGGCTGCTGGGGACAAGCTCATGGAGGGTGGCGGGCCCACAGTCACCGTCTGCCTCATCATCTACGCCGCGGCCTGCCGCTGTCCGTGGGACAGCGAGTCATCATCGGTCTGGGGCGATCGGCCACTGGGTCATCAGCCAGGAGTCGTCTCCCCGGCCATGTCCTGCTTCCTGCTGCTGGCCATCGTCACCGGCGCTGGGGCGCGCGCAACGCCGTGTCCATCTACTCCTACATCGCCAACGCCCTGGTGTCGGTCATCTGCATCGTCGTCGCCTGGCGCGCCACCCGCCCCCCTGTTCAGGAGGCCCTCGGGATGTGCCGCATCTGCGCAGCGTGCGAGGGGTTCGCATCGTCAACACCGCGGGCCCTCAGCTCCTCCAGTCCCTGGCCATCCGATCGCCTTCCAGACCGACCAGCTCCTCCTGTCCCACCTGGGTCGAGTCCCAAGCCCTGGCTGAGTACGGCCTGGCCAACAGGCTGTTCAACATGCTGACCCAGACCGTCATGGCGGTCGGCGTCGCCATGTGGCCCATGTTCGCCAGGGCTCCGGGCCGACAAACGCATCGAGTCCCTTCGAGCCGGCCATCGCCTCAGCGGGGCGGCTTCTCTCTCAGCTCGCCCTCATCGCCATCACGCCCTGGGCCGCTCGGGTCATGTCCGGAGGCGAGGTCGTTTCTGCCCTCTGCTGTGACTCATGTGGGCCTTCGCCGCCTACGTCGCCGTCGAGGCCGGTAAGCAGCCGCTGGGCATGTACATGACCGATCCGCGCGGACTGCAGTTCCAGGTCGTCCCAGTCCCTCGTCCTGGTGCCGATGAACCTCGCCGTCTCCTGGGTCCTCATTGGGCCCCTTCGATGCCGCCGGGCCTATCCTGGGCTCGGTGATCCCAGTGATCCTGTGCCAGATCCTCCCGTATGCCTGGTGGGTGCGCCGAGACGTGGCCAGGCGCCGTCGAGAGCTGGCGCAGCAGTGACTCCCTCCTCGTCGGCGGGCGCGAGCCGCGCTCATGCGGCCCAGGAGTCGGTGCCGCGTCCGGCACTCGATCGCTGTCCGACGTTCCTGACTGTCTCATCCGCCGTTCCTCATCTGTCCACCACCCGGCCCGGTTCCCGGGCCCCGCTCAGGAGAAGCCTCATGAGCTCCCCTGCTGGTTCCCCACCATCGCCGAGGACATCAGGGCCCTGTCCCGGGCTCAGAAGTCCAAGGCCGGTGCCCCTCTCTACTCCCGCATCATCAACCGCCCCGCGGGGCGGGTCCTGGCCGCGATCGCCCACCGTCTGGGTGCGACTCCGGACCGGGTGACGGTCCTGTCGGCACTGTGCACCTCAGCGGTATCGCCCTCATCGCCCTGTGGCGTCCTACAGTCGTGTCCGCTGTGGCGACCGCCCTGCTGCTCATGTTCGGTACGCCCTCGACGCCGCTGACGGGCAGCTGGCAAGATTGCGCAATAGCAGCTCGAAAAGCTCCGGTGAATGGCTCGACCATGTCGCAGACGTTATTAAGCTCGACAATTCATGGAGCCATTGCGATCTCACTGTTCCGTTTTACGGAATTGCCATCACCAGTTCTGCTTATTCCGCTCGCTTTCGGGGCGGTTCAAAATATTCACTTCTTCAGTTACATCCTGACGTATCAGCTGCGTTATCACGGTGGGACGCCCCTGGCCAAGGACGAGTCCCGCCCCGGCATCCTCAAGTCGGTCCTATCGGCCCCCACGGACTACGGGCTCATGTGCTTCGTGCTCATGACCCGCTTCGCCCCACCGTCTTCCTGTGGGTGTACGGCATCATGCTCCTGGGCTACGCGGGCTACGTGGCGCTGGCCCTGCCCAGTGGTACCGCGACTTGCGCAACGACCTCCAGTAGCTCCTCGCCTCGACGTCGTCGGTCCTCATCCGGCCTCGTGAGACCGGGCCGGACGGGGCTGCGGCAAACCGATCACCGGCATTCCCGCTGAGATATCCACCCGTCCTCCCTCATATCTGTTAAGGAATCTTATGGCTCTGCTAACCGGCCGCAAGGCGCTACTGGTCTCATACGGGACGCAAGGACGGGCTGGGCAACCGTGTGCGTGCGCTGCTGTCCGCCCAAGAGCTCGCCCGGGTCGAAGATCGCGACCTCTACTACGTGTGGAGCACCGACGAGTACTTCGGTCCCCGGATGGATGAGCTCTGGCGTTTCGAAGGAGGCACTCCCGTATCGCGCCTGACCTCCCGGGCACTCCTGCCCCTGGCCCGGCACCGCCAGCCCAAGGGGTCCGGATCACCGCCGATTTGCGCCGTCGCCACCTGTGGCAGATCCACTCCCACGGCCTGCCCGTCACCTGGGAGGATCCCGCCTGGAGGGGAGCGACGAGAAAGGGGCCGGGCCCGCCGGGCCGCGTCCCTGGACCGAGCGGCTGCGCGAGCTGACCCCCGTCGACGAGATCGCCGATGAGGTCCGCTCCATCTACGACGCCCACCTGCGGGGACGCCCTTACGTCGGCATCCAGGTGCGCACCACGCGGTCTCCCACGCCAAGACCATCGAGTCCTCTCCGGTGGAGTGGTTCGCCAACCGGATGCGTCAGATCCGCGCCGACCACCCCTGACGTCCCCTTCTTCCTGTCCTGCGACACCCTGAGGCATCCAGAAGCAGCTGGCCGGGGGAGTTCGACGGCTGCATCTTCCTGACCGATAAGGGTGGCTACAACACCGTCAAAGGCGTGCGCTCGGGCCTGGTCGACCTCTACCTGCTGGCCAGCTCCCAGCACCCTCATCGGAGCCTCCTTCTCCAGCTTCGTGGAGATGGCCCGTCTTCCCAGTGCGACGGCGTCGTCCCCTTCGAGCGGCTCGACCAGCCCCTGGACGGCGAGTTCAGCCTGTCCTGGGGCTGGCCGAGGACCCGCTGCGCCCCGCCCAGCGCTGACATCCCACCGAGCCGGGTGTTTTTCTCGCGTGCTCCTGCAGAAAGACCGTGAGGGCCACGTGAAATTCGTCGGTCTCGGCAGAACCGCGGGGTGGGGTCTCAGCGCTTGACGAGCTCGTCGACGATCCGGGTCATAGTGGCGCGGTACCCGGCTACGGAGAAGCGCTCGGCGGCCTCGTGCTCGCCCTGCTCGGCGAGCCGGGACGCCAGGTCCGGGTCCGCCGCCAGGGAACCGAGGGCATCGGCCCAGGGCCTGCGCGTCGTCGGCGGGCACGAGCAGTCCGGTCACCGAGTCGGTGACAACCTCGGCCAGGCCCTGGACCCGAGAGGCCACGAGCGGCCGGGCCGCGTGCATCGCCTCGACCGCCGTGTTCCCGAAGGCCTCGGCCGAGAGGGCACAACGACGGGCGTCGGCGGCCTCCAGCACCGACCAAGTGGGCGTGCACGTAACCCAGCAGCTCGACGTGTCCCGTGAGGTCCTTCTGACCGGCGCGCTCACGCAGCTCGGCCTCGTACCACTCATAGCCGGGGAAGACCGAGCCGCACACGTTCAGGGAGGCGTCCACCCCGAGCGGCGCAGCAGTCCGACGGCGTCGAGCGCCACGTCCACACCCTTGCGGTGGGGACAGGCGCTCACCATAACGATCCGGAAGGACTCCCGGATCGTCTGGGGCGCAGGGGCTCCAGAGGCCGGTCCGGTCCAGCGACCCCATTATGGACCACCTCTGTGCGCGAGGCCAGTCGCGGCTGGGCATCCAGGAGCGCGTCGCGGGCCGCCCCGGAGTTCGCCACGATCCGGGAGGCCGCGAGAAGCGGGGCGTTGAGCCCGGCGCGGATGATCCGGCGCTGGGTGTCCTCCGCCTCGTGTACATGGGCCAGTACCGGGACGCCGGCCGCGCTCGCGGCCACCGACCACCAGGGGATCGTCACCGTGTTGGTGAGGACCACCTCGGCTCGGCTGGCGCGGATGACGGACCGCAGGCGGGCGACTTCCGGGGCGGCCTGCGCGGACAGCTTCGCCAGGCCGGTGGGACTCAGCAGGGCCTTGCGTAGCACTGTGAAGGGCATGACGGCCACGCGGGCGCCGGCGTCTTGCAGTACCTGGACCAGAGGGCCGTCCTGAGGCAGGGGCCACGAGGACCTCGTGATCGGTCTCGATGAGTCCGTGAATGGTCTCCACCAGTTGCCAGTCCGAGCCGTACAGGGTCGGGGGAGGGGTGGGCCACGAGGACTCGGGGGGCTTCGGTGCGGGAACTGCCCGCCCTGCCCCGGCTCACCAGCTCACCTTTCCGGTGCGGCGACCGGAGGGACGACGGCGGACGGGCCCCTCGAGCGCCAGACGCCGGGCCAGGGCCTCATGCCGAGGCCACCTCGTCCCAGTCGTAGAGGGCCGCCCGCTCTCGGGACTTCTCGCCGCGCCGCCTGGGCCTCGACGTCGGACTCGGCCGAGACGACCAGGGCGGCCACCTCGTCGGGCGTGGTCCAGTATCGGCCGGCCTCACCCAGGACCTCACGGTTGAAGGACGACGTCGAAGGCGTCCACCGCGGCCCCGCGCCGATGGCGCGCAGGAGGAGGATTCGTGCCGCCCACGGAATGGCCGTGGTAGTGAACCAGGGCGCCGGAGTAGAGGGCGTCGAGCGGATCCTGGTCCCACAGGCCGCCGAGCAGGCGGACCCGGCCATCAGCCAGCGACTCGATGCGGGCGGTGTGGTCGTCGGCATAGGGGGCCGAGCCGACGACGACCAGTGGCAGCGTGGCTCCGGAGCGCACGTAGCCCTCCACGATGACGTCGACGTGGTTCTCCACCTCGAAGCGGGCCACCACCAGGTGGAAGCCCTTGAGGGTCAGGTCCAGCTCGGCCAGCCGCGAGGTGTCGGCCGAGATGCGGGGCGCCCCGTAGGCGAGAAGATCGGTGGGGCGTTGAACTCGTCGGTGTAGTAGTCGGCGATGCCCTGGGCGTCGGCGATGAGTGCGTCGGAGTAGCGCACGGCCAGGGCCTCGGCGGCGCGGTAGTAGCGCTACCGGTGGGGCCCCCCTCGCCGCGGCGCCACTCCAGGCCGTCGACATGCGTAGCCACCGGAATGCGCGCGGCGCGCAGGGGCGAGGCAGGAAGGGGGAGTTCGCGGCGTTGAAGACGAAGGCCGCGTCCGGGTGGGTGCGGCGCAGCAGGTGGGCCACCGACAGGGGCCGTGTGGGACAGGGTCTCCAGGCTGCGGTTATTCACTGAGGGTAGCTCGACCAGCCGCATTCCCAGATAGGTGTTCGGAAGCGGGGTGTCCGGCTCGGGGTTGCGGCAGTGAACGAGGATCTGGTGGCCGCGGTCGGGCCAGGCGCCGGCCGACCTCCTCGATGGCGGTCTCGAATCCTCCGTAGCGGGCGGGGACGCCTCGCGTCCCGATCATGGCGATACGGAGCCTGTCCGGGTTCACAGCAGTCAACGGAGTCCTTTCGAAGGGCGGCGGAGCTGGTAGGGGATGGGAACCAATGATCCCGCTTGATGCGACTGCCGGTCACGGAAATGGCGGAGGATCATCGATGGGGGTGACGGGGAGGCGGTGGTGGCAGTGATGATGGCGATGATGGTGATGATGAGGCGATGGGTGTGGTGTCGGCCCTCCACTGAGCACGCAGGTTCCTGCGGAGCTCCTGCGGACTCGTGGCGCGCGCGTGCCCAGTACACCCGGTCAGCAGTCTGAGCTGGGCGGCCGCCGGCATGCGCCGAACGAGGTCGTTCCGCTCATTTCCTCCGGCCTCCGGGACCTCCAGCATGCGGGCTGAGGTGCCGCGCTGGTGGCGCGCCGGAACTATGGTGGAGGGATTGCGTTCGACTGGTCCACACCACCTGGGTAAGGGCTGAGTGTTGCAGCCAAGAATCAGGTGTGGAACTCGGTGTGGGTTAATGGGAGGCTATCTGTGAGAAAAGTGGATAGCGTGCACTGCCTCTCGTGAGAAGTGAGTGATTGCACAACGGAGGTGGAACAAAGGCTCTCAGGTCGTTATTAAAACGTTACCGCTGTAATAGTCTCGTGGTCGGCGCCGGTTTTGCTGAGGCAGGCCCGCCCCGTCGTACCACGTCGCTCACCCACGTTCCCTCGCGTCATAAGAACGGAGCACTCGTGTATCCTTCCCGTGCTGTCTCCAGTGTGGGGGCGGTCCTGGCCGCCCTCCCTCTCGCCCTTGGTGCGCTCGTCGCCCCCTGCTGTTGCGCCCCCGGCCGCTGCGGCCCCGGGGCAGGTCACGCTCGCCTCCCCCGCAGCCTCTGCCCACTGCCCAGATCGACGGCATTGTTCTGGACCAGGCGGTGGTGGGTAATACCGTCTACGTCGTTGGGGAGTTCAAGAACGCTCGTCCGGCCGGTGCTGCCGCCGGCGAGAACGAGTCACCTCGATACAACGCCATGGCCTTCGATATCACGACCGGTGCACTGCTGGACTGGGCTCCCAAGGTGAATGGCAAGATCACTGCGGTCGAGGCCTCGGCCGACGGCTCCACCATCTACCTCGGCGGCAACTTCACCTCCGTCAACGATGAGACGGCCTACCGGGTGGCGGCAGTGGATGCCGTAGGCAAGCGCAAAGCCACTGGGGGCCTCTGCCAATGGGGCGGTCTGGGATCTGGAACTCTCCCCCGATGGCTCCACCCTCTACATTGCGGGCTCCTTCACTCAGCTCAACTCCTCGTCACGTCAGCGCGCCGGCGCCGTGGATCTGAAGACGAACAAGGTGACCAGTTTCGCCCCTCAGGTCGACGACTCCCTGGTTCGCGCCATCACCGTGGCCGCTGACAACTCCGCAGTGGCGATCGGCGGTTCCTTCGCCTCCGTGGAAGGCTCCTCCGACGCCTATGGCCTCGCCATCCTGGAGAAGGACGGCTCTCTGCGGCACACCAACATCTCCAGCGTCATCCGCAACGCAGGCTCGAATTCCGGAATCGTGAGCCTCAAGTCGGACTCCCGAGGTCTGTACGGCACCGGATACTCCCAGGAAGGGACCTTCGAGGGGATGTTCCGTGCCAGCTGGACCACTGGCGACATCGATCTCATGGCCGACTGTCACGGCGACACCTACGACGTGCTGCCCACCAACGACGTCATCTACATCGCCAGTCATACCCACGACTGCAGCAACATCGGTGGTTTCCCCGACCGTTCCGACACGGAGGGGGTCTACCACCATGCCGTCGGCTTCTCCAGCACGGCGACGGGCACCGTGGGCTCCAACACGGCTAGCGGGTACAGCGACTACTCGGGACTGCCCGCCCCCACGCAGTACAACGGCTTCCTGCCGGGTTTTCAGATCGGTGAGTACAGCGGTCTGAGCCAGGCCGTGTGGACCGTTGAGGGCAACAGCCAGTACCTCGTCTTCGGCGGTGAGTTCATCGCGGTCAACGGCACCAAGCAGCAGGGCATTGCCCGCTTCTCCATGAGTGGTGGCGATGCCAATGCCGCTCAGCCCGGTGATGAGGGCGGCGATAACGGCGCCAACGACGACGGCAAGCAGGATAAGAAGGATAAGGATAAGAAGGACAAGAAGGGGAAGAAGAACAAGCAGGACGATTGGGACAACCAGGATGACTGGGACAACCAGGATGGCGGCTGGTGGTGGTGACCATGCGGGCTGTCAGATCTGCGGGCCGTCTGGGATATCTCCTGAATCGCCCGGTTCTATCGCCGATGGCGGTGTGCTCCCGAACTCAGTGGTCGCTGAGGGGCGGCGCAGTGCGCGGCGGAGGTCGTACGCTTCGGCACGTGTCACAAACTCGAATGCTGATCCTCCCCGCCGTCCTGGTGCTGGGTCTGGGACTGGCCGCCTGTGGAGGCGGAAAGTCTCAGAGCACTGCCAGTCCCTCCGCCCCCGGCCTCCGCCGGTGGCTCGGCCTCTGCTCCGGCCGCTCCCTCGAACGTCTCCACGCCGACGGTTCAGACCGCGAAGCGACCGCGGCGCCCGCGTCCCCTCGGAGGATGTCTCCACCCCGGATGCATCCTCGAGTCGATCCCAAGGCCGTTGAGACTGGTGACCTGTCGAAGGATGAGTACCCCGAGGTGGGCCTGGACAAGTCCGTCCGCGTCGACGGGGACCTGGTGGTCTCCCTGGGGCAGATGCAGGCGAAGGACTTCGCTAGCGGTCCCGGCGAGGTGGGAGGCTCCGGTGTCCTGATCCCGGTGAAGGTGACGAACAGGTCCAGCCAGGAGCTGCCGCTGGCCAGCGTGCTGTCCACCACCGTCAACTACGGTGAGGGGGCTGGTACGCCCGCCAGTGAGATTATCTCAGCCTCGGATGCGGTACCGCCCAAGCTCGCAGCCGGTGAGACGGTGACCGTGAATCGAGCCTTCGTCATCCCGGCGGAGAGCCGAGGAAATGTCAAGGTCGTCGTCGACCTGGGTGCGGGCCGTGGGGCCGCCACCTTCCGAGGTCTGCCGGCTGACCCGACAAGTCCCCCGGAAGGGGGTCTCGGACGCTCTTCGGCGTCCCCATCGTCAAGGCGCCGTCCGCTGCTCATTGTCGTGAGCAGCGGACGCGCTTCGCGTGGTGGGTGATCTCGCTCGGGCGGTTTGGCTGGAGGCTCTCGACCGTTGCTTCGCCGTGACATGAAATGAGTCAGCTCTGAAGGCAACCTGAGCGGTGTCTATATGGGGGCTGCTCCGATGTTGGGGACTTATGAGTCCTCCGGAATCCTTGAAACGCCTGGGAGTATGGTGTGATTCGAACGAAGGGTCGAGGTGCGGCGGCATTGCTCCCTTCTGTGGTGTGCACCAAAACAGAGGCGGACAAGTTGTCGACGGTGTACGATAAGCGCGCCCGTCGACCCGTGCCGGGCGCGGAATACCAGCCGTTTGTCAGGTTGCGTGTCCGTGATCTGAGTATGTTCTGAATGGAATACCCTGTGAAGCTCCCCGCCGATTCCTGAGCGGCCTGCTGGCCGCGGCTCTCATTCCATTGGTGCCGTCACACTCGCCCCGGCGTCCCCGCCGTCGCGGATCCGGCCCCCGCCGGCGCTGCCGGTACCCCCAGCACCGTCTCCGCCGACGCCCCTACCCACCGCCCAGATCAACGGCATTGTCTGGGATCAGGTCGTGGTTGGGGACGTCGTCTACGCCGTCGGGAAGTTCTCCTCGGCCAGACCGGCAGGGATCGCCTGCCGGCCAGAACGAGTCACCGCGCGGCAACACGATGGCCTACAACATCAACACCGGTGAGATCCTCGACTGGGCGCCCACCACCAACGGCACCATCAACACCATTGCTGCCTCCGCCGATGGGCAGACCCTCTACCTGGGCGGCGAGTTCACGACGCTGAACAATCAGACGGCCTGGCGCGTCGGAGCGGTCAGGGCCGCCGACGGTCAGCGCGCTCCACTGGCCGCCTCGGCCAACGGCAGCGTCAAGGCCCTGAGCATCTCCCCTGATGGGCAGACGCTGTACATCGGCGGGGCTTTCACTCAGATCAACTCCTCGGCCCGCCAGCGCGTCGCCGCGCTCAACCTGGGCAGCCAGCAGTTGACGAACTTCGCCCCGAAGATCGACAACTACTACGTGCGCAGTATCGTCGAGGCCGTTGACGGCTCGGCCGTGGCCATCGGCGGTGCCTTCGAGTCCGTCGGGGGCAGCGACAAGCCCGGTCACGGGATCGCCGTCTTCGAGAAGGATGGCACCTGCGCAAGAACAATGTCTCCAGCGTGGTCCGCGGCGCCGGTGCCGAGGCCTCCGTCATGAGCGTCAAGGCTGACGAGCACGGCCTGTACGCGGCGAGCTACTCCCGGCTCGGCACCTTCGAGGGCGTCATGCGCCTGAACTGGGTCACCGGGGACATCGACTACATGGCCGACTGCCACGGCGACTCCTATGACGTCCTGCCCGCTGGCGACGTCGTCTACGCCGCCAGCCACTCCCACGACTGCTCCAACATCGGCGGCTTCCCGGACGTCGCGTACCACTACCACAACGCGGTGGCCTACACGAACGCCGCCACCGGAACGGTGGAGGAGAACCACGGCTGGGGCTACAAGAACTACGCCGGTCAGAACGCCACCACGAACCTCAACTTCTCCCCGACTTCACGCCGGGCAAGATCTCCGGCGCCATCCAGGCGACCTGGACCGTCGAGGGCAATGACAAGTACGTCGTCTACGGCGGCGAGTTCCTGGCCGTCAACGGCACCGCCCAGCAGGGGCTGGTGCGCTTCGCCCGCCGTGACATCGCCCCGAACAAGCAGGGGGCCCATGGACAAGGGGCGGTGCCTTCAAGGTCTCCGGTACCTCGCCGCGTGCCGGGGTCGTCTCCCCTGTCCTTCAAGGCCAACTGGGACCGGGACGACAAGACCCTGACCTACAACGTCTACCGCGACTCCATGAACGGCAAGCCGGTCACCAGCCAGACGGCGACCGCCGGCTTCTGGGAGCGCCCGACCTCAGTGCCACCGACGTCGTCGAACCCGGAAGCACGCACCGCTACCGGGTCCAGGTGACTGACCAGTGGGGGGCCTCCACGGTCTCGGACTGGGTGACGGTCAAGGCCGCTGAGGGTCAGGGCCTGAGCAAGTACGGCGCCCGTGTCCTGGCTGACGGCGCCGCCCACTACTGGTCCTTCGACGAGACCGATGGCGACAAGGCCGAGGACTTCGTGGCCCAGCGCAACCTGACGATCCGTGGCAAGGCCTACAAGCGCGGAAGCGGGTCCGTCCTGGGCTCGGGAGCCTCGCTCGGCCTGACCTCGGACGCCGCGAACAAATCGCACGCCGCTACGCGCGTCGCCTCCCAGGCCCCCACCGCCTTCTCCATGGAGCATGGGTCCGCACGACCTCGACCTCCGGCGGGGAGATCATGCGGGCTACGGCTCCTCCGCGGACAACCAGTCATGGAGCCGTGACCGCATGGTGTACATGCGCAATGACGGCACGCTCAGCTTCATGCTCTACCCGGGCAAGCTGACCACCATCACCACCCCCAAGAGCTACAACGACGGGCAGTGGCACCACATCGTGGCCTCCATGAGCCCGACCGCCGGCGCCATGCTCTACGTGGACGGCAACCTCACCGCCTTCGACGCAGCCATGACCTCGGGGCAGAACTACTCCGGTTACTGGCGCATCGGCGGGGACGCCCTCAGCGGTGTCAACGGCCAGCCCTCCAACACCAACATCCAGGCCGACATCGACGAGGCCGCCGTCTACGGCACCCCGCTGTCGGCGCGGCAGATCGCCGAGCACTACACCGCGGCCACCGGCAAGCAGGGTCCAGGCCGATGACAACGGCGGCAAGGACGGTGCCGGTAAGGACAAGAAGGACAAGGCCAAGGAGGGCAGCGCCCTGCTGGACGACTCCTTCGAGCGCAGCGTGAACGGCGGCTGGGGCAAGGCCAAGGCCGGCGGTGAGTGGAAGACCACCTGGAACGCCGCGGCATTCTCCGTCGACGGCACCAGCGGCCGGATCGCCATGGCCGGTCCGCGCTCCTCGGCCTCCATCATCTCCGATCCGATCAAGTCGACCTCCACCGACGCCGTCGTGGACTTCTCCCTGGACGCGGTGCCCGCCGGCAACGGTGCCTTCATCTCCTACGCCGCCCGCTCGACCAAGGCCGGTCAGTACCAGGCCACGGTCCGCATCGGCAGCGCCGGCAACCCGGTGGTGACGGTCTCACGCGTGGTCAAGGGTCGGGAGACCTCTCTGGGCTCCTTCGTGATGAAGCAGCCTTACACGGCCGGTCAGCCGCTCCACCTGCGCATGGTGGTGGACGGCGCGGAGTCGACCAACATCCAGACCAAGCTCTGGGCCGGCGACGCCGAACCCGCCGAGTGGGGGATTGAGGCCGTCGACAACGACAAGACCCTCAACGAGGCCGGCACCGTGGGGCTGACCACCTACATGTCCGGCTCGGCCGGGGCGGGCACCGTGACCCTGGCGGTCGACAAGGTCACCATCAAGCAGCACTGACGCCGTCGAGCGCAGCAGCGTCTGCGGGGCGGGCCGGGAAAGAACTCAGGAGCTTCCCGGTCCGCCCCGTTTCGCCACCTGCCGCGAGGGGGTGTCGGCCAGAAGACGGTCACTCCCCGATATGTCACACGGAGGCAACACGGAGCGTCTCTAGGATCGCCCTGTAGCGAGAACCCACCAGGAGGAACCATGATCAGGGTAGCGATCAACGGATACGGCAACCTCGGCCGCGGCGTCGAGCAGGCCATCACCAAGAACGCGGACATGGAGGTTGCCGTCGTCCTCACCCGACGTGACCCGGCCACTGTCACCACCCAGGGGGCTCCTGTCGCCCACGTCGACGACATGGCCGCCTGGACCGACAAGGTCGATGTCTGCCTGAACTGCGGAGGCTCGGCCACCGACCTGATCGAGCAGACCCCGGCCGCCACGCCCCTGTTCCACACGGTCGACTCCTTCGACACCCACGCCCGCATCCCCGAGCACTTCGCCGCCGTCGACGCCGCCGCCAAGGCCTCCGGCCACGTCACTTTGATCTCCACCGGCTGGGACCCGGGCCTGTTCTCCATGCTGCGGGTCCTGGGCGAAGCCGTCCCTGCCCGACGGCGCCACCACCACGTTCTGGGGGCCTGGCGTCTCCCAGGGGCACTCCGACGCCCTGCGCCGTATCGACGGCGTCGTGGACGCCAAGCAGTACACCCGCCCGGTAGAGGCCACCGTCGCCGCGGTCAAGGCCGGCGACGACGTCGAGCTGACCACCCGCTCCATGCACACGCGCGACTGCTACGTCGTGGCCGAGGAGGGCGCTGACCTGGCCCGCATCGAGCGGGAGATCGTGGAGATGCCCAACTACTTTCGCCGACTACGACACCACCGTCACCTTCATCACCGCCGAGGAACTGGCCGCCGAGCACCCGGGATCCCGCACGGCGGCTCCGTCATCCGCCGCGGGCACACCTCCGAAGGCATCGCCGAGACCGTGAGCTTCGAGCTCCAGCTCGACTCCAACCCGGAGTTCACCGGCTCGAGTCCTGGTCGCCACGGCACGCGCCGTGGCAGGCTGGCCGCTCGCGGCGAGACCGGCGCGCGCACCGTCTTCGACGTGACGCTCGCCGACCTGTCTCCCACGAGCCCTGAGGGAGCTGCGCGCCCACTACCTGTGAGGTGGGCGGACAACGAGCGGCGTCCCGCCGTCGGCACTGAGCCGGCGACGGGACGCTGACGCGTCGGCTGAGTCAGCCGCGGATGAGGGGAACGTCGACGTCTGGCAGCTCGCCGCGGCGGGCGGCACGCAACAGCCTCATCCCGTCACGGGTGGCCTGCGCCGCCGTCAGGAGCGGGCGGCGAGTGCTCAGGAGCTGGCGTCTGCCACCGCGCAGGACGATCTCGCGGGCCGCCCGGCTCGCCGTGGCCACCCACCGGCGCTGCGTGGCTCGATCCAGGTGCAGACCGGCGTACGCAGCCGGTTGCGCACGTTGTAGTAGTAGTAGATGTCCGACTTGGCACGGTCGGACTGATCGCTCTTGGGTGGGTGCCTCCCTCGTCGTGGACGGCGACGGCGTCGTGCACCAGGGCCAGGCCGCCTCCGGCCGCCAGCACCCGAGCGGAGAAATCCACGTCCTCCCAGTACAGGAAGTAACGCGCGTCCAAGCCGCCGGCGGCCTCGAAGAGGTCAGTCGACAGCGCCAGGCAGGCCCCGAGAGCCACGGCTGGGTGCCGCCCGGGGAATCGGGCGCGGTGAGCGGCGCGAGCGCATCGAGCCGTCGGCCAGACACACGACGATCCCTGTCGGAGACGATGCGGCCACTGGAGTCCTTGAGCACCGGCGCCACCAGGGCGAGCCGGTCAGCGTGCGCCCTGGCCACCAGGCGGATGAGGTCGGCCCGGGCGATGACGGCGTCAGGGTTGAGCAGGACGAGCAGGTCGGCGCCGAGCTCGCGGGCCCGGGCCGCCCCCAGATTCATGCCGCCGCCGAAGCCCGTGTTCGTCTCCGGTAGGACCGTCTCCCAGCCCCGCGAGGCCAGCGCCACCAGCTCCTCACGGGCGGCGGGCGTGAGTAGTTGTCGACGACGATGATGCGGGCTTCGGGGAGTCATCCGCCACGCGCGCCAGCGTGCGCTCCAGCAGCGCCGCCGAGTCGTAGCTGACGACGACGACCGCCGTGCGCGAGAGCAGCTCGCCGCCGAGAGAGGGAGGCCTCGGTGATCTCGACGGCCTTGGTGGGGGCGCGGTGGCGGGGCCGGTCGGATCGGCGGCCTCGGCGGAGTCGGCGTCCCGGGCGGGGTCAGGGGTGGAGGTCATCGAGCAGGAGCCTTCCGGGTGCGGGGGCGGTGTCGGAGCGGTGCCGGTGAGATCGGGTATGGCGGGCGCCGCTCCTCCGAGGGCCGGAGGTGCGACGTCGTGGCTCGGTGCTCCCGCCGTGGGGCGCACCCGCTTCGTGATAGTACCGTTAGACCCTGATATCACGCCGCGATCCGCCGGCAGGCGGGAGGAAGGACGGGGCTGGACGTGCAGCTGACCATCGCGATGCTCACCTACCGCCGCAACGACTACCTCGCGCAGGTGATCCCTGAGCTGCTGGCGCAGGCCGACGACGTCTCCGACGCGCAGACGACGGTGAGCGTGCTCATTGTGGGATAACGACCCGCAGGCCGGGGCGAGGGCTGTTATCGAGGCCGCCTGGGAGGCACTGGCAGGCGAGCAGCCGGAGGCGGCGGAATCGTCCGGGGGATCCGGGCAGGCCGAGCCGTCCGGGTCGGCTGATTCGGCTGCCGCTTCTGCGACGTCGAGGCTGGTCTCACGTCCACGAGCCTGAGCCGGGCATCGTGGCCGGACGCAACCGGGCCCTGAGTCAGGCCCACGGCCCGACGCCCTCATCTTCATCGACGACGACGAGGATCCCTCGCCGGGCTGGCTCAGGGCCTCGTGAGCACCTGGCGCGCCCAGCGGCTGCCGCCGTCACCGGCCCCACGCCACCAACCTTCGAGGCCGACCCCTCGGCGTGGGTCACAGCCTCGGGCGCCTTCGACTCCTGGGAGGCCGCCGACGGCGCCCAGGTCCGCAGCGCCGACACCGGCAACCTGCTCCTGGACCTGGCCGTCGTCGAGGACCTGGGACTGCGCTTCGACCCGCGCTACGGGCTCACCGGCGGCGAGGACTCCTGTTCACCCGCCAGCTCACCCGCGCCGGCGGCGTCATCCGCTTCGCGGCCGGGGCGGTGGTCACCAGCGCGTGCCCGCGGCCCGCGCCCGGCGCACCTGGGTGCTGGAGCGTGCCCTGCGCTCGGGCTCGTCCTGGGCCCGGGTGCGCATCGACACGGTCGAGGGCCGCCGACGGCGGTGCGTCCGGCTGGCTCGCGCGCCTCAGGCTGCGCCTGGGCTACGGAGCCAAGGGACCGCCAAAAGCCGGTGTCGATGGGGCGCGCGCCGGCGTGGCCCGTATCCGCGGTGACGTGCCCGCCCAGGCCCGCTACGAGGTCTCCTCACGCGGGGACTGGGCATGGTCGTGGGCGCTCTGGGCGTCCACGTGCGCGAGTACGGGCGCCCCCGCAGTCGACGGAGTAGGGCGCAGGCTGGAAGGAAGAGCGCATGAGCCGGCTGACGATCGCCATCCCCACTTTCAGGCGCCCTGAGGATCTGAAGCGAGCCGTTGGCGGGGTCCTGGAACAGGCCAGTGAGCTGGCCGCCGGCCCGACCGCGGAGGTGTCTGGTCCCCGGACCGATGCCGAGGCCGGTACTGAGGGCGATGCCGCGGGCGCGACGGATGCGAAAGGTGGCGCCGGTAGGGGCGTCTGCGACATCGAGGTCCTCGTCATCGACAACGACGTCCAGGGCTCCGGGCGCGAGGCCGCCCTCGCCGCAGCGGCCGATGCCGGAGTGCCGGTGCGTTCACCTGAGGATGACCCGGAGGGGCCCGGAGCCGTGGGCCTGCGCTACGTCGTCGAGGAGCGGCCTGGAGTGGCGGCGGTGCGCAACCGTGCCCTGGATGAGACCGCTGAGCGCGACTTGCTCGTCTTCATCGACGACGACGAGGATCCTGAGCCCGAATGGCTCGCCGCCCTCGTGGGGCTGTGGGCCTCCACCGGCTGCCAGGCGGTGGCCGACCGGTCATCCCCGTCTACGAGGTTGAGCCGGAGGAGTGGGTGCGTCGGGGGGAGTTCTTCGTGCGCAGAACCTGGCCCACGGGCACTGTTCGCCCGGTGGCGGCCTCCAACTGCCTGCTGCTGGACCTGGGCTTCGTGCGCCGGGCCGGGCTGCGCTTCGACGAGGCCTTCGGCGCCACTGGGGAAGGACACGCTCTTCACCCGCCGGCTGAGTGCCGCCGGCGGCGTCATCCGCTGGTGCGATGAGGCGCGCGTGCGCGATCACGTCCCGGCCTCCCGACTCACCCGGCCCTGGATCCTGCGCCGGCAGCTCCCACGCCGCCACCTCGGTGCGGGTCGAGCTGGCTCTGGCAGGAGGCGGTGCAGCCTGCGATCCGGGCCCCGGGCCGCGGCCGGTGGTCTGGTGCGGATCGTCGTCGGCGGCCTGCGAACCGCTGGCGGAACCCTTTATCGGCAGTCCCTAAGCATGCTGCTAAGGGGCTCGGCTGCTGGCCCGTGGCCGCGGCATCCTGGCGGCCAGCGTCGGAGGCGGCGTCCACCGCGAGTACGACCACTGAGGCGGTGCCAGAAGGTATCGAGAGGCCGCCACTTGGGTGGTGACGGATCTGACGGCGAGCTTGCAGGAGAGTGTCTTAGAGTTCTCCGCCCTCATCGAGTAGCGCTGCTCAGCCTCAGTCAGACCCAACATCGCAGGAGACTCAACGACCGCAGACACGATCCCTCTGGTGGCCGAGATGATCACGTTGGCTCGTGACGGAAGAATCCACTGCGTTGACGCAACAGTCTGATCAGATTCAGCGTCCCCAGCCCCATACAGAGAGTTGAGTGCATTGACATAGAAGACATGGGCGCTCTGAACAGCAGCCTGTATCTCAGGCGGAACGTCCTAACGAAAGGCGGTGCTCAAGTTGAAGCTAATTTCGGACACGAGACTTCTATCTGTAATGTCACGGCCGATACTTCCATCTTCATTACCGCTGCTGACTGACGTGACGAAATATCTCCCGTCGTCTGGTGCTGGTTTCCAGCCGAATTGGTCTCGGAGTGTGAACGCCTCGTTGATGGCCATGGGCCATCTATGCTCGGTGATAGTACGGATGATCGCCACCCCCTCATCAACAGAGTAGACACGGAACTTCTGGCACCCTAATACCGGTATCGACTGATTCAACTCCAAACATCGTCCGTCTATTATGTGGCAACCTGTCTTGCAGAGTTTTACTTAATTATTGAGGACTGATGGAATGGCGTCGTTAAGGTACTATATCCAGAACGCGCGCCGAGCTTCGACGTCAACATCTTCGACGCCCTGCCAATTTAGTCCACGTGTCAATGCGGCTGAACAGCAGTAACTCAGATCCAGAGAATCGGGAAGTAAGTCATCGTCCTCTAGGTCTCCATCTATTTCTACTTCATAATATGGATTACGGTGGCATGCAGAAATTACGGCGGTTGCTGCAGCGTCGGCAACAAAATGTAGCCGGTTCTGTAGTGGTGTTGAGTTCAGTCTCGAATAGGGTGTCTTGAAGAAACCGGCTTGCTTGCTCTTGAGCTTGATCGGGGGAGGCTTTTCCTTCGGCGACTGCGTATGCGAGTTGTAACATGTTTTCGATTCCTGGGTTATTAGGAAAAGCCTGGTACCATACGTTCCGAACGTGATTTATACACAACGAGTTGAGGTGAACTCGAGTTCGATAGGACCATTCAGGATTTTTCATCATCAATCATTGCCCTCCAAATAGATAGACGTCTCGCTAACGAAAGAACTCTTAGAGCTGTTTGTCACTTCAGCCTCTACCAGCATATAATTGTTCATTAACGCCCTGGATGTCAATCATAAGTCATCCTCACTTCTTAAGTTTCGAATTCAGCTCCAATATTTTCCTGGGATTGAGAGCCTGGCGGGACTTCTAGTCCGTTTGGCATTTTTCAGTGAGCCGTCAGGCCTAAATGCCCATGTGCCGTCCGGGTCGGTAACATACCAGGTTTTTCCGCTATGCTGAGAATAACTGTGAAACCATCCAGGACAGTCATTACATAGTCGGCCGGAAACACCGATCCGGGATTCTTGGGCACTAAGTGCTTCTTGGCGTTCTGCGTGAGATGCCAAAGCTCGGCCTTTTAACTCCATGATCTCGGCATCCCATTGACCGTCGAGGATACCCCATTTCGTCAGTTACTCTTAGTACTCCTTGGTCGTTAGGTGAATGAAATCCAATAGGCCTGTCAGAGGACCATCCGCTAAGCGTTCTTTCGTGATCTGATGCCACCTTCTTGTTTTTGTACTGTTTTTGAGCGTTGAGCGGTCTGGCTGTTGTCGATGCTCGTGTGTGCTGCTTGTGATTCTGCGACGTGTTGGGCTTCGGTTCTGGCTGCTGCTGCCCTGTCTCATGGCGGCTCGGCTGGCGGCCATGTCTCTGGCGGTGGTGCGGGCGATGGCGTGGCCGCCGGCTCCGAGCACTGACCCTGGGATGAAGGTCAGGGCGAAGTCGAGGCAGGTCCCAGGCTAACTGGCCTGCGGTGACGTTGCTGAGGTATGAGGAGGTCGCCGCCGCAGGGTCGTGGATGAAGGAGGCCAGGCCGTGGCCGTGGGCGGCGGCCCAGGTCATCACTCCGACGGCTCCCATGGCCAGGGCGAAGGAGGCCCCGGCGGTCATCAGCAGCATCACGCCCAGCGCTGTGACCAGCAGCTGACCCATGGGGCCCAGGGAGTCCCACCACTGGGCCAGGTCGTCGAGTAGGCCGGCGAAGAACGAGGAGTCGGTGTCGCTGATCAGCAGAGAGGAGCCGATATCCTGGGCAATCAGCGACCCGCACCAGACGCACAGTAGACCTGTGGTCAGGGAGACAGTGACGACCCCGATCGCGAGGACCAGCTCGGGTAATGCCCGCCGTCCATCACGAGCATGCTCACTGAGAACCGACACAGATCAAGAACACATTTTAGTGATAGTCACCCTAAGTGTCGGCGCAGCCTCCGACGACGTCACGTCAGTAAAGTATGGAGGTGTCTTAGAGCTCTCCGCCTTCATCGAAGTAGCGCTGCTCAGCCTCAGTCAGACCCAATCGCAGGAGACTCGATAACAACATCAATGAACCTGCGGGCGACTTCGAGGATGATGGCGGCACAGGGATGCAAGTTCCATGTGTTCAACATGCCGACAGTGCTCGACTCGGTAACGCCTTGACCGTACAGGCTGTTGAGCGCATTAACATATTCCCTATACTGCGAGCGAATAATGTGATCGATCTGAGGTTCTGCGTCACTGTAAAGTCGGGTAGTTAGATTGAAGTTAATTTCAGAGGCGATAGACCGGTCGTCGAGATCCACGCCAATACTTCCACCTTCTTCGCCGCCACTGACCGCGGTTATGGAAAAGTGTCCATCATCTGGTGCTGGTTTCCAGTTGAATTGGTCTCGAGTGTGGAGTGCCGTCGTTGACGGTCATGGGTCATCTGTGCTCGGCGTTAGTGTGGATGATCGCTACCCCCGCTTCAGTTGAGTAGGCGCGGAACTGCTCACCTTTAATTGTCAACATCGGACTGATTCGTCTCCAAATATCGTCCGTCTATTGTTCGGCAACCAGTTTTTGCAGGGCTTGCTTAATTATTGAGGGCTGACGGGATAGCTTCGTTAAGGTACCACATCCAGAAAGCCCGACGCGCTTCAACGTCTACTTCAGCAGCAGGTCTCCAATTCATGCCGCCTCGCGACCGCACATGCGCACGCATAACTGCAGTCCAAGGAATCTGGCAGAAGCTCGTCATCGTCTCTTAAAGTTTCATCGATATCCGCGTATGGGTCGCGATAGCATGTGGATACAACAAGTTGTCGAGCCGCATCGGTGACCATTATAGCGCGATCGTTTGCAGGATTTGTGGCAGCCCTGTCAAAGCTTTGGAAGAAACGGTGACCTTTCATTTTCCGCTTGATCAGTGCTAACCCGCCGTTCGACGACCTGATGAGCCAAGATCAACATGTCCTCTAATGAGGAACTGCTGGGAAATGCTGTGGTCCATAGATGCTGAACGTGGCGCACGCATTTCTCTTTGCAAAGAAATGCGAATTCGGTAAGATCGGTCTGCATCTTGATTGTCAATCATTGCGACATAAATCTTCGTGCGTCGCCTTATAGATAGAATTCCTTTACTGTCGTCACTCACCTCTGTTAGGGCGATTTTTATCTGGGTTGCAAGCGCCTTTGTGTCGATCATTATTTCTCCAACTCTCAATCTGGTGTTGATCTAGTTAAAAATATGCAGGGGGAACAATCTCGTTTGGACTGAAAACTCGTCCATCTGGAGCGCCGACAGTTCCGTCTGATCTAAATTTCCACACTCCATTCGGGTCTGTGACGTACCAGTCTCTTCTTTGGTGCTGTGCAAGGCTGCGAAACCATCCATTGCAGTCTTCGCAAATTGGTTTAGATACGCCCAAGTTTGGCCATTCGGCACTAAGTGCTTTTTGTCTTTCTGCGTGTGAAGCGTGATAAAGTCCGGGGGTGCCTTGATCATAGGGGGTGTGGAGTGCGAGGATAACCCATTTCGTCTGTAACTCTCAATACTTCGCTGATGTTCGGTTTTTGGAAGCCTAGCGGTCTCCTTTCCTCGCTCCAGCCACTCAGTGCATGTTCAGATTCAGTAGGGATGCTCTGACGATACAGTTTTCGTCCTATATCGTCTCTGCTGATGCACTTTTCTTGCGGCATCTGTGGCTTTGGCGTGTGCTGCTTGTGATTCTGCGACGTGTTGGGCTTCGGTTCTGGCTGCTGCTGCCTGTCTCATGGCGGCTCGGTTGGCGGCCATGTCTCTGGCGGTGGTGCGGGCGATGGCGTGGCCGCCGGCTCCGAGCACTGACCCTGGGATGAAGGTCAGGGCGAAGTCGAGCAGGTCCCAGGCTAACTGGCCTGCGGTGACGTTGCTGAGGTATGAGGAGGTCGCCGCCGCAGGGTCGTGGATGAAGGAGGCCAGGCCGTGGCCGTGGGCGGCGGCCCAGGTCATCACTCCGACGGCTCCCATGGCCAGGGCGAAGGAGGCCCCGGCGGTCATCAGCAGCATCACGCCCAGCGCTGTGACCAGCAGCTGACCCATGGGGCCCAGGGAGTCCCACCACTGGGCCAGGTCGTCGAGTAGGGCCGGCGAAGAACGAGGAGTCGGTGTCGCTGATCAGCAGAGAGGAGCCGATATCCTGGGCGACGAGGGCCCCGTACCACAGGCATAGCAACCCCACGGCCAGGCAGACCGTCAAGGTGGCGGCCGCGAAGATGCGGCGGGTGGTGGGTTCGATCCCGGGGGTGGTGGCTGCCATGGCGTCTCGGCGGGCGGCTATGACCTGGGCGGCGGTGAGCCGGCCCTCGATCATGCGCTGGGGGGCGGGTCTGCGCCGGTCGGTGTAGCCGCGGGCGATAACGACCAGGTCGCTGTAGGGAGTAGGCCACCAGGGCCACGGCGCCTCGAGCGGCGCGCGTATGAAGGCCGGCCCACCCACGGCCGCCAGGGCGAGCGCCCTGGGTGCCTCACCAGCAGTGACCCCAGGGCCTCGGGTGCGCAGGCGCCTGCGGGGCATCGGCCAGCAGACACAAAAACGAACAGCCCACCGAGTAGACGACTAGCGAGCCGCCCCGCCCCGAGGCCGCCACAGCCACCCGACCCAGCCGGGGATCCCGTCACCACCGTCGGTGAGCCAGGACACCGAGGCCAAGGATGCCACCGAAGCGTTGTAGGCCGCGTGGTCGACCACCACCTGCACCAGCGCCGCGGACGGCAGCACCCAGGCCACCACCCGCCCCAGCGGGTTGCGAGTGCGCCACACCACGATCCCTAGCCGACCGCCATCGCCACCGTCATCGTCGACACGTGATGACCCACCCCAGCGGGCTCGGCCCCGCGCCGTCCATGAACCGGCCTATCAGGCCGTCGCTGTTCCGCAGGCGGAAGGGACCCGGCCGTCCAGGGGTTGAGTGAGTAGTCAGACCCTTATCACCCAGCAAAGAGGCCAGCCACCCCTGAGGTGCTGAGACGCCTGGCGCCATCCTCCAGCCACCGTGAAGCCCGCCCCGGCCGCGTACCCCAGCAGCGCCCAATCCACCGCCGCTAGACGCCGCACCCGCCCCTGAGCCACCAGCGCCACCACCACCAGCGGCACCAGCTTGCCCGGCTCCTCAACAAAGGCCGCCAGAGCAATACTCACCCCGTGATCACTCCGTGGTCATCTCCTCGGCAGCGGCCACCGCCTCGGTAGCCTTGGCCACCACCAGCGCCCACGGCACACTCACCGAGAACATGACAGTCACCAACCGCCACGAGACGGTGCGGGTCCGCGCCAGCAGCACCATCACCCCAGGCAGGCCAGCATCCAGACCGCCGGCACCATCGCAGCAGCCAGTTGTGGCACCACCAGCAGGGGCCACCACCAGCAACACGATCGTGACGCGCTGACTGATCCGAGACAGCCGAAACAGCCCCGAGCCAGCCCTCAGCGACGCCCCAACCACCTCTGCCAGGCCCACACCACCCTGCCAGGGCCTCCGGCGGAAACTGAGATCCTGCCGGCCGCCCCCACACAAATGGGTTAACAACACCAGGCGCCCGGAGTACTACGAATACTCACCAAAAACCTTCCTACATCACCAACGATGGGCAAACGCCCACAGGAGTTACAAGAACGTAACCATCCTGTTGTCAGCGACCCCGCGTCACCACTCTGACGAAGATCGGGGTGGCGCAGGTGAGAAACCGTGAAACGAGGCTTGAGGTGTGGATGTACTTAGAAGTAGCGAGAAGGCTCATTCCCCGGCCGAGTCTCAGTCTCAGCCCGGGATTCAGAGTTGGGTCGGGCTCGGGATCAGTCCCTGAGTGAGGTTTCGACGGCAGGGCGGGGCTCGACGTCGGAGCCGGACTCTGATGCGGGCGCCGCAGCGCGCGTCGGTGGGCTCGTCCTTCGGCGGGTCAGCCGGCTCGTCGTCAATGCCAGCTGTGCGGCGTCGCGCAGGGGGAGGTTGCGGGACGGCGGCTCCCAGCACGATCGGCGGGTAGGCCGGAAGCACCGTCAGGGCCCCACGAAGACGTTCTGTACCTGCGGTCAGGGGCCGCGAAGAACAACCAC
>BNJV01001388.1_pt1 | contig 27444 bp, 24 predicted proteins | sample 8540591 | NCBI WGS metagenome assembly BNJV01 (sample SAMD00202457, study PRJDB9452) | human saliva metagenome | host: Homo sapiens | reverse complement strand
TTTGTAACACATATATAGGTATTCTTCACAGGAGACGGTTCTTTTGCAAAAATGGGGTACCATATCCATAGTCATCGGCGGGGCCTCCTCAATACCTATGACCGCCTGATTAAGAAAGGTGACAGACTATATCAATATTCGTGTTCCTTTTTGAAAAAATGCCATCGGTAACATGAGATATTGCCATTTACTTGGGAGGAATGCTCTACCGGGATAGGTGTGATTGTTGATTTACTGAAGAATAAGTGGAGAGATTTTTAGCAGAAGCTTATTTATTTAAAATATGAAATCAAATTGTACGAAAGAAAAGCATAAATAATAGTGGAATAAATTTCTTTTTAAAAATAATAGTAGAAAAAATAATCATTTTGTTAAAATGGGAAAACAACGCAGGAGAAAATCATAATTTTTGACAAAATTTATAGTTTCACGAAGGGAGGAGAATATGAATACTATGTTTATGCTGGTGCCGTATTGGGCGTATTAGTCTTTGTTCCTTTTTTCAGGCACAGAAGATTCCAGAAGGAAGATTCCATTAACGAGGATGAAGGTATGGGTGCTGAAGTTGCATGAGCCTTTCTCTTCATGGAATACAAGATTCTTCTTTTTGTTTAGCCCTTTTTCCTTTGCATCAGTTTAGGAACAGAAAGCTGGCTTAGCGGAGCAGCTTTTGTCTTCATTGCTTTGCTTTCCACATTGGCAGGATAAATATTTGGAATGGGTTCACCAACCACCGGCTTAATGTTCGTACTACAGAGGCAGCAAGACAGTCCGGAATGAAGAAGGCTTTATCAAGTACCTTTTCAGCGGTTCACGTAATGGGAATGTCCGTGGCGAAGCCAGTATTTTCAGTTTGGGACTTCTACTTCACTAAGGACGTGGTGTGCTTTCCGGATTCTCTTTGGGGCTTCAGCATTACGCACTAGCCCCGTGTGGGTGGAGAATCTGTCACCAAGGCAGCCGACGTTGGAGCCGAACCTTGTAGGTAGGTTGAGGCGGGGAATCCCTAAAGGGTGACCCTAAAACCTGCAGTTGTGCCAGACAATGTAGGGAGACAAGTAGCGATGTTGCGGAATGGGCGCTGACCTTTTCGAGGTCCTAACAGGTGCTTTGGTTTCACCTATGACTTTGGGTGCACAAGCTTTCAGGATAAGGGAATTGCTGCCTGCTGCTTCTTTGGGATTTATCATACTGGCTTCCTTATCTTCGAGAGCTTTTCCCAAATAGTTATGATTGGTGGAGAAGGATCCCAGGCAAAAATTATTAAGACTGTAACTTCTCTGCTGCACAGGTAGCAGTTAGCTGTTTTTCTTTTTGGACTTTAGCTTCTTTCTTCGGAGATTTCCATGCGGCTTTTGGCCGTTACGACGAGCTTGATTGCAGGGATTATGTGACCGGATTGCCATTACCGAGGTATTACACATCCTCCCAGCTATGCTCCTGTAAAGAAATTGCAAACAGTCTAAGGCAGGGTCAGCTACCAATATCATTTCGGTATGTGGCTATCGAGAATACGCTCTGACTATTCTATTTTATTGATTTCATGTAATTTTTTGTATCCTTTAGTGCTGGGACTTCTGATGACAGCGCTTTATCCGCTGTGGGTATGCTTTGCAACGGCAATCACCATGACGATGGTCTGCTACGGACTATCGCCGATAATGCGGGCGGCTGTTACGGAAATGGCAGGTCTGGAGGGTGTTCGTAGATTATAGTAGTTGGTTCACCAGCCAGGGAAATACAACTGCAGCTATGGGTAAGGGATTTGCTATCGGTTCTGCATTAACAGCTCTTTAGCCCCATCCTATGGGAGGCTGTACAGTTAAAGAGCATCAATGTTTTTGGACAGTAGGGTATGTATCGGACTCTTTATAAGCATATGCTTCCCTTCCTTTTCTCCGCATTGCAGGCTCTAACCAAAAGTAAGGCAGCGCTGTATGATTTCCAGTAAGAAGACAGTTAAAGAAGCGGAGCGTTATGGCGGGAACAGATAAGCCTGACTAAGACCGCGTAGTATTTCTACCGTGCGGCTTTGAGAAATGATTGTTCGGTGTACTGGCTGTTATTGCACCGCTGGCTATCGGATTACTTCGGTGGGGAGGCTCTTGTGGACATTTTGGCAGGATCTTTGGTTTCCCGGTGTTATGGTGGCAATCTTCGCCATCCAACTCGGTGGAGCAGGACAATGCAAGTATATCGAAGAAGGACACAACGGCAGAAGGGTTCACGGACCCATAAGGCCAGCTGTTGTGGAGATACAGTGGGAGATCCTTTCAAGGATATCGGACCCAGCTATCAACATTTGATTAAGCTGATGACCGGCAATCGCATTGATATTTGCTCCGCTCATTGCTGACTCTTGGCGGGTGCATAAAAGTGCCTATGAGGGGTATTCTTTGTAAGTTTTTAAAAGAGCAGTCAAATAATAAAAACTCAAACGACTTTAAATAAACTTTTGTCAAAATTAAAAAGCAATCATGTGCTCCTCTTTGGAAGATGAGAACAGAGTCTTTGAAAAAATTCAAATTGTCAGATTAGAAAAGCCATTTGATATTCGAATTCGGATAGATGGCTTTGTTTTAAGTATTTGGATGCAGGAGAGGTTTCGCAAAACAGAAGGAGGACATATGAAAATCAAAATTGACAGTGCCAAGACTAATCATTCATCATCACAGGTATTTTGGTTGGTCGTATTTCCCGTTATTGGTTCTGTAGAGGATTGTTTTCCTTTCAGGCATTTTCAGCAGCTTTTTTAAGTTCGTTATTCCTTTGATGATTTCTTGCTTACGTTACCATGGGAATTGCGGATCTGTCTCAGGGCGAGCTCATATACCGTTTGTATCGCGCCACGGCTCCGCTGGTTGCGGAACAGCATCCTATGTGGTATCCAGCAACCTGTTCCCCAGCTTTATGTCTCCGGACGCTTTCCTGGATCAGATTACCAAAGACTGCGGGTAATTCCGTTTTCCGATACTTCAGCATTGCTCTTCCCATTGTTGGATTCTACTCTTTCTGCAGTGGTTTTGGCATTATTTTGGGACTCTGTCAATGAACAAGAGGGAAGGAAGTGGATCTGACCTTTACAATACCATGAAGGATTTCTCCGGCATTATTGATGGTGTGCATACCATAGTATCCCTCTAGCTTCCTTACTACATCATGGAACAACTGGCGCGGACATATTCTCCAGACCTTCGCGATTTTAAGCATTCTGTGGAGGCCAGTGCCAACCGTAATCTGCATGCATGATCCACATCTCAGTTCTTTATTGCAGGAACCGTTGCCAAAGAAGAACCCGATTACTGATTAAGAATCAGGTTCGGGTTTAACTGCGCTTAAGACGGTATCTACAACCATTCCGGTAAGCACGGAATGCGCAAAGAAAGGATTGATTAATTTCCGAAACAGATTCGTAACCTATTAGTACCTCTTTATTGCCAACACATTCACATGTGCGGATCCATGAAATTCATCATGCGCTACCGCGGTATGTCTTATGAACAACCTTCCGATTTATCGGAACGGGCCGCTTGTTGCCAAACGGGCATCGCTATGGTGGCAAGCACAAGTGCTCCGGCGGATCCATCATGACAACTTTTCCCTTTCCTCTACGCGATTTCGGTAAAGAAACGGGAATCCCCAACGGCCCATCTATTGCCATCATGGTGGCTTTATACATCACCGGACTCCTTCGGAACCGCTTATGGCTTGTATCCGGAACAATGCCATCAGTGTTGTAGTCAATAGAAATTAACAAGACTCTTTGCAAGAAGGCAAGGATAAACTGTCGGTAAAGACAAGAACTGAATATTGTGTTTTCCGGGATTTGGAAATATTTACAAAAGAGGTATAAATAAATCATGAGAAATTAGAGAAAAAGGGGGTGTGCTGATATACTCCATACTTTCTACTTTATTTTAGTATATTTTACGAGTAAACGATTTTTAGATAGATTTTGTCGTTTGGAATAAGCGGGAAAAGCAGTGTTTACTTGTTCCCAAGATGGAAGAGAATATGATATTAGTTATGAAGCTATCATAAAACACAAAGGAAGCTTATGAACGTTTTAACGTATCGGTCCGATTATGATCGGGCCAAAACGGTTCCCATACCGCGGAGCGGTTCGTTTGGGAAAATGTAGTAAACAAGGTAGCGAGCATCGGATGACTTTGAGGAGTTGGACATCGAGCTGTATCGGGTTCTTTTGCCAGAACCTACAGAGGGCCATGGTTACGGACAGAGCTTTGCTTGCAGGTATTATGAGCTATCACGCTATTCCGAAGAGATTCAGGATGCGTTTGCAGATTGCAAGGATAGGGGAATTGATTATCGTTTTCATTGAAAAGTGATGTCCGCTCACCAATACCGCCCGCGTCGCTGTATGTCCTTCCGGAACGGACAGAGAGGGTACGAGTGGAAGAGCGCCAGCATCAGTGCAGGAAACACTCCGAGGGTAGATGTGATTAACGGCCTGCAGAGTGGACTTTTACCGGAGAAAGCTAATGCTTCATTTCCTGGTACTGCGTCGGGATAAGCCCGGCATGATAGCGCTAGTAGCAGATTGCTGTACGATAAATAGAGGATTTGAATATCGGAAACTTCCGTTGGCCGCAAATCCGGAAAAAGGTGGAATCATAGCACTAGCGCAGCCATCGAGAATGAGACCAGATGCCGCCGGAAGAGACGCTGATGGACCGAAATCAGCGAGCTTCCTAATGACGAGAATGCGCTTACTGATTCGATGCAGTTGAGTGTTCGTTCGAGCGCATTTATTATAGAGCATTTCATTATAGGGTGAGATTAGATAAAGCGCGTGCGATTAGATAAAGCATTGATTAGATAAAGCGTTGATTAGATACAAAAGCATTGATTAGATACAGCATTGATTAGATACAGCATTGAATGAGATGGAGAGCATTCATTAGATAGACTGCGAGACTAGTTTGGTGGTACATTGGCTGTCACCAAAGAAAGGTCTAGGGCAGGAGGAAAGAAGCGATTAAATACGACACAATTAAAGAAATATGTGACTGATAGAGGCCAGAGGCGCAGAAGTCGAAAATACAGCGAACTTTGCCTGGAAGACCAGTCAGAGCAGATGGGGCTTCCTAAAGAAGAAATCTACGCCATGATGGAGAAGAATTTCGATGTGATGAGTGGAATCCGTTGGAAAGGGAGGATAAGAACCTCCGTTCCACTTCCGGGCTTACAGGAGGAGGGAGAACAACCATGCTGGGTATTCTCAGAAAGCTCAAGGCGGTTTGATGGGGAGAGTTTATGACCAAGGCTATCGGCAGGGCGATGTGCGTATCAACTGTAATGCAGCCATGGGTAGAGATTGTGGCAACCCCTACTGCCGGATCCTGCGGAATCTTGCCCGGGCTGTCTGGTTTCCATGTATCAGGACAAAGGGGATATAACAAGAAAGACATCGTGATGTCTATCTTTACCTGCAGCGGCTTTCGGTATGGTCATTGCCAAGCAGGCACTCAACTGCGGCGCTGAGGAGGATGTCAGGCAGGGTGCGGTTCCGCCTCCGGTATGGCAGCAGCCTCTTTGAGTGGAGCTTATGGGGAAGTCCCAAAGGCTTGCAGATGCGCTAGGAATGTCCCTGGTGAACCAGATGGGCCTGGTTTGTGATCCAGGTGGCAGGCCTTGTGGAAATCCCATGTGAAAAAGATTATCCGAGTAGTGATTGCCTTTTCCTCTGCGGATATGGCTCTGGTAGGAGAGCTAGAAGATTCCCGTGAGATGAATGTATTGCGGCGATGAAGTCGGTAGAGACAGCATGTCCAGCGCCTTAGAAGAACGCATGGGCGGCTGGCATACAAGCTCACGGGGAATTCGTTTAAGAAAAGAAGTCTTCGGAGAATAAGCAATAGGGGCTAAAATCAGACAATTTTAATATACAGTTTATAAGTATAGGTCTGAAAGGGTGAAGTCTCAGCTCACTGGTACTATGCGAAAAACAGCAGGCACTGATGTTTTTCGCTTGAGTACCAGCTGTGCTGAACTATGACATGGTGACACGTACCCCATCCCAGACCTATGCTCGCATAAAGCATGCTATTTTTATCGCCCTATTGCTATGGAGATTTCTTTTTCTTAAAGACTTATCTACTTTTGACTAGCCAAGGGAGGTATCAGGGCGTCAATAGGAAGCACTAACATAAAGAGAGGAAAATTGAGGACATGGCGATAAATGCAGAAGAAAATGCTACCGACAGCAACAAAAGCAGAGGAAGAAGCGGAAGCTTAAAAGCAATTATTTTTCATTGCCTTGGGCTCTTTTCCGGAGATTCTGACATCTCGACAGAAAGCTACACTGGATCGCTTTTCTGACGGAACCCGTGAAACAGCATTCCCATCGGAGAAAGACATAGTGAGAATAGGAGACCTATCTGGAAGGAGCCTATAGTCAGAATTATGTCTCTATCTTATAGGAAGAAAAACGGAAGATTTCGGAAAAGGATATCGAGCTATCATTTACAAACGTACCAATCTTCGGAAATTTTACAGAAGGAAGCGGAAAGAGTGGGAGCCCAGAAGTCGAGACCGAGAATCGATTATTCTTTGGAGGCAGATACATAGCCCACTGATACCGTGAAATTGAAAGAGAAAAACTGGAAGAGCTTTCCATGGTAAAGGATGCCAAGAGACCAGGACTGCCAGCGTGGTGAAGGAAAAGCAGGTCTACACCATTATTCCGGAGCAGGAAGGAAATTCCCTGAACTGATCAGACTTTTGGGGCAAGGGTGGAAAGAGCTCTGCAAGAGGAGAGAACACGATTCAGCTGTCATGATGAGGGAATCTATGATGCCATCACCCAGAGAAAGGCAGATTTAGAGGGCAGGTTGATGCCATGAATAAGCTTCCTCTGTGACGATTGTTACCAACATTTTAGGAATAAGGAAAAGCTGACGGGAAGAGCAGCTGCGAGATAGTTACCAGCGTGAACGCTTCCGGCTTAAGCTTTGATGAAGATAAGCTTCGCTTATGCCCAGTCCCTTTGAAAATAAGTACGGAAAATCTGGGAAACACCGTATCCTTCCATTCTGCCAGCGGAAAAGACATTGCCATGAATACCCTTACGGCTTACACATCAATGTGGCGGCGGAAAGGGATGCGTTACGTGCTGCGATTGCCTCTCTGCAAAGTCAGGAGAGAGAACCGGTTTTATGCATATCGGCTGGCACAGTATGCTCAGCCCCAGTTTGGAAATACTTTCCTGGAGATTGACCTGGATTGCGAGCATGTATTACTATGAAAATGGCGCTTAACTGGCGGAGAGTCCCACAGTAACCGGGCATGGCTGACAGCGATCATGCGACACCCAGCGGTGTATTTTTCCTGAAAGCAAGAAACCAACAGAACCCTAAAGGGAAAAATGGTGGACGGAAAGCCGGAATATGAGGCTCCTGTGTCCTATTGGATGCCCTTTAATGGAAACATTGGTTTACATGATGCCACTTGGCGTTCCAAGTTCGGCGGTAACATGTATGTGAAGAACGGTTCCCACGGCTGTATCAACCTGCCGAAGAACAAGGCAGCAGAGCTTTTGCCAAAAATTCAGAAGGGATGCCTGCAGTGGTTCATCCATAAAAAGAAAGATAAGTAAGAAAGTAAAGCAGTCAGTAAGAAAGTCAGTCAATAAGAAAGTCAGTCAATAAGAAAAGTCAGTAAGAGTGTAGTTATCGGAGGCTTAGAGCTTTCGCTAACTACACTTTTTCATCTGTAAAGTAAAGCTGTTAAAAGAAGAAAAGCACTCCTAGCTAGTAGCCTGTATTTCACTTTGCGTTGTTGGGCTTAAGATCAAAAAGAAAAATAATGATAAAAATGCTGGATAAAAAGGAAAATTCGTTAAGATAATGTCCTTACGAGAAAGTTCAGTGCAGTATGAAAATACAGAATATAGAGAAAAAGACCTAAGCTTTGGAAAGAAAGTACAGAACTTAGGGAGTAGATTGTAGTAGAGTAGAGCATAAAAAGTAGTATAGAAAAGGGTGGCTATGCAAACAAAGAATATTATGGTGAGAAGGTATATCGGAATGCTTTTTGGGGGTGCTGGTGATTTCCATCGGTATCGCCCTGTTTAAGGAGTCTCATTTGGGAAATGACCCGATTTCCAGCCTTAAATATGCGCTTGGCAGAAATCTTCGAGATTTCATTAGGGACAGCAGAATATGATAGCCAATGTGCTGTTTTTCATGGTTCAGCTTGCTTTCGGACGAAAGTATATCAGTGCAGGAACCTTTGCCAACGGTATCTTGGTAGGCTATATCGTGACTTTCTTCTATGAAATATTTACAAAAGCACTTCGGCTATGCGGAGGAGCACGGTTTGGTGCATGCTGATTTGGGTAAAGCCTTGCGGTGGTGGTGACCTCCTTCGGCGTTTCTCTATACCAGACAGCGGATCTGGGGGTTGCACCTTACGATTACCTTTCCTTGGAAAGCAGAGATAAGACTAAGAAGCATGATTATGGCTGTAGAATGTTAACAGACGGTTTAGCGCTCTTGGCACTTTTCTTACCGGAGGACTGGTAGGAATCGGAACTCTGGTTTCCGCCCTTTTCCTGGGACCGATTATTCATTTCTTCGACGTGCATTTTTCAGAAAAATGGATTGGCTATACCCCAAGCGGTGAAAAAGGCGGAAGAAGAGCGGGATTTAGAGAATAAAAAGCAAAGAATAAAGAGAGAGAAAAGTAAAGTTTAAGGAGATAAAAAGCAAGGAATAAAAAGAGAAAAGCATGGAATCAAAGAAAAGAAAAATTTTTATGAAGAAATTTACTTATGACTATGGAACTATTTTACCAAAGAGGCGTAAAATGCTCAAAAATAAGAAAATGTCAGAATTTCGTAAAAACACGGGATGAAAATGTAAAAACACTAGGCAGTTTTGTAAGAATGCGTTAGTGAATCTTCATCTTGTGTTTTATATTTCGCCACATTTTCTCCCTAAAATGGCAAACTGTAACACAAACCATAAAGGAGAGTTTATGCAGGACATGAATTTTACAGTAAAGAACAATAGAACAGAAGAGGGAAATTCCGTAAACGGGAATTTAGGAAAAGCAATCGGAAAGGAATGAGAAGAAGTCGCTCTTAAATTTGGGGAAAAAGAGCTAGCCCTTGCCCTTGCTCTGATGAGTTTGAGCATGAGTATCTGCTTTTTCACTGCTTCCGCAAGTCCAAAGGAAGAGGAGCTTTTGGTATTTTCCGAGGAGGGTGCTATCATTTCTCAGGAGGATCAGTCCACTACTTTATTTTCCGACGATGTTTTGGTGGGAGATACTGTCAGCAGAAGTCAGCAGATTGTAGATTATGCAACCCAGTATCGGCAGACCTGATCGCTACGGCGGAGTAAGCTTCTTCACGGATCGACTGTTCCGGCTTCTTAATCGAATCTTCGGACACTTCGGCATCGGCCTTCCCCATTCCTCTGCAGAGATTGGAACCATGGGAACCAATGTGGGATCTTTTGGCAAATGCGATTCCCGGTGATGTTTTTGGCTATGCAGGCCATGTAGGAATCTATTTAGGAAACGGAAGAATGCTTTCCGCATTGAATTCCACTGCGCGTGTAACCATTGAATCTGCAAAACTCATGCTCTATAAAATCCATTAGAAGGTTCGTATAAAAATATTTTTCTTTAAAAATAAGAAAATCGCCATACTCTATATCATACCGCCGATATTACTACTCACAAGGATAAAATTCCTAAGAAAAATTATCCCTCAAATAGTTATCAAGTTCTCCTAGTAAGAATGTGGTGATAAAAGTCCACGAAAGTGGCAATGCGGCAAAAAGCCCGGAATGCTGAGCTTTATCAGCGTCCCGGGGCTTGTATCCGATATTTTTCGAAACCCTTACTGAATTCTGAAAAACTCTTACAGTTCTATGGACGGTATTGCATTTGCCCTCGAAAGCTGATAAAGCTGAAGTTAAAAGATGATGGAGGAAGTATGGAATTTGCAGAAGAAAAGGGCGAAGAGTCGTTGTCCTGACCGTCCTGTCGTTAAGCCTCGCTTTTTGGACAAAGCGTAAGCCATGCCGCGAGGCCCCGGGACAGTCTGGGAAAAATGCAGGGAACAGCACAGAAAGCAGTACGTCAAGCAGTACTGACCAATTCGAGCATAGAGTAACAGCTCCTCTCGGGAGCTTTTAGATTACTCCGGCTGGTACGGTTATACCAACGCGGACGGCTCCGATTTAAAGTATCTGGAGAAGGGAACCGAGGTTTCCAAGTTCCAGAATGAAAACGACCCCATTGACTGGGATGCGGCGAAGAAGGACGGATTGGACTTTGTCATGATTCGTATCGCTTACGGTACCAAGGAAGACGCCTATTTCGATGAGAACGTAAAGGTGCCCAGAAGGCCGGTATTAAGGTGAGCCTACCTTTGCTCCACCGCGAAAAATATGGACGATGCCTCTGGCAGAGGCCAAGCTACCGTAAAGAAAATTAAGCCTATAAGTTTGAATATCCGGTGGCCTATGACCGGAGGTCGGCTCCATGCTTTCCGACGGCCTTACAAGGAAGGGCTTACCGCCATGACCAACGCCTATTGTAAGAGGGTGAAGGATGCGGGATTTATTCCTATGGTCTATGCCAATAAAACCCGGCTGACCAAGCACATGAATTTATCGGATTTACCCTATGACGTGTGGTTTGCGGCCCATCCCTTGGATCGGGTGTATCGTCCGGTAGAGGAAGTACCACCACCATTGGCAGTCCAGTGAGAAGGGTGTGGTGCGAGGAATCAAAGGACTGGTTACCACGGAATTTTCCTGGAAGGCTTACTGGCGGAGGCAATCCTTCCGAGAAAAATGCCGGAAAGTCAGGCAGTGCTTCCGGGAACAGCTCCAACAATGGCGGAAATTCTTCTAATAATTCCTCCGATAACGGAAAGAACAGCAATAATTCCAATAACGGAAAATTCCGGAAAGAATGGCGGCAATAAGAGCGGCAACAACTCCGGCGGTGCTTCCGGAAAATAACTCTTCCAATGGAGGCAACACATAGCCTGAATAAGGAAGAAAAACAGTACCATCAGCACCGGCGGACCCACAGCAGAGTCTCAGACTTCCGTGGAAAAACGGTTGGGCTACAAAGCACTCCCGGAAAGGGCAGTATAAGGAAAATGGAAAGGCTGTCACCGGCTGGAAAGGTATCGGATAAGTGGTACTTTTATGAATTCCGACGGCAATATGCAGACCGGCTGGGTGAATGATCAAAGACAGCTGGTATTTCTTAGATGACCAGAGGGGCAATGCGAAGCAGCTGGATCAAAGATAACGGAAACTGGTACTTCCTGAAGGACAGCGGGGCAATGGCCAAGAACTGGCAGAAGGTCTCCGGAAAATGGTATTGGCTTTCCGAGGACGCGCGCGATGCGAACGGGCTGGGAGAAATCTCAATAATGTATGGTATTATATGGAAGATTCCGGCGCGATGGTAGCGGATACCACGAGAAACATTAACGGAGTGGACTATCGTTTTGACGCCCCGGTGCATGGCTATTTCCCTAAAGATAATACAATGTCCTACTATCGCCGATGAAGATAAGGAAAGTGAGGCTTCTCTTAAGGAAATAAGACGCTTGGAGAAAGGGTGTATCATCCGAAAAGGCATTAAGATGCTGAAAGAAAAAGTGTAAAATCCGAAGAGAATGAAAAAAATAAGAAAGAGGAGAATACTATGCTAAAGAAAAAGAAAGCATTTTCAAAACAGCAGGAAAAGAAGGCTCTGGTTTTTGGGGCTGGCAATGTGTGCTTTATGGAGCATTCCTGCATTTGCGGAGGATAAGCCGGTAAGCCGTGTGCAGATCGACATCAGCCCCAGTGAAGATTTGGAGCTGGAGTCCGGTAAGACCTATGCCAAGCCTGAGGCTGTGGCTATGGACAGCAGCTACGAGGTTTCGGATTCTCCATTGACTGGAAAGAATCAGGGCTCTCCCAGAAGCCCTATACCTATACCATTTCCGTGAAGGCGGAGGGGGAAATGTCTTTGATGACAATACTGGTAGAGGTTCGAGGCGCTGATGAAAATGGCGGTAACCGAGAAGTCCAAGACAAAGCATTAAGCTTTAAGGCAAATGCCTATCCCTTCACCATTTTGAAGGAGCCGACAAACCTACCCAGGACGGAACTTTTGATTCGTTGGGGAAAGGTGGATTACGCTCCGGTTATGATGTAGTGATTTACTACACCACCAAAAACGGAGACGACAAGGTAGCGAAGAAGTCTCGTAAACGGTACCAGCATTAACGTGAAGTCCTATTCCGAGAACGGAAGGAATTTGACCATATCGCCGTAAGAGCCAAGTATGACAAGAAGGACGATTTGGCGCAGTATATTGCGGATTCACTGTATGTGGAGCCTCCGGAGATGTGGACGGAGGTATTCCGATGACGGCTACATTTTTCAACCTGATTACCTTGAAGGCAAGGGCATCAGCAAGGGAAGCTTCAAAGAGTACAGCGCCAAGAAAAAGAAGAAAACTGCGGCAGAGAAGGCTAAGGACAATAAGAAGAGACCTTCCAATGACTACTATGGAAATACCGAGGATGGCGGTAATGCTTCCAGCAGTCCCTCCGTGTGCGGTTTTAGGTTGGAGACAGAACGGAGAAGACTGGTATTTTGAGGAGAACGGTCAGCTTTCCAAGGGCTGGAAGCAGATTAAAGACCGGTGGTATTTCTTCGATGAGGATGGAAAAATGCTTACCGGCTGGAGAAAGATTGGCGAGCAGTGGTACTATCTGGATCAAAATGCAGCAAGCGCCGGTGCGATGCTTAGCGGATGGGCATTTTTAAAACAATCATTGGTACTACTTGGAGCCGAAGGCCGAGGGACAGGGAAAAGATGCTCACCGGTTGGCAGGACATCAATGGACAGTGGTACTATTTCCAGCCGGAGAACGGTGCAATGCTCAGCGGATGGCAGGAATATCGGAGATAAGTGGTACTTCCTGAATGTGAATATGAAGGGTTCCCGCAGGTGCTATGCTGAAGGATACCGTGCAGGATGGCTACACTATCAACGCAGAAGGTGTTCGGCAGTAAACACAAAGCGGTTTTTAGAAGTATGCTGTTTGAGACAGATAGGGTAAAATTCTTGCTTTCTAGGAGGAAGGATTTGTAACCTTTTGGGAGAGCTTGTCTGTCTTTGTAAAAAGAGACTATTTTCGATATGTTTGCGGCCCTTATTGCAAAAGAGTATAGCTTGACTGTAGGCAGCAAAGGAGAATTCAAGTTTTTGCATGGCAAAGGAGTTAAAATGAAGAAAAAGCTTTAGCAGTGGCATTGTTATTAAGTGGAACTTTGGCTTTTCCACGGACAGGCTTTTTGCGGATGAGTACAGTAACGGTACCATTCAGGGAGAAGCGCTTCCCAACGTGGTTCATGGCGTAAATCAGCAGGCTTCCGGAAGCCCCCAAGGCGCCTTGGCAGGATGCTCCTTAACCCAGGCGGCTCAGGCAGCAAATACCGGTAACACGGGAAATAACGGTAACGGAAACAACGGCACAGGAAGTACTGTCAGTGTCCAACAGCTCCTCCAATGCAGGAAGTTCCTCCGAGCAGTACCCAGGGCGCTACTAAGGCAATGCTCCTTTAAATGTGCAAAAACGGCAGCTCTACCCCAACTTATACCGACAGTACCATCGGTTTGGGCGGCGCCAGCATTACCATGATTAAGGGAGAGCAAAGCGGACAGCAGATTTCCATTGTAATGAGAGCAATGACGGCAGCTTAATCGTAGTGGACGGTGGTTTAAAAGACCAATGCTCCCTACCTTGCAAAATACATTAAGGACAGAGGGGAAGGTAGCAGCTTGGCTCCTTACCCATCCTCATGAAGACCATGTAGGTGCCCTTTGCGGTAATCCTTGAGCAGCAGAAGAAGGAAGGTCATCCGGATTATTACAACATTGACTCGGGACAGATTTACTACGGCTTTTGCGCCATTAGCCTTCTATGAGCAGTATGAGCCGGCTCACCGTATTCCCCATGATGAAGGAAATTATGGAAGATCTGGCCCAGTACGACAGTGCAAAGCGCCATGAAAGCTCCCTGCAGAGAACCAGTTTCACCTAGCGGCAATGTGGCGGTAGAGGTTTTTGAACACTCCTTATTCCATTCCTATCGACTCAGGAAACAACAGTTCCGTTTGCTATATGATTACCATTAACGGAAAGAAGCTTCTGATTACCGGAGACCTTCCCTATGAAGCGGCAGGAAACTGATGGAAGAAAGAGGTGCCGATAAGCTTAAAGGCGGATATCGTGCAGATGGCTCATCACGGACAGCACGGCGATCCTTTTGCCTTCTATAGTGCGGTACATCCCAGATATGCTTTATGGCCCAGCTCTCAGGAACTTTGGAACAAACGTAAGGATGCCTTCACTGAAGATCAGTGAAAGCTATACCGTGGCTTTGACCAAATTCTGGATGAATAAGCTGAGTGTGGAGAAGAACTTCGTTATGGCGGATGGAAACTGGGTACTGAAGTAAGGTGGAAAAGCCCTGTGCCCATAAAGAAAAAAGTGCTGTATCCTAAAAGAAATAGTTATGTACCGTTGAAGAGAAAAAAGCCTCGTATCCTTAGAAAAAGCTTCGTATCCTTAGAGATGTAGGTTTTGTCAAACATATATGTTACACCCCACTGAATAAATTCCTTTAGGATGGTACTAGGGGATTTCCATCCTAAAGGTCTCATAGGAAACAGATTGTAATCCCTTCTATTGTATAGCTGTAATTGTTTTGAAAAGTCTTCAAAGGAATAGAAGGTGTGTGAAGCATAGAATCTTTCATTGTCTTTACGGTGACTGCGTTCCACTTTACCGTTATGTCTGGGAGTAAATGGGCGGATTTGCTTTATGACGAATTCCATGCTCTTTTAAACGGTTCTGGAATAGAGTTAGATTCTCTTCTTTAGTGGAAGTGAATCGTTTAGTGAACTCTGCTCCATTATCTGTTTGTACACACTCGATAGGCATAGGGAATGCTTTAATGAGATGCTCAAGAAACACAGCAGAAGAATAAGTGCTGTGCTCGTCAAAAGCTTCTACATATCGCCATCGAGAGAACTCATCAATAGCAGTGTATTGATAGAATTTTGCCCCTTTGCTTCATTCACTAAGCATACAGTAGGAACGAATTTTACATCAATCTGGATACGCTCTCCGGGGTAATGCATTTGCTCGTAGGGCTTTGGAACATACTCAGGGATTAGGGAGTTTATCAGCCATAATTCCTTGCCTTCGAAGAATACGATAAAAGCCCTGCTATAGAGCGTTTATAGCCTCTTTGCATGAGTTTTACCCAGAAGACAACAAGTCCTGTATAGGGTTTCTTCGGCGCATATCAGCAATTAACTTTAGCTCCTCTAAAGTGTGTTGGTTGGGATGATGATGTGGGCGGCGAGATTGATTGCGTAATGAATCAATAGAGCCATTATATCGGTTACGCCATCGATAAATATACTGTCGATTAACACGATACTTTATTGCAGCCTTTGATACCCCATATTTTTCAGAATAATGAATGAGTGATAGTCTAAAAGCGCATATCTTGTGTTATAGTAGCCACAGCGGAAGCCCTCCTTATGTTTGTTATTTTGTGGTGATCTAACTTTAACACAAGACAGGTGCTTCCGTTTTATTATTTAGTTGTGATGTAACATATGTATTGTATCCTACAAGAAAAAGCTTCGTATCCTTAGAGAAGACTTGCTTTTTACCCAAGAATCTTTATACTTAAGAGAAAGTTTTTGGGGAAAGGATAAAAATATGGAACAGTGGAATGTGAAGCTTTCAGAGATAGAGCTAAGAAGTTCACAGAAGATGCAAGAGCATTAAGCAATGATTTTCAATATGCCATTGGCTTAAGAGAGAAGCAGAAAGAAGGAGAAGATATGAAGAAAAAGATTTGTACCGTACTGGCCATCATCGGTGGAATCATCGCTTTTTGCGGATTGGCTTACGGCGTATATCGTTTGCTTGCTCCGGATTATCTGGAGGATTACGAAGACTACGATGATTTAGAGGATGAAGATTATCTGGAAGAGGAATAATCTTATTGCATAGTGCTTTGTGTGAAAGAAAAGAGGCAGTAGCCTCTATACAGAGCTTGGTGGTGGTTGAAGATTTTGACATTCGATTCATTTTAGAGTGCAATATTTAAAGTGCGGCCTTTTTACGTTTAAACGTTGAAAAACATCGTGAATAAAATGATTAGAGAAACATAAAATGAACAAAATGCACCAAAATGGTGCAAATAATAGCATTTTATGCTATACTAAGAAAAATAAGGAGGTCTTATGATAGGAAAAAATATTCGAAAGCTTAGACATACACAGGACTTACCCAACCTGAGTTTGCGGAAAGAATTGGTGTTTCTCGCAATAGCTTAAGTCGATATGAAAATGGAGTAGTCCTATTTCAACGGATATTATCGATCGTATTTGCCAAGCGTTTCAAGTTTCTTATAGAGAAATAGTAGGAGAAGAAAAGATGATTAATCCACTGGAAGAATACCAACTAAGCTCCAAAATAGATTTATTTAAAGAGCGGGCAGCATCTATTCTGGCCAGACTATACCATTTTCAAGATAAACATGCCATAGCATTTGATGATGAGAAAAATCCATGGGTTTTACTGGGAGATGATTTGTCTATGATTTTACAAGATAAAATCTATACTATTCAGAGCATCGAAGAGCTAGAACGATATCAGGGATATTTGGATGGCATTGAAAGAATGTTGGATTTGGCGGAACAACAGAAAGGCCGAAGGAAGATTAAAACTGTTACAGGAACGAAATGGTAATACAGGAGAAGAGTAGAGGAATTTTCCTTTAAAAAGGGTCAAAAGAAAGAGGTCAGGAGATATGGCAAAAAGAAAATACAAATAGCAAAATAGAGGAGGCTCAGCAGCAGCAGGAAAAACACTGGTGCCAAAATCAGGATCGTTACGGCGGCTGCTTTTATCAGGAAATTCCCTATGAAGAGGAAGTGGAGAAAAAGGGCAGGGAGATTCGAGACTTATTTCGATCCGGTGATTCAGGGAAACTATCTTTTGAGGGCATCATTTCTTCTCCAAAGAAAAAGCCTACCGTAATAAGATGGAATTTTCCTTTGATCGAGGAAAAGGATGGCCCCTTTGCTTGGGATTGCACCAAAAAGAAGCTTTTTCAACATTTTAAATACGGAAGACTCGCCGCCTGCCCCATCCGGATATGGGAGAGATTTTTATTGGCTACAAGACTGTATTTTCAAGAGCAGGGACTTGGCTATTATCACAAAAAGCGCCATGAGGGCTATCTTCGCCATCTCTTAATCAGAAGGGCGGAGAAGACGGGAGAGATTTTACTCTCTCTGGTGCATAGTACCCAGCTTCCTGCCGAAGAGGAAGAAAAGATTTTAAGCGGCTGGAGAGATAGACTGCTTTCCTTGGAAAAGGAAGGAAAGTTGGAAGATAGCTATGCGGGCATTTTACATACGAAAAATGACAGCTTGGCGGATGCAGTCATTAACGACGGAACAGAGGCTCTCTACGGAAAAGATTATTTTTATGAGGAGCTTTTAGGTTTAAACTTTTCAAAAATCACGCCATTTTCTTCTTCCAAACCAATACCCTGGGTGCAGAAAAGCTCTATGCTAAGGTACAGGAGTACTCCAGCTTTTCCGAAAATGCAGAGGAAAAGCCTGTGATTTACGACCTTTATTCCGGAACCGGCACCATTACCCAGCTGATGAGTAAGGTGGCAAAGCAGGCCATCGGGGTGGAAATCGTGGAAGAGGCAGTGGATGCCGCCAGGAAAAATGCCAAGGAAAATCAGGTGAAGAACTGTATCTTCTATGCCGGAGATGTGCTGAAGGTACTGGAGGCAGGGCAGGGGAGCGACTGAGCTTCCCTATCCGGACTTTGTATTGTGGATCCTCCAAGAGATGGAATGCATAGAAGGCCTTGGAAAAAATCATTTCCTACGGAGTGAAGCGACTGGTCTATGTGGCTTGTAAGCCAAAGAGCCTGGCCAGAGACCTGGAAGCTTTACAAAATGCCGGATATAGAGTACAAAAAGCTATGTGCTGTAGATATGTTTCCCAGAACCAATAATTGCGAGGTGGTGGCGCTATTGGAGAAAGAGGAATCGTAGTTTGTATATATAGTAGTAAGGAGGTAGAAGGTGTTAAAAAGAATTTTAAAATATTTCGTTGAAAGCTTATGTTGGAGTTGTTATCGGTGCGATTATCCTCCGGTCAGGACTTGATGCAATACTTTGTCAGTTTTGGTAAGTGGGGATTATAGGAACCATTGTTCTTGGTATCATAAGTGGTAGTTTTTGGTAAAATTATCATTACGCTAGGCAGTTATTTCCGATCCAATGATCACTCTGAAGTTCTTTCACAAATAGCCGGACCGATTGCGAATAAAACTTGATATAGCTTTAATCGTTTCTTGCTTTGTAGTCGGTTTTAGTTATGATTGCCGGAGCCGGTTCAAACCTTAATCAGCAGTTCGGTCTCCCATTTTGGGCAGGAGGATTGTTGTGTTCTGCACTAATAATCATTGTCAGCTTTCTTGATTTCGAAAAATTACTGGGTACTTGGGATATTTACACCCATAGTTTTTATCATGATTATAATTATTGCAGTCCACACTTTTTACAAATCGGAGCTTTGATTTCGATGAATTAGAAGCAATTTCAGCCACAATCCCTCAGTCCAATGCCAAATGTATGGATTTCTTTACTAAATTATTTTTTGCACTTGCGGTAATGACGGCAGTCCCCATGGCTTTTGTACTAGGCGGATCCATTATGAGGATTGGTGTGGCAGAGAAAAAGCGGTATTTTGGGCAGTCTTGGTGTTAGCATTATTACTACTGTTGTAACTTGTGTCTTATATGCAAATGTTAAACTAGCTTCTACAGTTGATATGCCCATGTTAGCAATCGCTGAACAGATTCACCCCATTTTTCGCTAATATATGCTTTTGTCATCTATGGGCTAATTTTTAATACAGCTTTCAGCTTATTCTATGCATTGGCAAAAACGCTTCTCTTCAGACAATCCTAAGCGTTTCTATCCCATTTTGATTGGTACCGTAGTAATAGGATATGCGTTATCCTTTGCGGGCTTTAAAGAATTAGTGTCTATTATGTATCCAATTTTGGGATATATTGGCTTTAGGATGCTTGCGATATTAACTATTGCATGGATAAAAGAAAAATCAAATATAAAAAGGCGAGAAATTTTTAAGACGTAAAATGATACGATTGATTACTAAGAAATATGATGATAATCAAGATTATACAATTAAAGATAAAGAAAAATTTCATCAGCTGGGCGAAGATTCAATTGTTGATACGCAGAGTATTAAGAGTGATATTAAGCGATCTTATTAAAGAGGAATTTAACGATGATACAAGATAAATGATGGAGGGTTTTGTGCGTTGAGTATGGTTTTTCATACTCTAAAAATGCAGCAATACGCAAAAATTTTATGAGTATAATTGATTTGATCCACGAATAGAGTACAATTAACTCGTTATAAAATGCGTATTGCCGCAAAAATTTTATGCAAATCATAAAGGCACGAGATGATTATTGAACGTAAGATTTACATAGAATATTTCTTATTAGATCCGAAATCGTTAGAAAAATAAGAGATGAGTAATAAATTGTATCCTCAATCAAGCAACGAGCTTGAAACTTTGATGTTCTATACTAGTGACAATGAACAGGAGTTTCACGATTCACCGAAGAGTATTTCATGCGGGGCTAGCTTCCGACGATCGGGCTTGTCACGCCGTTTTGTTTCACTGAGATCATGGATTCAGGATAATACTACCGGGGCGTATCCCGAGAGAAGGGGAGGAAACACATGTTAAAGTATTTGATTATCGGCGCGGGCGGGGTCGGCGGCACACTCGGCGCCTATCTGCTTCGCAGCGGACTTCGGTGAGTTTTTCATGGCACACGGCAAGACCTTGGAGGCACTTAAAAAGAAGGGACTCGCGCTGGTAAAGGACAGCGGTGAGGAGACTCTTTTCGCCGGTCGCTGCGTTTGATGAGACAAGTTACAGCGAGACGCCGGATGTCATTTTCCTCGCGCTGAAGTCCTATTCGATTGACAGCGTCCCTGCCGTTTCTAGAGCGCGTCGCCACGGAGCACACGGTCATCATCCCGCTCTGCAATGTCTTCGGGACGGGAGAGAAGTTACAGAAAAAGTTGGAGAAACCGCTGGTCACGGACGGCTGTACTTGCGATGGGCAATGTCGAGGAAGCTGGCAGAATCCGTCAGCTCGGCAGCTTAATGCGCGTGGTTTACGGCGTCCGGAAACCAGAGGAGGCGCGCCCCTGTCCTCGAGGAAGTGAAGGCGGATTCACGCGGGCGGGTGTTGAAGCGGTGCTGAGTGACAACATCCGCCGCGACTGCATGAAGAAATTTGCTCACCTCTCGCCGCACGGTGCGGTCGGCACTTACTTCAATATCACGGCGGCGCATTTGCAGCGCGAGGGCGAGTACCGGAACTTTATCGCGGCCTGGTAGCGCGAAGTGCTCGCGATTGCGGAGAAGATGGGCATCGCCATGGACGGCTACAGTGAGGCGGACAGCCTGAAGGTGGTGGACGGACTTGCGCTCGAGATGACCACACTCGTTTCTCAGAAGGATGTCGCGGACATGAGAAAGTCCGAGGTCGACGGACTGACGGCGAAGTGCAGCGCCTCGGGAAAGCGCTACGGATCGAGACGCCCTATTACGATGAGGTGATTGAGTCCCTGCAGGCGCGCGGCGGAGTGAGCCATGGGAAACTGCGAAAAAGCAGGGCAGTGCCTGGCAGTACCGTGAGAGCGGCGTGCTGAGCACCGGCTGGACCTGATTGACGGCAAGTGGTACTACTTAGGTGAGACTTATTCGAGATCTCGAATAAGTCTACATACGCAGAAAATTTGTAGAGATCGTGAGCGACCTGAAAAAGGTGACTCCGATCGCGCAAGCACTGGCAGCCGAAGCGATCCGCATGATTGACATGATTTATCATCGGGACAATAGCTTTTAAAGAATCATCTACAAAAGAGAGACCAACGAACAGGCAACAGAGCTGACTAAAGAATATGGAAAAGTTATTCCAAAAGAAACCTTCCAGTATTTCCGCAATTTTATCAGTGTTTTCCGATATTGAGATTGTGAACTCGTGCGTTCACAATCTGACTTGACACATTTGTTTCGCAGTCTTTACGAGTCTCGGATGATGATGCCAGAGGTTTGGTACATGAGCGAGGCAGCTCATGAAAACTGAAATGTGAGAATACTTGACCGAAATATCAGTACGCAGTATTATCACCGCCTGTTGCAGTCTCCCAAAAAGAAGCTGTCATTGCAGAAATGAAGCGGAAAAATGACCAACTTCCCAAAACACATTTTTGAGCTTGTGAAAAGCCCTGTTGTTGCAGAGTTCCTTGGCTTTAAGAATGAAGGAAGTTATTTGGAAAGTGATTTGAGTCTGCAATTTTGTCCCATATCCGCGATTTTTATGGAAATGGGAAGAGGATTTGACTTTTGTGGCAAGACAGCAGCATATTGTTACAGAAACAGAGGATTATTTTATAGATCTTGTTTCATAATATAGAATTGAAATGTTATGTGCTGGTGGATTTGAAGATGGGCAAAATTACTCATCAGGATGTTGGACAGATTGATATGTATGTCCGTATGTATGATGATCTGAAACGTACCGCTGGAGATAATCCGAGCATTGGTATACTGCTATGTTCGGAAACTGACGAGGATATTGCCCGCTATTCTGTTTTGTACGATAATAACAGGCTATTCATAGTCGAAATATCTGACTTATCTACCTACTCGAGGAACAGCTGAAGCTGGAACAGAACGGCAGAAAGCGGTTTTTATGAGGTGCAGCATCCGCTTCAAATAGAGGAAGACGGTAAAAACAATGAGCGATGAGAGAAAATAGATCATACCGGAGGAACTGATTCAGCAATACTGCCCGGAAGCGGTGCAGAGTGAAATCGTTCGTATTCTGTACAATTTCACAGAACTTACAGCAGAACTTACAGCAAGAAAGAAACAGTATGAGTATTACCAACCAAATTACTTGAACAGCCACAAAATAAAAGTCAAAATGCTTGCAGTTGCGCACAGTATTGACATTTTGTTTTAGACAACCTATAATGAAAAATGAACAACGGGGAGCTCGTTGAGAGCTGAGAGTGGATTGAACAATCCTGACCCATAACCCTGATTTGGATAATGCCAACGTAGGGAAATAGTCCGCTAAGGGACAGGTACTTATGATTCTTCATTCTGCATCTCATGAGACTATGAATTCTACGCTATCCTTTTTGGGGATGGCGTTTTTATTCTTACAAGTGTCGCTCGCGTAGTGTGCGTATCTCGTTCCACTTTATTCTGCTTATGTCTCTCCCTAAAGTGTGAGACCTCATTGTCAGGAAATAGGAGGTCTTGCCTATCAGGAAATATAAGGTCTCGTCCATTAAGAAGCCGGCAAAGTAGTGTACAGAAAGAAAGGAGCTAAAAAGTGAAGGAATGTTTGGAAAAATGTCAGAAGGAAAGCTCCCATTGGTCATACATTACAAATTATGTAACGGTAAACGATGTGGCAAATGTAATTCTGGCCATAGGTGCCAGTCCGATTATGGCGGATGATAGGGAAGAGGTGGAAGAGATTACACTCATTTGCGTGGACTGAAATATCAATATCGGAACCCTGAATCAAAAGAACTATAGAGGCCATGCATTTGGCAGGAAAGAAAGCCAACGCTCTTCAACATAAAATTCTCTTGGATCCTGTGGGAGCAGGAGCTTCGCCCTAGGACGAAAAACGGCTCTTTCTTTGATGGAGGAAGTGCATTTTGATGTGATTCGGGGAAATGTCTCCGAAGTGAAAAGCTTTGGCATTGGGAAGCCAATCCACAAAGGGCGTGGATGCGGATGCTGCAGATGTAGTGAGCGAGGATAAATCTTCAAAAGATGCTATCCTTTGCAAAAATATGCACAAAGTTTTGGTACTATCATTGCCATTACAGGGGCAATCGATCTGGTGACGGATGGGGAAAAGGGCTTATGTTATTCGGAATGGGTTGCCAAGAAATGAGCAGGATTACCGGTACAGGGTTGCCAGCTTTCCGGCCTGATTAGCGCATTTTCTAGCGGCAATCCGGAGAATGCCTTGAAGCAGTTGCCGCAGCCACCTGCAGCTATGGGGCTTGCCGGAGAAATCGGGAAAGCTCGCTTACTGGAAGGGGAAGGAAATGCCACTTATCGGAATCGCATTATAGACGCCATCAGCCTGATGACAGGGGAGGAGCTGGAAAAAGGAGCGAAAGTATGAAATTGATAAAGACTCCCTCTTTACTGTATGCGGTGACGGATCGACATTGGCTTAAAGGAAGAAGCTTAAAAGAAGATGTGGAGTCCGCCCTAAAGGGTGGCGCAAGCTTTATCCAACTACGGGAAAAGGAAGACATGGCTTTAGACCATGATGCCTATCTTCAAGAAGCTCTGAAATTGGAAAGCTTTTGCAGAAGCTATGGGGTTCCCTTTGTTTTGGATGATGAGGTGGACCTGGCTATAGAAGCGGATGCGGACGGCGTTCATGTAGGCCAGGAGGACATGGAAGCGGGGATGGTTCGAGAAAAACTGGGAAAAGAGAAAATCTTGGGGGTATCGGTACAGACCGTGGAGGAAGCTATTCTTGCAAGGGAAAGAGGGGCGGACTATCTGGGCGTTGGGGCAGTGTTCCCCTACAGGCTCCAAAAAGATGCGGTGGATGTGAGCTTTGAAACCCTAAAAGCCATCTGTGAGGCGGTGGATCTTCCGGTGGTGGCTATCGGCGGTATTAGCAGAGACAATGTGATGGAATTAAAGGGATAGCGGTATTGCAGGGATAGCCGTGATTTCTGCAATTTTTGCAAAGCAGGGATATAGAGGGAGGCTACGGCGGATTTACGAAAGCAGTGCCTGAAAAGCGCTATTTCCGGAAAAAGGAGCGATAGGAGATTAAAGCTTTCCTGTTGGCTGGAAGAATGATAGAGCATAAACCGACTCTCAATCAGGAAAATCTAGGGAGTAGAAAGGTACTCTTAAAAGAAAAGAAGGTAGGAAAATGAGAACAGCATTAAGTATTGCAGGGAAGTGACTCCAGTGGCGGTGCGGGTATTCAGGCGGATATCAAAAACCATGACCATGAACGGCGTTTATGCCATGACAGCCATTACCGCCTTAACGGCACAGAACACCTGTGGCGTGAGAGGGATTGTGGAAACAAGTCCGGATTTTTCTGGGGCAGCAGTTGGATGCGGTTTTGAAGATATCTTTCCCGGATGCGGTAAAGATTGGAATGGTCTCCTCAACGAGCACTGATTGAAGTAATCGCGGAAAAACTGAAATTTATGGGGCGAAGAATATTGTTGTGATCCGGTGATGGTGGCAACCAGCGGTGCGCGTCTTATAGAGGATGAGGCTCTTGATGCCTTAAAAAGAAAGCTTCTTCCTTTGGCAACGGTTATTACGCCAAATATTCTGGAGGCGGAAATCCTGACGGATAGCTGTATTAAAGATGCAGATGCGATGGTGCAGGCCGCTTGCAGCCTTTCAGAAAAATACGGATGTTCTGCGCTGGTAAAGGGAGGGCACAGCATTAATGATGCCAATGATGTGTTGTTTAAGGCAGGGGCAAAAAAAGAAATCTGGTTTCAAGGGAACGAATCCAAAATCCAAATACCCACGGTACCGGTTGCACTCTGTCCAGCGCCATTGCTTCCAATCTTGCCAAGGGAATGGAATTGGAAGAGGCTATAGAGGAGGCTAAGGCTTATCTTTCCGCTGCGTTGGCAGCCATGCTGGATTTAGGAAAGGGTTCAGGTCCCTGGCCCATAATTTCAAAATTTTATAGAGGTGAAAGCGCATTCTCTATGGAGAGGGAATCGGACTTGCACTGATATTTTCAGAAAGAAATTTCAGAGAGGTATTTTGAAAACAGTATTTTTAGAACAATATTTTCAGAATGATATTTCAAGTGAATTGTAAAAATGAAAAGGAGAGTATAGAAATGGAAAAGGCAAGAAAACAAAAATTTGACGGATTTGCCAATCTTTATGACGAGTGGTTTATGAAGAACGAAAAACTGTTTACCAGTGAACTGAGACTTTTTGAAAAGGCTCTAGGGAGACATTCAGGGAAGAAACTACTGTCCGTGGGATGTGGAAGCGGACTTTTGAGAGTTACATAGACAGTTCCCATATTGAAGGTGTTGAACCGTCAGAAGATATGGGGAAAGATTGCGGAGAAGCGGGGAGTCAAGATTCTTCAGTATGGCCTGATTGAGGATGTGGAACTAAAGGAGGAAAGCTATGATATAATTTATTTTAACGGAAGCTCCAGTTATATAGAGGATTTAAGTCCTGCTTACGGAAAATGCCTGAAGGCTTTAAAGAAGGGAGGAAAATTAATTCTTTTGGATGTTCCCAAGGAGAGCGCCTTTGGCTTTATGTATCTTCTGGCAAAGAGCGTAAATAGCTATGAGCACGAGTACTTAAAAGGCACTATGCCGGAGTTGCCCTATCCTCTTGGTTTGGTATCCGCAGGAGTATGGCACACCACGGAAGAGAAAAATTCATGTTTTGAAAGATCTTGGAATTTATAAGTTTTCCTTCTACCAGACCCTTTTGAAAAATCCTATGTATACCAATGATGAGCCGGAGGAAGTAGTCGAGGGCTATCAAAGCGGTGGATATGTAGCCATTATTGCGGAAAAATAAAGCTGAAATAGGATGAAATAGAGAGAAGAAGGTGAAGTATGGTGAAAACTATCGAACTTCTCTATAAGAAGACAGAAAGTCTCTGGCTTTCCTCTATGGAAGAGCCTTTTTGATAGAAATGGCGGAAGGGACTCTGGATCAGAGTCTTTTCCGCAACCACATGCTACAGGACTATTTCTATCTTCTGGAGTATATTAAAATTCTAAAGGAACTACATTCTCTTTCGAAAAATCCTGCAATGCAGCGTTTTATGGAGGAGATTATTTCCGTTACGGAGAAGGAGTGCTTTCCTGGTCATGTTCCAGAAATGAAGAAGCTGGGCATAGGGATGAGGAGATAAAAAGACTCAAGCTTGTCGGGTAGTTCAGTGACTACTTCTTATATCCATAAACAAGTCAAGGAGGAGGGATTTTTTGCGGTCTACGGCATTGCTTCAGTGCCCTTGTAGAGCTACGCGTATATAGGGACAAAAATGACGAAAAAGTATGGAAATGCCATACAAACATCTCCGTATAAAGCATGGTTTGATGCCTATTCAGCAAAAGAGTATGTAGAGGCCAATCAACTGTGATAGACAGCTTGGACAGAGAATGGGAAGCGGTAAGATCTGAGAATGAAAGTCAAGATGTGGAAAAATACAGAGAAGCTTTGTAAGATTTTTCAGAGATGTGCAGAATATGAACTCATTACGGAAGAGCTCTTATCAATTAAGCTCATAGTGAAAAATGCGTAAGAGGAGGTGTGGATTTTGATTAAGGGAGTAATATTTGATATAGATGGAACCCTTCTGGATTCCATGCCTCTATGGAATAATTTAGGGAGAGCGCTACTCTTCAGAAAGTGGGCTTTACAGAAGAGGAGACAGAGGGGCTTAGCCAAAGGATTTCTGCAATGCCTTTTTGTAGAGGGATTCGATATAAAGAAGGATACATCTCTAAACCTAGCGGAAAGAAAGAATTTCGAGAACAGCTTCAGGAAATGATAGCAAAGGGCTTATCGTGATGAGATAGCCCTTTGAAAGCAGGAGTCAAAGAATATTTACAATTTTCTGAAAGAACGTGGAATTCCTGCATCCTTGCAACAGCAGGAGACGCTTTTGGCTACTGCTGCCCTAAAACGGCTTATGTATGGGAGGAGTTCCGGGACTTTTGCTTTATGAAGAATTTAATACCTCCAAGCGGGAGGCAAAGATTTATCAATTGGCTATGGAACGACTCTTCCTTATCTCGACCGGAGGAGGTATTGGTTTGTGAAGATGTGCTCCATGCCGTCAAAAGCGCAAGCAGGCAGGACTTTTCAGGTTTGCGGAATCCTGGATGAAGGAACAGGAAATATCAAGACATTCGTGTGCACGTGCTTGCTAAGGATTTCTATGAACTTGTCTGTACCTTAATTGTGCATGAAAGATTGACGTCAATTAGTACATTTGCAACTTACTATAAAGCCTAGTGATCTCCGATCAAAGAGAGAGAGATATGTCGGTGACTTTGCCGGTCATGGGGAAGTGACATATTTGGGTAATCAAAGGACCACATAATGTATTAGAGAAAAGAGCCTATGGCCTCTTCATGAAGAAAGTGTTTCTATTGTAAGCCCCCTAATGCAGACAACAGCAAACATTTCTAAATATTCT
>BNJV01001883.1_pt1 | contig 27471 bp, 27 predicted proteins | sample 8540591 | NCBI WGS metagenome assembly BNJV01 (sample SAMD00202457, study PRJDB9452) | human saliva metagenome | host: Homo sapiens | reverse complement strand
GCGGGTTTTAGGTCCTGATCACCCTGACACGTTGAATGCCCGCGATAATCTGGCTCTTGCTTATGACTCTGCTGGGCATCTTGCTGAGGCGATCGATGCATGGGAGGAACTGCTGCCAGACTGTCAGCGGGTATTAGGGCTAGAACATCCACTAACCAAGCAAGTGGAGAAAAATCTTGAAGCAGCTAAGCGCGAGATGAACCCGCCAGATGCGCCGTCGCCAGAAACAGGCGAGGACTAAACTCTGCTGACTCTGTGGAAGGACGGAGTGTGGAGCGAAGCAACTGTTGTCGCTAGTTGCTGCAGCTTGCCGTGCAGGTTGTGGCTGGGCTGCTTAGCGTTGCTTTTCGGCGGAGGTGCCAAATGGCTGACGTGAAAAAGCAATAGCTCCAAGGCTCAAAACAGCTAGGAACGCTACACATATGCAGATTTCCCAGCTGGAGGCGAGTAGTGGCTTGCTGTTAAACAAGCTCACTCGGATCAGGTCAACCAGGTAAGTGACTGGATTACACCTAGCAATTGTGGCAGCCCAACTAGGGAAAGCCTCAATAGGGTAAAACGCGCCAGCAAAAGTAATCAGCAAGACGCTAGTAAAAGACACAGCCAAAAAATTATTGCGCCTAATTGTTACCTGAGTGCCCAGCATAGCTGCCAGAAAACTAGTACCTAAAAGTAACCCAACACCTGCAAGCAGATACATTGGCTGACCTATTGGCGTATAGCTAACAAAGGGCATGGAGATAAAAATAATCACTAGGCTTTGCATCGCTGCTAAGAAAGTCTGAATAAGAGCGTGCGCATTTACGAATGCAGGAAAACCACCGGGAGATAGGCGCACCACATCCAAGCGAAGCCCCTGGATTTCCTCGCGGGCCTCATAGCTTGCACCCTGTATAGCGTTAGTAAAAACGTTTACAACAGCCACTGAGATAATCATGAACGCAACGCCATAGCTAGGTGCTAGGTAAGTTGCTGCAAAGATTGCGAAAAGCGCAGTAGAAAGCAGTGGGCGAGCCAACATTGAAAACGTATCGGTAGGGTTGCGTCGCAAGGTTTGGTAATAGCGGTAAGCAGTAGCACTAATCAAAGCGAACCTCCAAATGCGCCGTCGACCTGATACTTTTTAGTTGAGTGCTTCACCCACGCAACACCAAACAACAGGAAAATAAAGCTAACCAAATTCCTAGCAAAGCATGGCTCGGGTTAGAAGTGCGAATAAACTCGTTTAAATGCGTCAATGGTGACATTTGAGCTGCAATCCGAGTAATACCAGCGAAAGTATTCAGTGGCCACAACACACAAGAAAATATTACTAGTGCGTCAAGAAGAAGATTTATGAAGTGAAAAGTTCGGTTAAAACGAACCTCAAATCCATACACCAAATACACGCAGCCTAGTGAGGTGGGAACAGCGAGCAGCGCATAGCCCAGCATCTGCCACACAACCACCGGGAACCCTAAAGCGAACCCCAAAGCAAACACAGAAACTAGCGACGAAAACAGGTAAAAACAGCAAACTCCACCAGTGTAGCCAGACAGCCAAGGGATAACTGAGCCCTCTGAATGTAAGAAAGTATCCAAGCGGCCCCCGCCGGCCAAACCCTGGATAGACACCAAGCATTGGATTACGACGGCAGTAAAAAATGCCCAAACCATATTGGTGTACAAGAAAAAGTTTTGCGTGTCAGACTCAAGATAAGCGCGTCCAAGAAACAATAACGGAAGCACTTCCATGAGCGGCACCACCACTAAAACCCGCAACCAAATTCCCGGCTGGCGAGCATTCATGGTCAGGCTGTAGCGCATATGCGCAAATAAACTTCTCACTCAGCACCGCCCAAAAGCCAGAAAGTATCAGCAAGCTGAGCGTCCCGGCGAGTGTAAGTTAGCCCCATCTGGTCAAGCAGATTCGAGTTGGATAAACCAAAAGCAAGCACGTCAACTTCAACTCCGTCGTCCTGACGAATAACGGTGCGCGCCCCAAGCTCATCATTTAAGCGAGTAATAACGCTCTGCTTCTGACTAGTTGGTACTTGCAGTTGGTAAACCACCTCTCCAGCGCGCATACGTAACTGCTCAGGCGAGGCGTCAGCCATTATGCGGCCCTTAGATAGAAACAGCACCCGATCGCATAGATCATTAACCTCAGTCATGATGTGGGTGCTCAGCAGCACGGTTACTCCACTGTTTTGCAGGCGTCGTATTACTCCGTACACGTCATTTGCTGCCAGCGGGTCTAAACCAGAAGTGGGTTCATCAAGGAAAATGAGCTTCGGATTGGTGACCATGGCTCGGGCGATGTTGACGCGCTGCTTAAGTCCTGTCGACAAAGTCCACACCTGATCCCCACTGCGATCAGCCACATTACAAAGCTCCATAGAACGGTTGATCCGCTTAGCGCGCTGTGCCTTGTGGATGCCGTACAGGCGGCAGACATACTCCAGGTTCTCTCGCACTGTTAACAGGCCAAACAGCTGGCTTGAATTACTGGCAAAACCTAGCTGTTGACTCCACTGCTTGGACTTTTTTCTGGGTAAAGGCTTGAGTAGGTCAGCGCCAAGAACCTCTAAACGCTTAGCCCGGGTTGGTACCCATAGCCCACTAATGATGCGTAGCAGTGTTGTCTTGCCGGCACCATTTGGGCCAATCAGGGCTACAACCTGACCGGTTTCAAGCATCAATGAATCAATCGATAAAACCAGGCGATCGCCGAAAGCCTTATCTACACCACTAAGAGCAGCAATTTGTGTCATACCAAAACTCGTAACCAGTAGCTGCGGTGCTGGGTAGGTCTGCCTGCGTCAGCTCGCAGCACTAACGTCTTTGTGATCTAGGTTAAAAATATGGTAGCTGCTTTTGCGGGAATTTTTCAGATTTTGGTGAAAATGTGGGGGCCATAGTCTGAGCGGCGGGCCAGGTTCTAGGGGCGGGAGTTGGCGACGGCGTCGAGCCAGTCAGGGGGGGGCGTCGTCGCGCCTGCTGGTGAAAACGATGCTGTCTCCGTTGTCTTTGATGAGTTCAGGGGGAAAGTGCTGGCCGAGGAGTGGGAGCGCGAGGCCTCGAAACTGTTCCCACATCAGTGGTACTCCTGTCTGTCCGTGGGGTTAGGCGAAGGGGATGCGCGGCGTGCCGAACAGGGCCTGGCAGACTTCCTTGGTGCTTTCAATGTGGGCGATCTCGAAGAGACGCTCGGGTGAGTGCTTCATGAACCAGTGTAGGTTGGCGGCAACATATGCGGAGTCGTCTGCAAGGATCCCCGTGGGTGAGCCCTCATGGAGTAGTTCCCATGACTCGGGATCTTGTGACCAGCCTGGAGCAGGAGAGAGCCATCTGAACGCAATGCCGATATCCTTCAGGTTCCAGCTGAGTCGAAGGAAGTCAAACAATTCCATCACGAGCCATTGCTTAATCGGGATCAGGTCGTTGGTGCGTATGTCGCCACGAGGCCTGTAAGACCGTTCACTTGTGCCGCCGAAATAGAAGCCGTCCTTTCGCCAGATGTGTATAAGGATTTGAGGGTCTGGCCCGTTGAAAATAATGTGTTCTTCGGACAGTTCATATACTTCCCTATTCGCGGAGGAAACGACTGTTTCAATGAAGTTGTCATTCCTTAGTAGGGTACTTCTGGTAGTCATATGTAATGATTCCTCTCTTTTCCAAATCTTCCAATGGGATCTCCACGAGTTTTCCTGTAGTTGCGTCTGGCTCCCAAATCTGTAGCTGTATCGCGCCTCCTGGTTGCCCGAACGCGGGCGCAACTGTCCCATGCGTAGCTACGCACCCTTCGGGAAGCTTACCTGTGAGATGAGCGCGCATGTCGGGTGGGCCAAGAGAGTAGGGGGCATAAAGTCCGCGTTCGGCGAGAGAAGGAATGCTCCCATCCTTATGTAAAGCTGCCGCATATTTGCCGCCTGGATCCTAGCGCCCGGCGGCTCACTCACCTGTGAGGGTGGGACCGCTGCGTGAGTCAGCGGAAGGAAATCTCTTTCTCGGTCTTGTTATCGAACCATCGCCGACGTCTGTCAGGTTCGACGACGAGTTGAATGTCGGAGCCGATCGGCAGGTCGTAGATGCCGATGCAGGCGGGCTCAAGGTTGCACAGCTCGTTGAAGTCGACGACGGTCATGTTTTTTGGATCATCCAGGTACTCGGCGGTGTCGCGGTCGGATAGCACGCGCCAGCCGGAGTCCTGAGGGGCAAGCGGTACATCGCGGATCATCCACTTGATGTTCCCCGTTCGTTCGACAATTTCCGCGAGACGATGGCGGCCCCGGTGCCGCGAATGTAGGTGGGACGCATCATTCCTCCTGTCAGTGGGTATCGCTTCCGGCCGCGAGGTAGCGTGCAATGCGATCGGCCAAGGCCTGGCGATGGGGCCAACGGCGAGCGACGTCGTACATGGTGTCGTGCGAGCCCGTCAGTTCGATGTCGAAACCGGGGTCGGGAGACGCGAAGACGACGTCGTAGATGGGTGCCAGGTCCTCGTCGGAGTACTCCTGCGTGGAGATCAGGTGGACGAGGGGGATGCACCCGTTTTTGTCCGGTTGACCGAGCGCTACGCCTCGATCCAGGAGGCGGCGGCATAGTGCGACGTCCCGGTTGACGTCGCGCGCGCATTGCGCGAAGAGAATATGGAACGGGTTCGTTCCGTCCGTGGTGTCGGCATCGAGAACGCAATCGCGGTCTAGCAGGAAGTCGCACATCGGGTAACGCTGCGCGGGATCGGTGTTGCTGAGCGCCTTGATGAAGAGGCTCTTGCCCCACCGCACGCGCTTTTCGTCCCCGTCGGCAAACAGCTCCTTGAATTGATCGAAGGTTCCCCTGTATGCGACCGCAAAGATAGACGTCATCAGCGATTCCACCCGCTATTTATCCATATGAGCCCTGTTTCTCGATGAAAACTCGACTCGATAGTTCTTTGGTTCAATATACCAATCGAGAAATTGCTGTGGCGTCATCTTGCCATTGACATACGATCTACATACGTCACTGTACTTGTGACCGGGCTTATGCCCCATGTCCCAGATGCCCTTTCGGGGCTGGCCCGGCTGCCAATCGATCGGTTTGCCGCGCCAGTCACGCAAAACGCCGTCGGCATCGGTGAATGCCTCTCTGACCTTGTCCACAATCCCCTTGCGCCACTGTTGTCGTCATCGGACTTGTGCGTGTCGGCCTCGTCCTTGGTGGGCTTGGTGTAGGCGTCGTCGGTCTTGATCTGAGCCTATATTCTGGCCACAATTATGGCTAAGATTGAAAGGAGCAGTTATGTCGACACTGACGATGGGGCTCGCCGAGGCGAAGAACAACTTTTCGCGAGTGACAGCAGAGGTGAATAGGACGGGGAAGCCTGTCACGATCCTCAAGAACAACAGGCCGTGGGTGGTCATTCAACCGGCGCAGCAGTCTGAGAGTGCTGTCGATGTCGCTGTTGACTTCATGGATGCCTACGCGGACGTGTTTGAAGAGCTCGCGAAGTGAACGCTGTCGCGTTTTTGTGGGCTAATCGCCTTCTGTTTTGTGTTGGTGATTCAGTTATGGAGCATTCGATGGAGTAGGGTTCGTCGTAGCGAAGCGGCAGCCCTGGATCAAGGAGGATGACACGTGGATCTGCTCGAATACATGCGCTCGCAAGACACCATCACGCAGGCTGAATGGGAACGCACCTTCGAGGAGGAGGCCAGGGAGATCCTCGTCCTGCTCGCCGGCGGTGGCGGGGCCGGCAAGAGGAACGGATTCTGGGATGTCTCGCACTACTTCATCGCCTATGTGGACTGCCAGACCGGTGCCTTGCACACGGGTGACGGCCGGATCGTCTATCCCGTCAGCGACGAGGAACATGATGCCGGAGGCATCCTCGATCGCTTCCGTCGGGAGGCGGTATACCGCCTCAAGGCGCGCAAGAAGATTCCGCACGAGGTTCCCGAGGGTGTGACCGCCTCCTCGCAGAACCAGTTCCTGATCGTCGAACTCCTGGAAGAGGAACCCCCGTGCCTCGCCTTGGAAGAGGTGCTGGCCGACTATCGCAGGCCGGTCGTGGTGGTCGACGAGGTACTCGGAGAACTCACTCTCGACAAGGATCTCGACATGTTCGAAGGGGAGGTCCTGTGGCGCGGCGAGCAGATCTGCGTGTCGCTTGAGGTTGATGAGGTGAACGAGGGCACCTGGGCTGACGCCAGGTGGGCGATGAAGGAGATGCTGGCGGAGCAGGATCGCTGGGACGGTGACATGCGCGCGAGCGCCGCACGTGAGCTCACCGAACTTGCGTGCGAGTGGCGCGAATCCGCCGACGAGGAGGTTCCGGAGATTACGGAAGAGAGCTTTGCTCGCCGGATCGAGCTGCGCAGCATCACGATGGATGCTGACGGTTCATTTTCCGCCTACTTCGATGACGACGACATGTTCTTCGGGCACTGCGTCACCGTATACGGAACTCTGGCCGATGGGGTGACCGCGGCGAACATGGAGGGATGAGCGCCGCAGGCCCGCGCAGGATCAGGTGAGCGTGTCGTTGAGCGGGAAAGCGAGGATGAACGATGTCGTCCACCAACCAATACCTGGAGTTCGTGCTCGACCTTCTGGGTGAGCTGGATGACGTGGCGCACCGCAAGATGATGGGCGAATACGTCCTCTACTACCGGGGCAAGGTCATCGGCGGCATCTACGACGACCGCTTCCTGCTCAAGGTTACGCCCGCCTCTGAACGCCTCCTGCCCGACGCCCCACGCGCCACCCCCTACGAGGGAGCGAAGGAGATGCTCCTCGTCGAGGTGGAGGACCGCGGCACGTTGCACGACGTCGTCGACGCGATGTGGGAGGAACTGCCCGCACCGAAGAAGAGAAAGAAAAAGTAGGCGCGGCCCCAGCCTCGTTAATGGATGAACTGCCTCCCGTTTCTTGGACATCGAAATTGAAGTCCGGGGAATGGGAGGCAGTTCAGATTCGTGGGACGAGGCCGGGGTGGGTTTTCGCTTAGAAGAGCTGGAGTGCGCGTACCCCGTGGATGACGAGCTCGACGCCGATGACGAGGATCAGGAAGCCCATAATTCGTGTGATCGCGCCGACACCGGTAGGTCCGAGCTTGTCGATCCAGGGTGTTCCGTAGCGCAGAAGCACCGCGATGGTGGCGGCCGTGATCAGGATGCCCAGGACAATTCCGATCTGAAAACTGACGGCGGTGTTGCGGGCGGCCAACGCGATGACGACGCCGATCGAGCCGGGTCCTGCAATGAGGGGGAGCGCCATGGGGGAGAAAGACACATCTTCCTTGAGTGTCGCGTGCTGGTCCTCCTCATTGGTGGAGCGGCGCTTGTTTTCCAGCATTGAGAAACCCGAGTGTGCGACGACGAGGCCGCCGGCGATTTGCAGGGAGGGCAGGTCGAATCCGAAGAAGCGCATGATGAACGAGCCGCAGACTGCAAAGGTTGTCAGGATCGCGAACACGTAGATACCGGTCTTCCACGCCTGCGAGCGAATTGCAGCAGGGGTGTTACCGGCGGTGAGGCCAGCGAAAGCGGCGAGAGCGCCGATCGGGTTGGTGATCGGCGCGAGTGCCAGGATCGACGCTGATATTCCAGCAAAAACGCTCGTCATGTTGTCAATCTTAACGGGTGCGACACGGGTGTGGGTGAGCGGTCTCGTTAGGCGCGGCGGGGGTCGAAAATCGCGGTGCTCAGGCGCACGATCGTCGCGCCCTCCGCGATGGCCTACTCCAGGTTCCGGCTCGTGCCCATCGACAGATCCAACGAACGATCCGGGATCCCCAGGCGCGCCGAGGCCTCGCCCGAGACGTTCACCTCCACCACCACGCGCCCGTGACTTTGAGCGATTCACCCCACAACCCGGGCAGCCAGCACAGCGGTCACAGGAGTCTATGTCGAGCACCAGAGCGTACTCACGCTGAGCGGCAGCAACCAGGGGGAAGCCCTCCAAGTCGACGAGCAGATCACACTGATCACAACGATCAAGCGACACAGAGCAGCAGGTAGGGTGAGACACCGCCCGAGCGCTGGATTCTAGTGGTGGTTGTAGAAGTCTTCGATCCAGGTGGTGACTCCGGTGTAGACCTGGTCGCGGGTGGTGAAGGCACGCCGGTAGTAGTACTCGGTTGTGAAGGTGGCCCACAAGGATTCGGCAATGGCGTTATCCCAGCACACGCCGGCCTGCCCCATCGACACGGTTCCTTTCACGGCGCGCATGTAGGCGGCCAGTTTCTGGGAGGTGACCTGTGTTCCCCGATCAGCATGCAACACGACCCCTGCGGGGAAGCCGCCACGGGTTGCGGCGGCCATGTCGAGTGCGGTGATGACCAGGGCGCGTGTTGTGCTGCTCGCCCATGGCGTATCCCAGGACTCTACGTGAGTGTGCATCGCGCACGGTGGCGAACATGTCCTGCACGACGCGGTAGTGGTTGTCGGCGGTCGTGCGCGTGAAGAGGTCGTAGGACAATCCGAGCGCCACGAGATCCTCGACGATGAGGCGGTTGTTCTGATCCGCGAGTTCACGCGCGCTCACGCCCGCGCCGTCGGCGGCCACCAGGATGGGGGTGCCGTGTTCATCGGTGCCGGAGACCATGAGCACGTCGTGGCCGGCCATTCGCATGTACCGGGAGAAAACGTCAGAGGGGACACCGAATCCCGCAATGTGGCCAATATGACGGGGGCCGTTGGCCTAGGGCCATGCGACGGCGGACAGAATACGACTCATAGCCCCTAACAATACTGCCTGGCAGGCTCAAACGGGGAACCGGCACCTTTTTGCGGGAAAGGCACGCTCTCCGCAGGAAGAGCGCTCGGTGCTATCCTGGCCAAAACGCCACTTTCATGGAGAAAGCATGACTCGCGCACTCATCATCGTCGACGTTCAGCCCACGTTCTGCGAGGGCGGTGCCCTGCCTGTCACGGGCGGCAACGCGGTCGCCGAGGCCGTGGCCGCCTACGTGGAGGCCCACCGCGGGGAGTATCAGCTGATCGTCACCACGCAGGATTGGCACATCGATCCGGGCGCTCACTTCTCTGAGACGCCGGACTTCGTGGACACCTGGCCCCCGCACGGCGTGGCGGGCACGGACGAGGCCGAGCTGCACCCGGCGCTCGCCCACGTGAACGCAGACGTGACGATCAAGAAGGGCCAGTACGAGGCCGCCTACTCGGGCTTCGAGGGCACGACAGAGGATGGAAAGACGCTGGAGCAGGTCCTGCGCGATGCCGACATCACGGATGTGGATGTCGTGGGCCTCGCCGAGTCGCACTGCGTGGCCTGCACGGCCGTGGACGCTGTCCGCGCCGGGTTCCCGACGCGCGTGCTGCGTGAGCTGACCGCCCCCGTCTCCGAGCAGCTGGGAGAGCAGGCTCGCGAGTGGATGATGACGGAGGGCGTCGCCCTCGTCTGAGGTTCCCCGGCCTCGTCACTTCGCGGCGAGTGCCGCCTTGTAGAGGTCGTTCTTGCGCGGGCCCGTGGCGGCTGCGACCTCGGCGGCAGCGTCTTTGAGGCGCATACCTTCCGCCGCGAGCGCGAGGACCGCGCCGACGTGGTCCTGCGCGCGCGCCGAGCGTTGGTATCCGGCGACGACGATGGTGACCTCGCCGAGCACGTCGTCGGCGCCGGCCGCCAGCTCCCCGAGGGGGCCTCGGCGCACCTCCTCGTAGTCCTTGGTGAGTTCGCGGCACAGCGCGGCGGGCCGGTCCGCCCCGAAGACCTCGGCCATGCGAGAGAGCGTGGCGGCTGCGCGCCGGGGGATGCGTGGCTGGCGCGGCTTGTCCACTACGGTGACGGCGAGGTTCGCTTGCTCAATCGACAACAGTGCCAATGGCGTTCTGTTTGCCAAAGTGATCACGTAGACGAGGCGGACGATCGCTCCTTTGCTCTCCCGCTCGCAACGCAGCCACGGTGGGAGTATGAGTTTTCCTGGCAGCCGGGAGATGTGCTTGTCCTGGCGACAGAAGGTATTGCGTACTACTTAGATTCGGAGACAAAGGTTGGGCACTATCTGTCGAGGTCGTGGTGTAGCCCGCCCGATCGCTGGGCGTTCCTAAGCGATGTAGCCTTCCGGACGCTCTGTGCTGGTGGCGACAGGACGGCGGTCGCCTTGTGGCGCACGGACGTCGAGCACATTGCTGGTTCTTCCGAGTTGGGTGTGGGTGGAGGCGTCTAGGCCTCCTGTGATGAGGGGCATTCGGAGTTGGTAGTTGGTGGGGTTGGGGTAGCCTCTGGCGGTGCGTCTGCTAGTTCGATAATGTCCGTTGATGGCTTCGCTGCGGTGCGTTGCTGGCTCCGGCTGTCTCGAAGTAGGCCAAGTGGGCGTCCTTCCATTTGCGTAGGATCCGGCCCAGGCGAGCAATTTCGGAGATGGGACACGTTGGTAGGCGCTTAATGAGGTATGTGGCCAGGCGTCGGCCGTGGGCGGGTGTGGCTTGATGAGAAGACGTCTCGCACTTGCTGGACGCGGCGGCGTACCTCAAGGGGCATCGCCGGTGAGTTTGATGATGTGAAAGGCGCCGAGCACCCTGCCACACTGTCGTCCCGTAGTAGTCTGGCCTACTCCTATTCATGCGCTGATCAAGTTGCTGAGGCTATTGATATTTGTGAGGGGATGCTGCCAGAGTGTCAGCGGGTGTTGGGGGCCAGAATATCCGTTCACAAAGCAAGTTAAGAATATTCTTGAAATGGCTAGACGTGAGATGAATCAGTCTACGGCGTCGTCGGAATAAAAATACTTAATCTGGCACGCAGCTATTTGAGATAGGCAAACACTATGATTTATCCCTTGTGATGCGCAACATTTAGGATTAGGCCCGTGTTGTTGGCGCTTCAATAAGGGGGGGCACTGCCTTCGGGTAGTGATTTTGAAGGGTCTTGGGGCTGCTCACATCTAAGTGTTGGCGTGACAATGCTGGTCACACAGTGGATGTGGGATTGGTGATTATTTAGCTTCCCTGAGTGGCAGGGTAAGAAGATAGTGCGTACCTAAGGATGCTTACATGAACATTCTCAAGCAAACTACAAATAGCAGCAAAGCGACGATTGCGGCGGTTGCAGCAGCTCTAGCAATTGTCTTGGCTGTTACAGGCGTCTTCTTCTGGAGTCGCCTCACTAACAACACCAACACCATCTCGGCGGCTTCCAACATGAGCACCGCTGCTTCTGTCACTACCTCCTCCAGTGCGCAGAGCTCACCCCTAGTTAAGGCAACCACAACCCCTACCGCCACAACCCCTACACCTACTCCAACGCCTACCCCAGCTGTCACGGCTTCGAGTATGCCTCCATGTGAAGATGGGACCTTAGCTCCCGATGGAACCTGCCTGCACCCGGCTTCTGTGAAGTGGCTTAGTGATCTGCTGCCTGATCCGACCACCGTAGATCGCACTGATCCTGACGCGGTGTGTGCCGCTTATGTCATCACGTATCAGACTTGGGATGCCTCACGCGATATCACGACGGCGTATGCCTCTATCCGGTCAAGCGTTTACGAAACTCCTGAGATTCGTGGAAACCATATCCCAAATCCTGATGTAGTGAAGGGACAAGGAGAATTCCTGCCGCTTGTGCCCGGTAAATCACACACCACTGTCACTATTAAGTACATAGCCACTTACGGTGAAAATAACAATCCTGAACGGATCCCTGGCCGTTGGCTTCGTACAGTAGGTTTCGTTCGTACCTACGCTGACGGTTCCCATGAACCTGTTAGCAGTTGGGCTTTCATTAGTCTCACTAAACAGGAAGACGGTACCTGGGCAGTAAGCAATAGCGATTGGCACTACTGACACGCTGAAAACTAACTAAGGGTGGCGGCGTCGAGCCAGTCAGGGGTGCAGTCGAGCCTGCTAGGGGAGGGCATTGTCAACCTGCTGGGGCGACGGCGTCGTCGCCATAAGCTGCGCACAGGCGTGGAGAACTCACTGGTTCTACTCTGGTTTTTGCGATGGATCGGAGTTATAGCTCGCCTTGTACATCCATATAATTCCGACCAGACTTTGTACGCTAAACACAATTACCGGAATAAGTATAGAAATAGTCTCGTGGTAGATTCCTTGAAGGATAAAGAGTAAACCTGAATCTGCATAAGCAGTGGCTAAGCAAATGACTGGTACTGAACCTGCTCGTTGAACCTGATACCAGGACGACTCCGACTCTAATGCTGCCTTCGTCCTGATTCCCGCCCACATATTCGGAGGCAACTTGTCATTTCGCATAGCTCGCGCCAGACCAGCCAAGCAGAAAGCGCTAACAAACGCTAAGAGTCCTAGACCAAATGAGATGATCTCATCCATCAGATTAGTCCCTTCCAGACTTAGCTTCACTGCTAGATAGAACCATCTTATAGCATGATGCAAGATGTTGAGTGATTGATGTCTCTGCATACATTGAGCACATGGCGGGCGTCGTGCTTAATTTAGTTTGAGTGCTTAGCGTGTGCTCATGCACGGACCAAAGGTGGTCACGATGGATACAAAGGCTGGGGTGGGTGCAGTACGAGGCCGCTGGGTGCAAGGTTCGGCATCGTGGGCGCCATAGCCCGGCAGAGTGCATATGCCAGGAAGATAAACATACCAATCTAAGTAATTGGAGGCTCAGGCAAATCCTTGCTTGTTAAATATCCAATACCTCGTAGGGTTTTGCTGAAAGCGCGGATTTACATTGCTCAGCCAAGTACGCATCCGCCAACTCCAGCTGTGCAATATCTGGATATACCTCTAGCGTTTTGTCACCTATTAACCAGAACTCTCGTGACCAGGTCTCGGGATGATCCCAGATTCGGTAGCTCCCTTTAACCTCATCAGGTAAAAGCCTGCGGATTTTTGTTGCAACAGCGAGCTGCCCTTTTGCTGTTTCGTAAATTGTATTAATTTGGACACCACCATCCACCGGGCGTTCAACACGGACTATCTCTCGGCCGTAAAACATCACCTTCCTCCGCGAGCCGTTTTCGTAGAGCGTTAGTTCTATTCTTCCGTAACCTTTTTCAGTGTTATGTCGGTTGGTCAAATAGTCCTGAAGTGCTTGGACGACAGCCGCTGAAACACTTTCCGCGTGCTGCGCAGCTCGTTCAAATAGTTCCATATCCGCTTCTGAGACGTAAATATTCTTTGTAGGCATGTTTATAAACATACTCATACTTTCTCCGTTTGGCAACCCTGCAGAAATGTCACTGGTTCCAATTGTGAGGAGGGTATCGACGGTAGACCTGGATGGCATACATGATGATGGGCGTTAAGACAGATTGACTGCGAAGATAGAGAAGCCCGAGGTCATATGCACCTGGGGCCAAGGGGTGCAGCCGAACTACAGACTCATCCGTCGTTGACGCGATAGCGATTGTTCCGTCGGGGTGGATGGTGGCATGGTCTCACCCTCAAGCAACGCACTATCGCCCACGTCACCGCCCTCCAAACCGAAGGGGTCGAGGTCTGCGGGTTCAAGCAGGCGGGAGGCGGGCTTTCCGGCCTCGAGCTTGTCCTTGAGTTGGTCAGGTTTCGCGCCTGCGCGCACGCGCCTGCCGCCCCGGTTGGTTCCGTCTTTAGCCACGCGCCTCGCCTCCTTCCCAGGGCGTTGTGCCCCGGCGTGAAGGGCGAAAGGGGTCAATACCGCGTTTGAATCGGTGTTTTTGCGCGCGGTTGACCCCGCCCGCTGAGGAACCCAAAACCGGTAGAGATCCGACCGTCCCTACCCATAGCTTGGATGTGGGAAATCTGCTACCGTAAGCAATAAACTTTCGTAATGAAAGACAAGGGAGCCAGGTGAAGGAAGAAAAACGTGATTTTATTAATTAAAAGCAGCATCATTGGCATCAAAGCAACCCTCGGAAGGGTGCCTATCGCTTTAAGGCCCAGCCTGGTTTATATAATTCTTATGCTGGTGTCAGTGATTCCGCTGCGGCTGCTACATTTCTCTGCTGGATCGATAGGAAGGATGATTCAGCTCGGGCTTCCTATACTTATGTATTTCATCCTAGCCCCGGTACTGGCAGCAATGAGCATCAGACAAGAAGAGTTATCAAGGGGGAACCTTCCTGCCTTGATTGTAGCTGGCGTGATGCTGTTTTTATGTATTCCAATCAGCCGATTAGCGTACTTCGCCTTTTGGGAGAACCAGTATTTCACTTTTTGGGCCATTCTTGTAACTGTAATTCCTTTTGTTGTGACTGTTGTGGCGACCTTAATAAAGATTAAAGTCGCCACAACAAGGTGCAGTAGTTAGCGGCTAAAGATGAAGCTAGCTAGCGCTTTGCAGCAGGCGGTTATTACGTCTGAATCCGGAGTTCCAGATGCAAGCAGATCACTAAATATTGCGTCACTCAGTGTCGTATTATCCTCGAACTCGGTAGCTGCGTTCCCTTCTTGTTTGGCACCTACACTCCATGCGATTTCCTTGAAGCGGTTAGCCAGGCGCGCCTTATCGGTGTAGTAACTGCCCAGGAAGTTAGACAGGATGTGAGTATGTTCATTCTGCTTGGGTAGTTCACGAGCAAAAACAATCGCATCGCCGTCTGAGCACATGTCTGCATAGTTGCAGGTGTTACGGATATGATCACCATCTTTGTAAAGCGTGTACCCGCTGAGCCCAGGATCACTAAGGTAGTCGTCTTTTTGGCCGACAAGACCGCGTGCTGCTCTGTCTAGATTAACCTGGCGATCTTTGTTCCAGTTCTTGAGTTTCTGTAGTTCACCCATTGCTGTGGCAAGATCGCCTGCCCATCCAGTCCAACGGTCTGGAACCACGTTGGTGTTGAGGTATCCGAGCGTGGTGACTGCCATGTGAGGCATGTCTACTTCGCCCCCAGCAACGTCGATCAGGTGCTGTTTACGATCACCGCACCAGCGTTGCCAAGCTGCAATGATCTTCTTAGCAATCGGATCATTTTCCAACACGCTGGCATCAGCGCCTCGCCAGGGTTCAGCTGCCACTGTCCATTGGAATGTGGAACCGGAACCGCCTTCTGCAAGGTATTCCTTCGACAGGTAGTTCAAGATAGCGCGCCATGTAGAAACCTCGACGGTAACGACATCTCCATGGGAGGTTGAAATATAGTCGCGTCCGACTTTATTGTCCTTGCGAAGTTCGTTGAAGCGTTTTTCTAGATGCCAGATCAGGTCAATCGGCGAGAGCTTCTCATAGTCGGTTGCAGTGTTGGGGTTAGGGTCTTCTACGGTCTGTGGGGACACGTAGGACACCGCTGGCCAGGCGTTGGAATAGGCGACTTTGTCCAGATCCCACTTGCCTCGATATCCGGAAATCTCGGTGAACTGGTCGTAAGTCCAATCCTTCGGGATTGAGAAGCCGAGGTTTCCTGAAAAACCTGTGGACATGTCAGAAACGAAAGCAGTGCCGGCGTAGCCCGCCTCGATGACCCGGGTACAGATGTTGCGGGACGCGTAGATGCCTACTCGGTACCCACCGCCGAGGCTGTCACGGACTGCTCGGAAATAGGGCATGATGTGCGTTGTGACCTGGTCGTCAGTCGCGTCAAAGTCCACAGCGAAACGCCACTCCGAACACTTCCCGGCAAACCCGGAAATCTTTGTATCCAGAGTGACGTTCTATTGGAGCCGCCTGCGGGAATCGAACCCGCGACCTATTCATTACGAGTGAATCGCTCTGCCGACTGAGCTAAGGCGGCATATCACAGCTTCGGCTAATGGCGCCGTGAGTAGCCTGAGCTAGCGTACCGACACAAGTGCCCTATGCGCAACTACGCCACAAGCACCTGTACAAATGTAATGAATTGTATAGACTGCCTTCTCCACTGCCACCGCTGGTAGCCACTAAAATCTAACCAGGTATTGACAATGCCTTTTGCGTCCAGCGTAGAGCCATGCACCCTAGCTAGCGTAGAGCCATGTACTTTACGGGCGCGGTTGCTGGTGAGGCTGTAGATGCAATCCGTCCCGATAAGAGATGAGTACTTATGGCTGAGTCCCAATCAAATTATGTTGAGCCAAGTCCTAAGCCAAACGCTGCGTTAGCAGATAAGGGCGACGGCGGCTACGACAAGGCCCTACATAACCGCCACATGCAGATGATCGCTATCGGCGGTTCTATCGGTACCGGCCTGTTCCTGGGGGCCGGTGGCCGCCTGGCGCAAGGTGGCCCGGGCCTAGCAATCGCCTATGCGGTGTGTGGTTTCTTCGCTTTCATCATGGTGCGCGCCCTGGGTGAGCTGGCTATTTACCGCCCCTCCTCGGGTGCGTTCGTGTCTTACGCCCGTGAGTTCATGGGGGAGAAGGGTGCCTACGCTACCGGCTGGCTGTTCTTCCTGGACTGGGCGGTGACGGCGATGGCGGACATCACCGCCGTGGCCCTGTATATGCACTATTGGCCCACTTTTAGGGGTATCCCGCAGTGGCTGCTGGCCCTGGTGGCGCTGGCTATCGTGTTTGCTTTGAACATTATGTCCGTCAAGTTCTTTGGCGAGATGGAGTTCTGGTTTGCACTGATCAAGGTGGTCACCATTTTGAGCTTCATGGCCCTGGCTATCTGGGCGATTGTCACTGAGCGGGTGATGAGCGTGCCAGTGAATGTGGGCAATATGGATTCGGTGCAGCTAGCTGACCGCACCTCGCGTATTGAGCTGTATTCTCACGTGGCTAACGGGCACTTTGAGGTCACCAGTGGTTTCCACAACTGGACCAGCTTTGGCGGCTTCCTGCCTATGGGTTCGTTTGCGATCGTCACCTTGTCTATGGGTGTTATTTCGCTTTCGGTGGCACTGAGATGATTGGTGTGGCCGCAGGTGAAGCCAAGAATGCCCGCGAGATTCTGCCTAAGGCAGTTAACTCTATGATTGGCCGTATCGCCTTCTTCTATGTGGGCGCGGTGGTTTTGATGACGCTGGTGCTGCCCTGGACTGCCTACGACAAGAACCAGAGTCCTTTCGTCACCTTCTTCACGGCTCTGGGTGTGCCTCACGCTGGCGACATTGTGCAGATCGTGGTGCTCACGGCGGCCCTGTCCTCGCTAAATGCGGGCCTGTACGCCACTGGCCGCACCCTGCGTTCTATGGCCCTGGCCGGTGAGGCCCCCGCCGTGGCCGCTAAGCTCAACCGTCACCAGGTGCCTGCTGGTGGTATCGCTATCACTGCCGGTTTGGGCATTGTGGGCGTGATCATTAACGCCGCTGTGCCCGCCAGCGCCTTCAACATCATTATGGATGTGGCGGCTGTGGGTATTGCCGGCACTTGGATCAGTGTGCTGATTTCGCACTGGATCTTCGTTAACCGCGCTAAGCAGGGTTTGGTGGAGCGTCCCAGCTACCGCCTGCGCTTTGCTCCCTGGTCTAACCTGATCGGCATTATTTTCTTCGCTATCGTCATTTTGGCTATGGGTATGAGCGACGACGGCCTGATCACCCTGGGTATTGCCTTGGGTTGTGTGTTGGCTATGGTGATTGGCTGGTATGCGGTGCGTGACCGTATCGACGCAGACCTGATGGACAACATGCTGGTGGAAGACATTGAAGACCCTCTGGGTGCTTCCGCTGAGGCCGCCGTCGAGTTTGCCTTACAGCAGGCCGAAGAGGAGCGCGCCTAGTCTGCGCACTGCCCCGCGCTAGCCGGGCCCCGAGTCTCCTGTAGGGCGCTGCCCGTCGGTCAGGTTTTGGGGCCCGGCGCGCGCCGGCTAGAGCGTGGGCCTGCTTTGGCCTGCGCCAACCGTAACGTTTGTCCGCATAGCTTGAGCTGTGCGGGCAAACGTGCATTAACTAGATAAAACAGCCTTTTTGCAGGGGGTCTCATGACAATCCAGGTAATTTATTCAGGCGGCACAATTGGCATGGTGGACTCGCCTCACGGCCTGGTTCCCGGTGCGGATCTGGCCGGTTGGCTTGAGCGGGTGCTGGCGGGAACGGCCCTGGCTGGTCAGGTGCGTCTGCACGAGTTGGCGCCCCTGATTGACTCCTCTAACGCCACCCCTGCCGACTGGCAGGCCATTGTTGATTGCGTGCGCACCTCCGCCGACGACGCCGCTGGTTTCGTGATCTTGCACGGCACGGACACTATGACTTACACCTCCTCCGCCTTGTCTTACGCCCTGGCGGACTTGCAGGTGCCGGTAGTGGTTACCGGGGCGCAGCTGCCGCTAGGGGCCTTGGGTTCCGACGCCGCCGGTAACGTCCTGGGTGCCCTTACGGCCGCCGCTAACCCCGCTAATAAGGGTGTGAGCCTGTTCTTTGGGCAGCATTTGCTGCGCGGTAACCGGGCCACTAAAGCCTCCTCTTGGAGCTATGAGGGCTTTGCTTCGCCGTCGGCAGCGCCCCTGGCCCGTATCGGGGCGCCCTGGCATTGGGACGACGCCGCCCTAGCCGCCCATGCTTTCCGAGCCCCGCAGCCGCTAGCTACCCCCAAGCCCTATACGCGCCAGGATGTGATGGTGGCTTCACTGGTGCCCGGAATTACCGCCGAGCGCCTGGAAGCAATGCTCACCCCAGCCCCTAAAGCCGTGATTTTGCGGGCTTTCGGGGTTGGTAATGGCCCCAGCGCCGAGCCGGGCTTTACTGAGCTGATTGCGCGAGTAGTTAAAAGCGGCACAGTGGTTGTGGTGTCTTCCCAATGCCACCAGGCCACAGTGCTGCTGGAGCCTACGAAACCGGCGACGTGCTAGCCCAGGCGGGCGCCGTCGGCACTGGGGACATGACCCTAGAGGCCGCCTACGCCAAACTCGTCTACGGGCTAAGCCAGGGCCTAACCGGAGCGCGCCTGGCCGAGTTCTTCACCCGCAACCTAGCCGGCGAACTCGACGCCTAAGCCCTAGCGCCCCGCGCCCGCACAACTGGGTGCCCGCGCGCCAAGCCGAGCCCGGCCCGCCCGGCCCGCAAGTCCGGCCGCCAACGCCCCGGACAACCCGGCGCGGACGCGCGTCCGGCGGAGCCAAAAATCTGGCCAAGATCACGTTGACCCAAGGTATAAGCACTTATATAAAACGGGTGGCTCCCCGCACTTGGGAAGCCACCCGTTGCTGTTAGCCACCGGCGTTTTACTTAACGGTGGTGTCGGTGTTGCCGCAGGTTTTGTTATCGGCAGGCAGCGTGCCCGACAACAGGTAGTTATCCACGGCCTTGGTGATGCAGCTGTCCGCGCGGCCATAGGCGGTGTGCCCCCAGCCCTTCCAGGTCAGCAGCCTGGAGTTGGAAAGCTGCTTGTTCAGGGACTGCGCCCACTCATAGGGGGTGGCCGGGTCGCCGGTGGTGCCCACAACCAGGATTGGCGCGCTGCCCTTAGCGGTTAGCGCCGTACGCTCGTGGGTAGCTTTGTGGCCCCACAGCTGACACATCTCATCAGAGCCAGCCAGGGAAGCGCCGAAAGTAGGCGAGGCCTGGGTTAGCTCTTTAGCCTGATTGGCCCAGGTGGTCTTGTCGCCCTGCACCGGGTAATCCAGGCAGTTAATGGCTATGATGGCAACCGCAGAGTTATCCGTGTAGTGGCCTTTGTCGTCGCGCGAAGCCAGCAGGTCAGCGATACGCAGCAGCATAGAGCCATCGTGCTTCTTCATACCCTGCGACAGGGCCATAGTGAGCGTGTCCCAAATACTGTCCGCATATAGCGGGCCAATGACGGCGGAAACAGCCAGACTGTAGGTCAGTGGCCGCTCTGGGTCAGAGGTCTTTAGCGGCGACTTACGCAGCCCTTCCAGGAAGGTACGCACCTGCTTTACGCCGTCGTCAACCGAGCCGGTAAGCGGGCAGCTAGAGCGCTTAAGGCAGTAAGCCACATATCCGCGCAGAGAGTTCTCAAAGCCCTTCGCCTGCCCCAAAGAGACCTGGTGGGCGCTCAAAGTGGGGTCGACGGCGCCGTCAAGCACCATGCGGCCCACATTGCTGGGGAACAGATCCGCGTAGGTGGCACCCAGGTAGGTGCCGTAGGAGTAGCCCAGGTAGTTGAGCTTGCTGTCGCCGCTTAGTTGGCGCAGGATGTCTAGGTCCTTAGCGGCTGAAGGGGTGTCAATGTGGTCCAGCAGCGCTACCGGGTTGGTTTTCTTAGAGCACTTCTCACTGATGCCCTTGGCGAGGCTAGCGCCCTCGTTGCTGGCGCGCATGGCGTCAGTTTCGCTGTCGGTTAGGCAGTCGACGGCGGTTGACCGGCTTACGCCGCGCGGGTCAAAGCCCACGACGTCATAGCTGCGCAGTAGGTCAGAGGAGAACATGCGGCCCACCGAGTTCACCAGGTCCACGCCGCTGCCGCCAGGGCCGCCGGGGTTGATGAACAAGGTGCCTTTCTTGGTGCCGTCAGCTTCGCGCTTCTTCAAAGCCAAGGAAATGCTCTCGCCCTGCGGATTGGCGTAATCCAGCGGGACTTTAACGGTGGCGCACTTAAACTCGCCGCATTTAGTCCAGTCAACTTTCTGACTGTAATAGCTGGCCAGGCCGGCAGAATACTGCGTGCTGGCTTGGGTGGGGGTGAGTGTGGCCTCGGAATCTGACAGTTTCAACGGACTCGGACTACACGCACTTAGGGCTAAGGTGGCGCAAGCGACTGCGCTGGCCAATAGGCGGGGTAGTTTCTTCACGATCCCAGCCTATCGGGGGTCACTAATTTTTTAGTGGGGCTTGAGTAGGTATTTGGCTTAAGGCAGGCCCGGGCATCGTTGCTGGGTGCGACGGCGGGGCTGGCTGGGGCTCTAGCGGCCGGGGTGCTGAGGGCTGCCGCCGAGCCGAGCCGGGCGCCGTCGCAGGGGTCCTAAAAGCGGCGTCGACGGCGAAACTAGGGCGAAACTACCTGTCCTTGCGGCGTCGTCGTTAGCTGAAAGAAACCTGAGCGCCCAGGAGGGACAATTTCGGGCTTAAGCGGGCTGTTTGCGGGCTTAGCTGGGAGAAAGCTGTGCGCTCGCGGCTTGCTCACGCCTGTCCGCACACGCTGTCTGTGCGGGATGTTTGGCCCAAACTGACCACCCCGGACCCAATCTTTATAGATTTGTAACCAGAAAATGCGGGTTTTTCTGTCTTAAATAGCAATAAGCTCCAGGTTTTTTCAGGTTCACCCGGTACCCTGAGGCCATGCAGCAAACCAATCACCTAGCCACAGTGGCGTGCGTGTGTACTTTTGGTGCCGAACTGGAAGATTCCTGGGAATTTGTTCGGTGCGCGGAGGTGTTTGCTGGCTGAAATAGACTGAAAAAAGCAAAGAAAAGGGGTGGCCCCTTAAGCTAGATGGGGCCACCCCGGAGCGATCGGATACTCAGCTGAGCTCCCTTAAACCCAGACCTGAAGAAACGGTACAGACCGGTCAACAAGCTCCCCAACTCTCGCGGGTTACCGTCCCGAACGCAACAGAAATATAACAACGGGAACCGACTAGCTTCCTTAAAGAAACCTGAAAATAACCTGGAAGCGATGACGAAAGGCTGAAAAATGACTAATTTGGTCAAAAAGGTGATGTGTGTCGGAGCAGCAGGTATGCTGGCCCTGGGTCTTATCGCTTGCTCGGACTCAGAGAAGAAGCCCAGTTCTGGTGGTACCCATGTAGCCGCAACCGCACTACCTAGCACGGCTAAATCTGCTCTTAATAAGGGTCTTGGTGGCTCTAAGGGCTCTACCTCTGCTACTGCTACTCCGGGCGCAGCCCCCACGGTTACGGCTCCTGGCAATGGTGACGCCGACTCCAGGGAAGGTGTGAAGGAAGACCTGGGCAATCAGCAGTCTGCCTCAATCGGTGAGGGTGTCATGACCGTTAAGTCCATTAAGGATGAGCAGGTCACCTTTAAGCTCACTGGCTGTGACCAGCAGGAAGTCACTATTAAGGTAGGCGAAACCCAGCTGGTATGCGGTAAGAACCTAACCGTTAATGGCGTGCTGGACACTAGCGTTTCCTACACCGTAGAGACTCCCACCAGCACTAATAAGTAAGCGCTTGGGTAGTTGCTGAAATAGCGGGACCCCACCCGAATTTACTGTGAGCTAGTGCATCTAGAATTAATTTGACGCGGGTGGGGCGTGGTGGTTTATAGTTTTCTGGCACCGGTTGAGGCGGTTGAAATTCTTCCTCCTGGAACGGTGTGAGAGAGGCGCGGATCACTGATCCGGGACTTGCGAGATAAAAACTTTCAAGGTAAGCTTCTCTGGTACTTTGAGGAAAGCACGCAAGCTGGTTTGGTTTGTGGGTTTTTCTTGTGAGTGCGTTGTTTGAGAACTCGATAGTGTGTCAAGTTTTTTATGTCTTGAATTCTTCTCCAACAGGCGTGTTGTTTGTTGGGGGGTTTTTCTTGTTGATTTCTTTGTCAACTATTATTTTTTTTGAGCTAGTTTTTTCTGGTTCTTCAGTTTTTTTGGAGAGTTTGATCCTGGCTCAGGACGAACGCTGGCGGCGTGCTTAACACATGCAAGTCGAACGAAAATACCAAGCTTGCTTGGTTGATTAGTGGCGAACGGGTGAGTAACACGTGAGTAACCTGCCCCTTACTTTCTGGATAACTGCTCGAAAGGGTAGCTAATACGGGATATTCTGGCCTTCCTGCATGGGTTGGTTTGGAAAGGTTGTTTTTCTGGTGAGGGATGGGCTCGCGGCCTATCAGCTTGTTGGTGGGGTGATGGCCTACCAAGGCTTTGACGGGTAGCCGGCCTGAGAGGGTGGACGGTCACACTGGGACTGAGATACGGCCCAGACTCCTACGGGAGGCAGCAGTGGGGAATATTGCACAATGGGCGCAAGCCTGATGCAGCGACGCCGCGTGAGGGATGAAGGCCTTCGGGTTGTAAACCTCTTTCGTCAGGGAACAAGGCACTGTCTTTTTGGTGGTGTTGAGGGTACCTGGATAAGAAGCGCCGGCTAACTACGTGCCAGCAGCCGCGGTAATACGTAGGGCGCAAGCGTTGTCCGGAATTATTGGGCGTAAAGAGCTCGTAGGCGGCTGGTCGCGTCTGTCGTGAAAACTTCCGGCTCAACCGGGGGCTTGCGGTGGGTACGGGCCGGCTAGAGTGCGGTAGGGGTAACTGGAACTCCTGGTGTAGCGGTGGAATGCGCAGATATCAGGAAGAACACCGATGGCGAAGGCAGGTTACTGGGCCGTTACTGACGCTGAGGAGCGAAAGCGTGGGGAGCGAACAGGATTAGATACCCTGGTAGTCCACGCTGTAAACGTTGGGCACTAGGTGTGAGGCTCCTTTCCGGGGGTTTTGCGCCGTAGCTAACGCATTAAGTGCCCCGCCTGGGGAGTACGGCCGCAAGGCTAAAACTCAAAGGAATTGACGGGGGCCCGCACAAGCGGCGGAGCATGCGGATTAATTCGATGCAACGCGAAGAACCTTACCAAGGCTTGACATGTTAACTGTGGCTCTAGAGATAGGGTTTACCCTTTTGGGTGGTTTTCACAGGTGGTGCATGGTTGTCGTCAGCTCGTGTCGTGAGATGTTGGGTTAAGTCCCGCAACGAGCGCAACCCTTGTCCCGTGTTGCCAGCACGTTGTGGTGGGGACTCGCGGGAGACTGCCGGGGTCAACTCGGAGGAAGGTGGGGATGACGTCAAATCATCATGCCCCTTATGTCTTGGGCTTCACGCATGCTACAATGGCTGGTACAGAGGGTTGCGATACTGTGAGGTGGAGCTAATCCCTTAAAGCTGGTCTCAGTTCGGATTGGTGTCTGCAACTCGACACCATGAAGGTGGAGTCGCTAGTAATCGCAGATCAGCAACGCTGCGGTGAATACGTTCTCGGGCCTTGTACACACCGCCCGTCACGTCACGAAAGTTGGCAACACCCCAAGCCCGTGGCTCTACGGGGAGCGGTTAAAGGTGGGGCTAGCGATTGGGACGAAGTCGTAACAAGGTAGCCGTACCGGAAGGTGCGGCTGGATCACCTCCTTTCTAAGGAGTTTTGTTTTGGAACGGCAAGAGGACCGTTAGGGAATTCGTTTAAAGATTTTGGCCTTGTTCTTTTTGGCAAAGGGGACAGGGTTTTTGGGCTTGGCATGCTGTCGGGGTTCTGGAGCAGCGCTCCGGACCTGACCCCACCAATACGGATAGTCATTGTTTGTGGTTGTTTGTTTGGTGTGGGTGTGTTGGTTGTGAACTGTATAGTGGACGCGAGCATCTTTGATCTTTGCAAGCAATACTGACTAATTGATTTAAAGGATTTGTTGTTCTTTTTTGTTGGTTGGTTGGTGTTGTTTTTGTTGTTAGTTTTTAAGAGCGTTCGGTGGATGCCTTGGTATCAGGGGCCGATGAAGGACGTGGTGGACTGCGATAAGCCTCGGGGAGCTGTCTGACAGGCTTTGATCCGAGGGTTTCCGAATAGGGGAACCTAGCAAGAGTAATGTCTTGTTACCTGCGCCTGAATGTATAGGGCGCAAGGGGGTGTACGCGGGGAAGTGAAACATCTTAGTACCCGCAGGAAAAGATATTCCGTTAGTAGTGGCGAGCGAAAGCGGATTAGGTGAAACCGTGTTAGTGTGATAGACGCCAGTTGTTGCTGATGCGGGGTTGTGGGGCGTGTTTGTTACATTCTCTGGCGGGGGTGTGCGTAGTTATAAATGTTTGGTGTAGTTGAATAGTCTGGGAAGGCTAAGCGTAGACGGTGATACTCCGGTAGGCGAAACATCAGGCACTGCGTTGGATGCGTTCCCAAGTAGCACGGGGCTCGTGGAATCTTGTGTGAATTTGCTAAGACCACTTAGCTGCCTAAATACTTCCTGGTAACCGATAGCGGATAAGTACCGTGAGGGAATGGTGAAAAGTACCCCGGGAGGGGAGTGAAATAGTACCTGAAACCGGGCGCTTACAAGCCGTCAAAAGCCCTTTAGGGGGTGATGGCGTGCCTATTGAAGAATGAGCCTGCGAGTTAGTGGCGTGTCGCGAGGTTAACCCGTGTGGGGGATCCGTAGCGAAAGCGAGTCTGAAAGGGCGTTTAGTGGCACGTTCTAGACCCGAAGCGGGGTGATCTACCCATGGCCAGGTTGAAGCACGTGTAAGAGCGTGTGGAGGACCGAACCCACTTCAGTTGAAAATGGAGGGGATGAGCTGTGGGTAGGGGTGAAAGGCCAATCAAACTCCGTGATAGCTGGTTCTCCCCGAAATGCATTTAGGTGCAGCGTTGCGTGGTTCCGGGCGGGGGTAGAGCTACTGGATGGCTGATGGGCCTTACAGGGTTACTGACGTCAACCAAACTCCGAATACCGTCCGGGTATAGCGTGGCAGTGAGACAGTGGGGGATAAGCTCCGTTGTCGAGAGGGAAACAGCCCAGATCGCCGGCTAAGGCCCCTAAGCGTGTGCTAAGTGGGAAAGGATGTGCGGTCGCGTTGACAACCAGGAGGTTGGCTTAGAAGCAGCCATCCTTGAAAGAGTGCGTAATAGCTCACTGGTCAAGTGATCGTGCGCCGACAATGTAGCGGGGCTCAAGCACACCGCCGAAGCCGCGGATCCTCAACATGTACCCTGTCGCTTGTGCGGCCAGGGGTTGGGGGTGGTAGGGGAGCGTTGTGTACTGGGTGAAGCGGCTAAGTGATTATGTCGTGGACGGTACGCAAGTGAGAATGCAGGCATGAGTAGCGATACTAGGGTGAGAAACCCTAGCGCCGAATGACCAAGGGTTCCAGGGCTAGGCTAGTCCGCCCTGGGTGAGTCGGGTCCTAAGGCGAGGCCGACAGGCGTAGTCGATGGGTAACCGGTTGATATTCCGGTACCGGCTGGTGACCGTCAAGTGTTGACTGAAAGGTACTAACCCACGCCAGGAACATGGCTGGACGCTTTCGGGTGTTTGGTTGTGGTTTTGGTTTGGGGACAGGCTTTCTTGGTAGGCAAGCGTGTGGAGTGACGCACAGTGGAAGCCTTCGCGAGGTGATGGAATACCTCGTTTAACCGTGTAGCTTACTGCCCAGGTAAATCCGGGTGGTTTTATGTGAGGCGGGATGATGACCATCTTTGGGTGGGAAGTAGGGGTGATCCTGTGGTGCCGAGAAAAGCTTCGACGCGAGGTGGCTGGCCGCCCGTACCCTAAACCGACACAGGTGGTCGGGCAGAGTATGCCTAGGCGCACGAGATAATCATGGTTAAGGAACTCGGCAAAATGCCCCCGTAACTTCGGGAGAAGGGGGCCTGATACTTGATGAAACCATTTTTTGTGGCTTTCTAGGGTTGAGGGTCGCAGAGACCAGGGAGAAGCGACTGTTTACTAAAAACACAGGTGCGTGCGAAGCCGTAAGGCGATGTATACGTACTGACGCCTGCCCGGTGCTGGAAGGTTAAGAGGAACCGTCAGCTGACTTTTGTTGGTGAAGCGGTGAATTTAAGCCCCAGTAAACGGCGGTGGTAACTATAACCATCCTAAGGTAGCGAAATTCCTTGTCGGGTAAGTTCCGACCTGCACGAATGGCGTAACGACTTCTCTACTGTCTCAACCATGAACTCGGCGAAATTGCATTACGAGTAAAGATGCTCGTTACGCGCAGAAGGACGGAAAGACCCCGGGACCTTTACTATAGCTTGGTATTGGTGCGCGTTATAGCTTGTGTAGGATAGGTGGGAGACTGTGAAGTGGTCACGCTAGTGATTGTGGAGTCGTTGTTGAAATACCACTCTGGTTATAGCGTGTGCCTGAACCTTGGCCCGTGATCCGGGTTAGGGACAGTGCCTGGTGGGTAGTTTAACTGGGGCGGTTGCCTCCTAAATTGTAACGGAGGCGCTCAAAGGTTCCCTCATCCTGGTCGGTAACCAGGTGTTGAGTGTAAGTGCACAAGGGGGCTTGACTGCGAGACTGACAGGTCGAGCAGGTACGAAAGTAGGAACTAGTGATCCGGCGATCCCGTGTGGGTGGGTCGTCGCTCAACGGATAAAAGGTACCCCGGGGATAACAGGCTGATCCTGCCCAAGAGTCCATATCGACGGCATGGTTTGGCACCTCGATGTCGGCTCGTCGCATCCTGGGGCTGGAGCAGGTCCCAAGGGTTGGGCTGTTCGCCCATTAAAGCGGTACGCGAGCTGGGTTTAGAACGTCGTGAGACAGTTCGGTCCCTATCCTCTGCGCGCGTTGGAAACTTGAGAAGGGCTGTCCCTAGTACGAGAGGACCGGGACGGACGAACCTCTGGTGTGCCAGTTATCCTGCCAGGGGTATGGCTGGTTTGCTACGTTCGGGATGGGTAACCGCTGAAAGCATCTAAGCGGGAAACTAGCTTCGAGATTAGGTTTCCGTCCCTGTTTTGGGGGGAGGTTCCCGGTAGATTACCGGGTTGATAGGCTAGGAGTGTAGACATTGTAAGGTGACCAGCTTACTAGTACTAATTGACCGATTACTAACAATAATTCTTGTTTGATGGTGTTTGCGTCCACTGTGCGGTTCACGGCCAACACGGCCTCGGGCCCCTCTTGTTTGGGGGTTTGTGGGTTGGGTTGTTAAGTGGATATATTGTTTCACTGACTTGGGTTTCGCCCTTTTTGTTGGGGTGTTGCTTGTTTGGTTGTGTTGGTGGTTTTAGCGAGGGGGTTACACCCAGTATCCTTTCCGAACCTGGAAGTTAAGCCTTTCTGCGCTGATGGTACTGCAACTGGTGGGTT
>BNJV01000626.1_pt1 | contig 27775 bp, 37 predicted proteins | sample 8540591 | NCBI WGS metagenome assembly BNJV01 (sample SAMD00202457, study PRJDB9452) | human saliva metagenome | host: Homo sapiens | reverse complement strand
AAAATCATAATCCAATAAGTTTGATAATATATTATCTACATTTGTAATTAAAAACTTTTTCTATTCCGAAGTTTTTCTACTAATTCTTTTTGATTCATCATTGCTTCGCTATACAGCTCCGATGTCCACTTGATGCTCTTTTACCTTACCTTTTCACCTTTAAAGATGTAACACCATCTAATTGTAATAATGGTAAATCACTTTGTATAGTGAATCAATTCTTTTTATGTCCAAAATAATTATTTTTCTTCATCTTTTTGTTTCTTCTATATTTTCATTTTGAACACATTATAAATACATTAACATTTTTCTTGTCTAAACTTCTCATATGTATTTCAAATATAGACATTTTTTATCACCTAAATCTAATATATATGTTCCTTTAGGTCCTGTATGTCCGAAGTCTACTTCCGTTGTCCTCCTGCAAGTATTATGACAGCATATTTCCCTTCTTTTACCATTTTCTTTCCAAGCTCAATATTACTACCATCTAATTTTTAGATTCTTTTTCTTCATTATGCCTCTTTTCCAGTAACATTAATGATATTATAGTTACCACACTTTTATTATAACTATATTCTAATTTCTTATTTTCATCTTATCTTTGTATAATCCATAAATTAATATATTATTAATTTATGATTGTTTCTTTCTATTATAACATAATGAGATTTATTTTTGTTATGTATTTTTAAATATTACTTATCCATTACCTCAGATATTCGTATATCTGCAATAATTGGAACCTGAAGTACTGCTGCTTTCTCCATCTCTTCTTTTATATATTTGCTATCTTGTCTTTTATATTATCATTACATTCAACAATTATTTCATCATGTGCCTGTAATAATATTTTAGCTTATCTAGTTTTTCTATTCTTTCTTCTATTTTTACCATAGCAATCATAGTTATATCTGCTGCTGTTCCTTGTATTGGTGCATTCATTGCTATTCTTTTTAGCTTGTTCTCTTATTATATAGTTTTGTGATTTTATATTTTGTACATATCTTCTTCTTCCAAATTTTGTTTCTACATATCCTTTTTCTACTGCTATACTTTTTAGTATTATCCATATATTCTTTTTATCTTTTGGATATAAAGCTAATCTTCTAAGTATTTTCGCTCATGTTATTCCAACATTTTCTGATAGTCCAAAAATCACTTTTCCATATATTATTCCAAAATTTACTGCTTTTGCATATCTTCTATATGTATCTGTAACTTCTTCTAGTGGTATATTAAATATTGTACTTGCTGTTGTTCTATCTATATCCTTATTTTCTCTAAATGCTTGATCATCTTTTCATCACTGACATATCTACTAAAACTCTAAGTTCTATTTGTGAATAATCTGCACTTACAAAAACATTACCTTTTTCTCTGCTTTAAAACATTTTCTCTTATTATTTTCCCTTCTTCTTTTCTTGTAGGAATATTTTGCATATTAGTTCTGTAGAACTTATTCTACCTGTTGCTGTAACTGTTTGATTAAAAGTTCTGAATGTATTCTATTTGTTTTTCATTTATTTCATATATAAGTCCGTCAACATGTGTGCTTATAAGTTTACTTATTTCTCTATATTCTAATATATATGATATTATTTTCATGTTTTATCTTCAGTAATGTATCTACATCTGTAGAATATCCTGTTTTTGTTTTTCTAATAATTGGTAATCCCTAACTTTTCAAAAAGTAATACTCCTATTTGTTGTACTGAATTTATATTTATTTCTTCTTCTGAATATTTTTCTATATGTAATTCTTGTTTTCTCTCTTCAAATATTTGACCTGCTTTTAAGAGTTCTTCTTTATCTAAATATATTCCATAATATCAGCATCTTTAGCAAATAATGTTACACATGGAAGTTCCAAATATCATAATATAGTTTGTGCATATCTTCAAACTCTATTTTTCTTTCAAAATATTATATATTATATACTACTATATGGTGATATATTTTAAAGTTATTAATATCTGTCCTTTGTTTTCTCCATCACATGTCCAGGCTATACCTTTCTTTACGCTACCAACAGCCATATACCTCTTTAGCAAGAAACCTCGTATTCTCTCCACCCTAGGATCCACATAGAACTCTCACACTTTCCTCCATCACACACCATATACGCAATGTATCTACATATCCAGTGAGCCTTTATCATAACATCTCAACTCTGCATCATTCTTCCCTATATTCTAGAAACATTATTGGAATACTACTAGTCTTTAATAACCCTCTTTCTGAACAGTACATCTTCCAACCTCCATCTGCTATATCAACATTCACTGGTTAACGTATCTCACCAATGTCTGAACATCTTTTCTTTCAGAAGCTCTTAAATTTTCATGCTCTCTAATATCTATATAATCAAAAGTATCTTCTATTTCCTTTATACTATAATCTATTTCTTCTTATTTCTAGTTGTTTGTTTTCATCCATACTGTCCGGTATTTCACCATCTCACATAACTCATATCTTTGAGTACCAACATTAGGTCTTCTAAAACCATTTCTCTCTTTTCTACATATCTTGGCCACATTCCTCCTCATATACCATGTGTAGAAACCTTTTCTACCTTTCATTCCTTTAAATAAGTATCCTCGTGATATCCTGTCATCACCGTTTCAATGTATATACATCCCCATCATCTTTATCGCAAACACTATAGTTACATTTCTCTGACATTTCTATTTACTCGTTTTCTATCCTGTCCTCGCCAACATCTTCACCTCTTTAATAATATATATTCCCTTTATATAGACTCACCAGCACATCTTCATTAATATTTTCTCTATTATCACAACCCTTTAATGCCCAGGCTCTTTCCTACGTTACTATATACATATATATTCTGTTTCACATATCTTATATCTTTACATAGCATTTTGTAACTTTCTAATATTTCTTGCTGTTTCATTATATGAATATATTTCTAAATCAAGTTTAATATCTTCTTTTATTTCTCTAACCTTATTTTCTAATGGATTCTTTTTCTTTTTATAGTAATCACTTTCACTATTCCTTATAGCTTTCTTTCTTTTCTTACTATTTCTTATATCACGTATTCAATATATCTTCTATAGAATAATTTTCATTTTCTTCAATCTTATTTGTATCTTCTGCTATTTTCAATATCTTTAAATTTATCCAAAAATTTGTAAAACTTAATCTTTTTAAATATGAAAATGCTTCTTCTGTTCTCAATCAGTATATTTAATACTATCTATATTTATTCCTAAATCTTTTTCCATAATCATCTCAATATCTATTCTGCCTAATCTCTTGAAACATATGCCATCTCTTTTATCTTTGATAAAGCTTATTTAGTTAACTTTTGCAATTTCTTTCCATCACTATTTTCAATATATTCATATATTTTCTAAACTTCCAAATTGTATTATTAATTTTAATGCAGTCTTTTCTCAATTCCTTTTACTCCTGGAATATTATCAGATACATCACCCTATAAGTGCTTTTTACTTCTATAAGTTTTCTGGTGTTAATCCATATTCTTCATTAATCTCATAATTATCATATATTATATATTCTGTTTTTACCCATTATAGTCTTAGGATAACGTATATTTACATTAATATCTACCAATTGAAAATAATCTCTATCTCCTGTTAATATAACAATCTTATTTCCTCCTTCTTTTTGCTATTGCCCTAAAATATCATCTGCTTCTATTCCATCTTTTGAACTATTGGTATATTCATTGTTTTAATAATTCTTTTATATATAGGAAACTGTATTGTTAAATCTTCTGGTGCCTTATGTCTTCCCGCCTTATATTCACTAAATATCTTAGTCCTTTTTCTGAATCTTGAAATATCAAAATGCAACAATTATCTTATCTGGTTTTCCTCTTCTATTGTCTTAAACATTATCTGATCCATATACTGCATTTGTACTTATACCTGTAGGTGTTTTCATCATTCTTCCCATAGTTGCATAAAATGCCCTATTTGCCATACTATTTTCATCTATTAATAATATCTTTTTACTCATTTTATATCCTTTTATTATTTTTCTATATTTAAAATTCTAAAAATCTTCTTATTATAATTGCTATCTTTTAACATTCTTACAAAAATCTCTTTACAAAATATGTATCATAGTCACTCTATGTGTACAAAATTCATCTACTTCATTCCATGCAAATTTTGCTCGTTTATTTGAGTTTTAGGCTACTATATCTCTACCATATTTTCCTTCTATCTTTACATTGTTTACATTTTCATTCATCGTACAAAATTTTCTCATATATGAAATATTCAAAAATCGACTATCAAATGATATATTATATGCTACAAAAATGTGTAGTTCCACTACAAAAATCTTCAAAATCATAATCTTCATCAAAAATATTTTGAATAATTTCTATCTTTTCTTAATATTGATATATTTTCATCTGTCAATCCATTTACACTTATAGCTCGAAAATTTATCTTTTCTCCTGATTTCTATAATAATACCTATCAAACTTTCCTATTTCCTTAACACTTAAATCTTTTTCATCTATTTCAAGTTTTATTGCAGATATTGAAAGTACTGAACAATTTCTTATACCATTTGTTTCTAAATCAAATATTATTATTTCTCTCATTTATCATTTCCCTTTTATTTTATTCAATATATTTAATTTTTGTAGTATTTTCATCAATAATCTTTTAGCTTTTTCAACTCCAAACATACATAATATTCCAATTATATATCCAAGCATTAATCCTACTACAACATCACTTAAATAATGTAATCCCATATATAATCTTGTTCCTGCAATCACGATTGAAAAATAATACAAGTAATGTTACTAAAATATATTTAAGTACTCTATTCATATCACTTATAATCATAAAATATATTAATATTGTTACCATTGTAGCTACACCTATTGAATGACCACTTGGAAAAGCTTTTACCTGTTTCTACCATTATTTCTGGAAAAGCATTAGGCCTTGGTCTACTAACTAAAAATTTTATGACACTCTTTAGTTACAACTGCTATTCCTAATGTTATTGGTACTGCTAATGCTACAACATATCCTTTTTAATCTTGTTTTAAAACATTGATATATCTTCTTCTTTTATGTAATTTTTCTTCTTGCTTTTTACTCATATAATATATAAATATGATTAACATTGTTATAACTGTAAATGCAATTACTCCTTTTTCCTCCAAGTTCTGTTAAAAATTTAACTATTTTTTTGTTCTTTCTGGTGTATGTAATGTTTTTTGCAAGTTCTATTATATTATTATCTAATATCTGTATTTTATCTATCATCATTATTTCCTTTCTATTCCTAAATATTCATATGCTTTATCTGTTACTATTCTTCTCTTAATGTTCTTCCTATAAACCCTATTTGTAATAAATATGGTTCATAAACATCTTCTATTGTATCTCTTTCTTCTCCGAAGAGTTGTAGCCAAAGCTTCTATTCCAACAGGTCCGCCCTTTATATATATCAATTATTGTATTTAGTATTTTTCTATCTATATTATCAAGACCTATTTCATCTATCTCAAGTTTACCTAATGCTAATTTTGCTATTTCTTCAGATATATTAGAATTATTTAAAAACAGTAGCATAATCTGCCACCCTTTTTAAAAAGCCTATTTGCAATTCTAGGTGTCCCTCTTGATCTACCTGCTATTTCTATTGATGCTTTCCTTATCTATTGTAACTCGAAGTATGTCTGCACTTCTTCTAATTATCATATCAAGTTCATCTTTAGTATATAATTCCTAGTTTTTCAATTATTCCGAAACCTATCTCTAAAGTGGACTTGATAACATTCCTGTCTCTTGTTGTTGCTCCAACAAAAGTAAATTTAGGAAGATCTAAACGTATTGATCTTGCACTTGGCCCCTTCCCTATAATTATATCTAAACTATAATCTTCTAAAAGCTGGATATAATATTTCTTCTACAGATTTATTCATCCTGTGTTTCGTCTATAAACAGGATATCCCCTTCTGATAAGTTTGTAAGTATTGCTGCTAGATCTCCTGCTTTTTCTATTGCAGGTCCTGATGTTATTTTTATACTCCATTCATTTTTCATTTGCTATTATATTTGAAAGTGTTGTTTTTCCGAAGTCCTGGTGCTCCATATAATAATACATGATCTAAACACTTATTTCTTCTTTTTGCAGCTTCAATATATATTTTCATATTTTTCTTTTAACTTTTGTTTTTGACCTATATATTCATTTAATGTCTTGGGTCTTAAAGTTATCTCTTCTATTTCTTCTTCTACATCTGTTGTATCTAAATCAAAAATATTTTCTTTTTCCATTTCTACCTTTCTATAATTATTAAGATATATTTCACTATTATTTTAATCATTTTAGTTTAACATATATATCCCTCTTGTTCCTTAAATATTATTTCACTCTTAATCTTACTCTCACTCTTATTAACATTAATAATATTATCTACTTTCTATTTTCTTTTTAATATATCACATATATTATATGAAATATATATTTCTAACTCTACTTTTTCAGTATATTTTTCAGATATTATATCTACAAATGTTTCTTCTCCTATTTTTTATTCTTCCAATATCTTCTATGATTCTCTTAATTTTTAGATATATCATCATACCTATAAATTAGCTTAATTTTCTTCACTCTTATATATCTAACTATATTTGAAGTTGATATAACAGTTTTTAGCAGATTCAGTATATGCTTTTTACAAAGCCCTCCTGTACCTAATAATATCCCTCCAAAATATCTTACAACAATTATACAAGTATTATTAAGATTATTGCCTAATATACATTTTAATATTGGAAAACCTGAAGTTTTTGAAGGTTCTCCATCATCATCAAAAATTCTTCTTCAAAAATCTTATATGCTAAAACATAATGTGTTGCATTTGGATATCTTTTCATAACCTCTTCTTTAAATTTTAATATCTCTTCCCTATTCTCTACTTTCCTTATTATCCCAATAAATATTGACTTATTAACAACTATCTTTTCTTCATTTTCTTTATCAACAGAAAAATAATATTTTTCTCCATCAGTCCTATCATATTATCCTTTTCCTCTTTTTTACTCATATTCTTATAAATCTAAATTTTAATTATTTTTAATTATCTCTTAATTATCTTTTAGTTATCTCTTTTACTAATATATTAGTTATATCATAAATAAACCATTATATTAATATTAAATAACTAATATATAAAAAGAGAACCTATAATAACAAACATTATATATAAATTCCCTTTTTCTTTCCTTATATAAATTATACTGCTTCTTCCAAATCTATTTTTGTAGAGTTAAATACATCATTTTTCTTTTAATAAATATTTTACCTCCACGTATATATGCTTCTACAAAGTCTATTCTCCATCTTTACCTTTTTCTTATTCTGGTGGTAATATACCATCTAGCTACTGAAAATACACTTCTTTCAAAAACATTTGAATAAAGGATTAATACCTTTTGAAAAAAATCTTTTGTATAATTCTCTGCTATTACCAAAAATACTAACTCTTTAGTTTCTAAGTCTGTATATATGTAATCAATATAACCACTGTCTGTTTGGAAATATGATGCTTTACATCGAGATATCCTTTTTAATAGATTTTTATTAATAGTATTTCTTATTAAAAATATATTATTTTTATTTTTCTTCATCTTTTATTCCTTTTTCAATTAAATATTTATTATTTAAATTATCTTTAAAAAGATTAATCAATTATTTTTATTTGAGTTTGCATGAATATGCTAGAAATTATAATAGTAATAATTGAATTATTACTGAATTAAAAATTCAGTTAGTTACTAACTGATACTTTAAATAATATAATTATATTATAACACTTTTCAGAATTATGTCAAGTAGATAATACAAAAATATAACAAAGCATTTTACTTGGTTATATTTTCACAAATCTTATTATATTTTTTTGGCAGGAGCAGAAGGAATTGAACCCTCACTCAAAGGTTTTGGAGACCCCTATTCTACCATTAAACTATGCTCCTAATAAAAAATGTACTAATGTACATTAAATTGGCGCCTCTTGTAGGGACTCGAACCTACGACCTAACGGTTAACAGCCGTGCGCTCTACCAACTGAGCTAAAGAGGCATATAAAAAATAAAAATCTGGCAACTCCCTATCTTTCCAACAAGGTAACTCGTTAGTATTTTCGGCACTAGAGAGCTTGACTTCTGTGTTCGGCATGGTAACAGGTATTTCCTCTCCGCTATTATCACCAGATTAGCTTTTAGTACATTCAAAAAAATATAGAGCATTATTTGTTGTAGGCAAAACCTTTTGGTTAAGCCCTCGATTATTAGTATTAGTCAGCTAAATGTGTCACCACACTTACACCTCTAACCTATCAACCAGTTAGTCTAACTGGAATCTTACCAACTTGACGTTGTGGGATATCTTATCTTAAGGGGGCTTCACGCTTAGATGCTTTCAGCGTTTATCCCTTCCATACTTAGCTACACAGCTGTGCCACTGGTGTGACAACTGTTGCACCATTGGTATGTCCATCCTGGTCCTCTCGTACTAAGGACAGCTCCTTTCAAATATCCTGCGCCTGCGACAGATAGGGGACCGAACTGTCTCACGACGTTCTGAACCCAGCTCGCGTACCGCTTTTAATGGGCGAACAGCCCAACCCTTGGAACGTACTTCCGCTCCAGGATGCGATGAGCCGACATCGAGTGCCAAACCTCCCCGTCGATGTGAACTCTTGGGGGAGATAAGCCTGTTATCCCCAGGGTAACTTTTTATCCGTTGAGCGATGGCAATTCCATTTTCTACCACCGGATCACTAAGACCTACTTTCGTATCTGGTCGAGATGTCTCTCTCTCAGTTAAGCTTCCTTATGCCTTTACACTCATTAGCACGATTTCTGACCGTGCCGAAACCTTTGCGCACCTCCGTTACTCTTTAGAGGTGACCGCCCCAGTCAAACTACCCACCTGACAATGTCCTCTGACCAGTTTATGATCACAAGTTAGAACTCTAATATCTTAAGGGTGGTATTCAGGTTGACTCCTTTAAGACTTGCGTCTTAATCTCATAGTCTCCACCCTATCCTGTACATAAGATACCAAAAGCCCAATATCAGGCTATAGTAAAAGCTCCATGGGGTCTTTTCCGTCTTGTCGCAGGTAACTAACATCTTCACTAGTACTACAATTTCGCCGGGTACATTGTTGAGACAGTGCCCAAATCATTACTCCTTTCGTGCGGGTCAGAACTTACCTGACAAGAATTTCGCTACCTGAGGACCGTTATAGTTACGGCCGCCGTTCACTGGGGCTTGAGTTCAAAAGCTTCAGATATAATGAATTATTCTAACCTTTCCCTTAACCTTCCAGCACTGGGCAGGAGTCAGCTCCTATACTTCATCTTGCGATTTAGCAGAAACCTGTGTTTTTGTTAAACAGTTGCTTGGGCCTATTTACTGCGACTGGCTTTTACACCAGCACCCCTTATCCCTAAGTTACAGGGTCAATTTGCCGAGTTCCTTAACAATGCTTCTCCCGCTCGTCTTAGGATCCTCTCCTCATCTACCTGTGTCGGTTTGCGGTACGGGCAGTCTACCAACTACATAAGACTTTTCTCGCCACTTGCCTCTTGATGATTCGTTACTTAATTTCACTATATGTTGCCATACGAGTTTTTCCTCTTCCTCGCTCACCTTCTTCAAATGTGTCCTCTTATGCATTATACATGTATACTGGTGCAGGGAATCTTAACCTGCTGTCCATCGGCTACGCCCTTCGGCCTCACCTTAGGTCCCGACTTACCCTGGGCGGACGAACCTTCCCCAGGAAACCTTAGATTTTCGACGGCAAAGATTCTCACTTTGCTCTCGCTACTCATTCCGGCATTCTCTCTTCTATACTGTCCATATGTCCTCTCGATCATACTTCATCCTGTATAGAACGCTCCTCTACCACTCATTAATTTCTTAATGAATCCGCAATTTCGGTGTATAACTTAGCCCCGGTAATTTTCCGCGCAACTTCACTCGACCAGTGAGCTATTACGCACTCTTTAAATGAATGGCTGCTTCTAAGCCAACATCCTGGTTGTCTGCGCAAAATCACATCGTTTTCCACTAGTTATATCTTTGGGACCTTAATTGACGGTCTGGGCTCTTTCCTTTTGACCACGGAACTTAGCTCCCGTAGTCTGACTCCTGAACTTCCCTCTATGGTATTCGCAGTTTGATAAAGTTTGGTAACCTTTGTTTTGGCCCTCAGCTCATTCAGTGCTCTACCCCATACGGTTTTTGTTCAAGGCTAGCCCTAAAAGCTATTTCGAGAGAACCAGCTATATCCGAGTTCGATTAGAATTTCTCCGCTATCCACACCTCATCCAAAAGACTTTTTCAACGTCTACTGGTGCGGACCTCCACTAGATTTCACTCTAGCTTCATCCTGGACATGGATAGGTCACTCGGTTTCGGGTCTACTGCACATGACTTATTTCGCCCTATTCAGACTCGCTTTCGCTTCGGATATTGAGTCTTAAACTCTTCTCCTTGCCATATACAGTAACTCGCCGGACCGTTCTGCAAAAAGTACGATATCACACTTTAACGTGCTCTATCTGCTTGTAAGCATAGGGTTTCAGATTCTATTTCATTCCCTCCGGGGTTCTTTTCACCTTTCCCTCACGGTACTATTTCACTATCGGTCACCAAGTAGTATTTAGCCTTGCAGGGATGGTCCCCGCTCATTCACACAGGATTTCTCGTGTCCTGTCTTACTCTGGATCATACTCTTCCTTCTTTCGTGTTTCATATACGAGACTTTCACTCTCTTTGGTGTGCTTTCCCAAAACACTTCTACTACACTCTTTCTTGGAATTTGTTGCATGTCCTAACCCCTGATAGTGATTGCTCACTCAGGTTTGGGCTCCTCCGCTCGCTCGCCACTACTTACGGAATCATTTTTTATTTTTCTCTTCCTATGAGGTACTAAGATGTTTCAGTTCCCCACGTTCCCCTCATTCACACTACTTTACTCTGTGATGATAATCTAGCATTTACCTAGTTGAGTTCCCTCATTCGGATATCTACGGCTCTCTGGATATGTGCTCCTCCCACGTAGCTTTTCGCGGCTTATCACGTCCTTCATCGGCTCTTGGTGCCAAGGCATTCCCCCTACGCTCTTAGTAGCTTAACCTTTCTTCTTCGGTTTTTAAAACATTTCTCTCTATTGTTAATTTTTCTTAACTGTTCTCTTTCGGTTTTTAATTGTTTTTAAACTGTACTATACTTTCGTATACTAGTTTTTACCTTGCTCTATATATTTTTCAATGTACTATCTTTGTTTGTTTGTTTGAATGTATATATTGGAACCTTAGCTCTAATATAATGGTAGGCCCAAATGGACTTGAACCATCGACCTCACGCTTATCAGGCGTGCGCTCTAACCACCTGAGCTATGGGCCCTATATATGTAAGTACATTCAAAAATAAACAATATCTCTTTAGAATAATTCTCCTTAGAAAGGAGGTGATCCAGCCGCACCTTCCGATACGGCTACCTTGTTACGACTTCACCCCAATCATTGAGTTCTACCTTCGACTGCTGCCTCTTAAAAAGTTAGCTCACAGGCTTCAGGGTATTCCCAACTCTCATGGTGTGACGGGCGGTGTGTACAAGGCCGGGAACGTATTCACGGCAGTATGCTGACCTGCCATTACTAGCAATTCCAGCTTCATGGAGCCGAATTTCAGACTCAATCCGAACTGAGAATAAGTTTGGGGTTTTGCTCCAGTTCTTTTCCTTCCCTCTGTCTTACCCATTGTAGTACGTGTGTGGCCCAGGGACATAAAGGGGCATGATGATTTGACGTCGTCCCCACCTTCCTCCGTTTTAACAACGGCAGTCTTGCTAGAGTCCTCAACTTAATGTTAGCTAACTAGCCATAGAGGGTTGCGCTCGTTACAGGACTTAACCCAACATCTCACGACACGAGCTGACGACAACCATGCACCACCTGTATACAGACTCCGTGAAGCTATATAATCTCTTATATATTCCTGTATATGTCAAGCCCTGGTAAGGTTCTTCGCGTTGCTTCGAATTAAACCACATACTCCACTGCTTGTGCGGGCCCCCGTCAATTCCTTTGAGTTTTAACCTTGCGGTCGTACTCCCCAGGTGGGATACTTAATGCGTTAACTGCAGACCGACAATATTTTTGCCAACTCCTAGTATCCATCGTTTACAGTGTGGACTACCAGGGTATCTAATCCTGTTTGCTCCCACACTTTCGTGCCTCAGCGTCAGTTGTTGCCCCAGAAAGTCGCCTTCGCCACTGGTGTTCCTCCTAATCTCTACGCATTTCACCGCTACACTAGGAATTCCACTTTCCCCTTCAACACTCAAGAAAAATAGTTTCAGTTGCAGTTCCTCAGTTGAGCCGAGGGATTTTCACATACTGACTTATTTTCCCGCCTACGCACCCTTTCACCCAATAAATCCGGATAACGCTCGCCCCCATATGTATTACCGCGGCTGCTGGCACATATTTAGCCAGGGCTTCCTCCTGTGATGGTCATTTCTTCTCACACGACAATAGCTTACAATCCCTAAGACCTTCTTCCTATACGCGGTGTCACTGCATCAGAGTTTCCTCCATTGTGCAATATTCCCGACTGCTGCCTCCCGTAGGAGTCTGGGCCGTGTCTCAGTCCCAATGTGGCGTTCAACCTCTCAATCCGGCTACTGATCGTCGCCTTGGTGAGCTGTTATCTCACCAACTAGCTAATCAGACGCAAGCCCATCTATAAGCGATAAATCTTTTCTGAATGTATCATGCGATACCTCCAGCTTATGCGGTATTATCAGTAATTTCTCACTGTTATTCCCCTCTTATAGGCAGGTTGCTTACGTGTTACTCACCCGTCCGCCACGGTGTCAACAAGTAGATAAATCTTCCTGTCTTCTCCCGTTCGACTTGCATGTCTTATGTACACCGCCAGCGTTTATCCTGAGCCAGGATCAAACTCTCAATTTTTGTTTAATCTTCTTTTTCTCATTTCAAACCTTCCGGCTTGTCTTTGCTTTTTCCTATTTATTTTTGGACAGTTCTCTGTCCGCTTGGTTTTCTCTAAAGGATATTGTTTATTTTTTTCAATGTACTGTATTATATGTTCTTGCTTTCTCTTAAGCACATGTTTTATTATAGCTTTATAACGCTATTCTGTCAATACTTTTTAACAACTTTTTGTTTTATTTTTAAAAAAGGTGCCAATTTTCTTGACACCTAAAATATAACATGTTTCTTTCTACTTTTCAATAGTTTTTAGTATTTTTCTGCTATTTTTTAAAATTAATAAATTTGTTTGTCTTTTGGTTCTTCAACCTGTTTTGCTTCTATATATTGTATATATGGTTCACCATTTTCTATTTGAATCTTTCCTTTTAGATCATACCATTTCCCTTCTTCCATCTTACCATCAGATTTTACTGGATATCCTACTAATGTCATATCAATTTGCACAACAATATATTTTCCACAATCCTATTCCCATATATCCTTCTTTTATTTCTTCTGATTTAAATGTTCTTCCTACTATTCTAATGTTTTTATCTTTAAATATTTCTGGATTTTCATATATTGCTTCCATTATCTTCATATAATTATCCACTGTTATTTCAACTACATTATCACCATCTATATATCTTTTGCAATCTCTTGTTTTTGTGTTTTTAAATTGTCAGTAGCATCTGTATTTTTAAGTTCATTTTATCATCTCTTGTGTTTGCATAAACAACATCTGCTACTTGTACTTTACTATTTTTCGTCTATATTTTTAATATTGTTAATTTCTCTTACTTTTCCAAACATCTTTTTGTAATGATAGGCTTTCTTCTAATTCAAACATATATTGATTTATACTTTTCATTTCTCCTACAATTTTTCATCTTATATTTTTTTAACAAATGCTTCTATATCATCTTTTTGTTACACCTTGTTGAAATCCTACTAATATCCTATTATCTATATACCATGTTTCTGTTTCTGGATCTACTGTTATATATTTCTTTTTTTAACTGGTTTTATATATTCTGTTTCTGTTTTTGCATCTGCATTTAAATATACGCCTTTAAATTCATATTCCTTATCATTAGAAATTTGTTTTAGTATTTTGATAATTTGTGATATTTATTCCAATTTGTTTTCCTTTTTCTATTTAATACTGAATCACTTGCTTTTACCATCTCCTGCATATACTATTAATGTTATTGATAATATAAATACTAAACTAGATATACCTATCTTCCTATTTCTTGGCTTTGCAAAAATAAATAATATTATTAATATAGTTACACCAAAAACTCCCATCACATTAAACTGTTTTCCTATATAATTTGAAAAAGCTTTGTGTAAAATATAGATATAGATATAAACCTATTATTCCTAATATCCAAGCTTTTTCTATTAAATTTGATATCATTTCTGTTTTCTTATTTTTCCAAATTTTTCTGTATGTATCATTTTTCTCCCATTCTTTATACTAAATCACTAAACAACTTATTAAATAAACTGTTATAAATATTGATGCAACTAAAACTATAACAAACTTCTTATTAAATGACTTGTTTAGAAGTATTGTATTTTTATATCAATCATAGGTCCTAATAGGATAAATGCAAGTATACTATTTTTGCTTAAACTATTCATAAATGTTCTTGCTATAAATGCATCTGATGTTGAACATAAAGCTTAAAAGCAAATGCAAGAAACATCATTATAAATGTTGATATATACTTATTCTGAACAATTCCTCCTATATTACTTATTGAGTAATATTTGCATTGTAGCTGCAAAAGTGCACCTACTGCCATATATGATATTATTCCCATAAAAATCACCATACATTATATTAATTATATTTTTACTCTACCTAATGGACCTGTTTCTTTTTCATGAGCTGAACATGAACATCCTTCATGATGATGATTACATGTATGTATATGTCCATGATCATGATGATAATGATGATGTTCATATATTTCTTCTTTTAACACTGCATCCTTACATATAATATCTAATATAATACCTACAACTAAGGCAACTAATACCCCAAATATTGTCCTATATACAAATAATTTTGGCATTTCAAATCCAAAAAGTAACATTTTTCTGTTTCTCCAAATGCAAAAAAATGTTGATAATAATCTAACAGGGCTTATTATTGGTGATGCAAGCATAAAACTTACTATTACATTTGTTGGTACCTTTTCTTTTTAAGCCTCATTGCTATTGGTATTACTGCACAATCACATGCTGGTATAAATAGTCCCTAAAAATATACCTACTAAACTTCCAAGCACCCTATTTTTAGGTATCATCTTGCTTATTCTTTCTTCTGAAACAAATTCTTCTATTATTGCAGATATTAATGCTCCTAATAATAAAAACGGTATTGCTTCTAACATTATTGTTGTAAAAATATATTGCTATATCTCTCATCTTATCTCCTTTTTAAATCACATTATTATAAATAATATCACTATAAATCTAAAAATACAATATTGCAAATTATTTGCATATACCCTAATTCTATATATAATATTGCAATTATAACATACAATACATATAATAAAAATAAACAAACAAAATATATAATAATAAGGAATTAATTTATGAAAAATGATATTAAATATATTGGTGTTGATATTGGTGGAAAGCCATACAAAAATCGCACTTGTAAATACTAAATATGAATTACTAAATGAAGAAAGTATTTTTTTATGGAAATTTAGATCCAATCTTAAAACCTAAATGTATATATGAACATATAACTAAATATATAGATTCTCTACCTAATGAGATCTTTGAACAAATAATAGGTATTGGTGTTGCATGTCCTGGTATGACAAAAAAATAATAAAATAATAGGCGCAGTTAATTTAGGGAGGAGATTCTGATATTCTAATTAAAAATAGATATAATCTTCCACTATATAGTACAAAATGATGCAATTGCAGCATCTTTTGCCCAATTAAAAAGGCTCACTTATAAATACTGATAATGCAATATACTTAGGTCTTGGTACAGGAGTAGGTTTTTCTGTTATTCTAAATAAACAAATTTTCTTGCCAAATGGACTTACAGTAGATCTTAGTCACACATCATATCTTAAAAAGAATATAAAAATGTTCTTGTGGTAAAGATGATTGTATAGAAAAATATATTTCTATAAAAGCATTAAGAAGTAAATTAAACAAAGAATAAATACTAAATATAATTTAAACAATAATCTTAAAGTTGAAATTATTTTTAGAAATATAATATTAAAAGATTATGAAGATATATTACATGAATATACAGATAATATTGTTACAACTATAATAAACCAAATAGAACTTTTTTTAAACCTGATAAAGTTTGCTTAGGTGGTGGTTTTGTAAAAATATCTGAAAGTATTATTTATGATATGATTAAAACAAAATACAAAAAAATTCTAATATATTCTCTACAATGTTTAATTATGAGAGACCTGAACTTATAATAGCACAAAAATTAAATTGTTCTGAAATTGTTGGTATAATCTTATTATTAGAAGATAAGTTAAAAGATAAGTTAAAGAATCTTTAGCCAAATAACAAACCTTAGCAACTCTTAAATTATTGACAATATAATATAATAATATTATACTATTAAAAGTAATGCGAGTAGCTCAGTTGATAGAGCGATGCCTTGCCAAGGCATAGGTCGTGAGTTTGAGCCCCGTCTCTCGCTCCAGGCGACATAGCCAAGTGGTAAGGCACGAGTCTGCAAAACTTTGATCCCCGGTTCGAATCCGGGTGTCGCCTCAAAATAAATGTAATATCTTTACATATAAAAGATGAGATAAACATATTTTTGTTATCTCATCTTTTTACTTTCATTATATTCTTAATTCCAGTTAATTCAATTAATTCTTTACATCATTCTTATTTTTATTTAAAAGCTTTTCTATTTGCAATATTTCTCTTGCTCTTTTTTTACATCTTCTTCATTTGCAATCCTTACACCATCTAAAGGATAGTTTATTCCCATTTCTTCCCACTTATACCTTCCAAAGTCTTTGTATGGAAGTATTTCTACATTTTCTATATTATTTAAAAGTCATTAGAAAATCTCTTAAATTTTCTAAATCTTCTTCATTATCTGTATATCCTGGTACTAAAACTTGTCTTATCCACGTTTTTCTTTCCTATTTTATCTAAATGTTTTGCAAATTCTAATTCTAAATTATTATGAATCCCACATAATGATACATTTTTATCATCAATGTGTTTTTATATCAAGAAGTACTAAATCTATAACTTCTAAAAACTTATTTCAATTTCTTTAGTTATTTTCAAAATTTCCTGCAGTATCTAGTGCAGTATGTATTCCATTCTTTTTAGTTCTTTAAAAAGATTATATACAAAAAGAGGTTGAAGGAGGTTCTCCTCCGAGATATTATAACTCCCCCTCCTGATGAATCAAAATATGGCTTATATCTTAACACATATTCTACCATTTCCTCTACTGTATAATTTTTCCCTATTCCTTCTTTCCAGGTGTCTCTGTTATGACAATATTTACATAAGTTTACATCCCTGCATAAATATTACTGTTCTAATTCCTGGGCCATCTACTGCTCCAAAACTCTCTACTGAGTGTATGTTTCCTATTATTTCTTTCATTTTATTCTATATTTTTCATGTATTGTTCTATTAATTACATCTAATTGTTGTTCTCTAGTAAGTTTTGTAAAGTTTACTGCATATCCTGAAACTCTTATTGTAAGTTGTGGATATAGTTCTGGATGTTCCATTGCATCTAATAATAATTCTCTATTAAATACATTTACGTTTTATATGGTGTGCATTTTGTCCAAAAATATCCGGTCAAGCATTGATACTAAAATTTGTTCTTTTAAGCTTCATCAGTATTTCCAAGTGTTGCAGGTGTTATTGCAAATGTATATGATATACCATCTACTGCATACTTATATGGTATTTTTGTTGAGTGAATTTAATACTGCTAAAGCTCCGTGTGTATCTCTTCCATGCATGGGATTTGCTCAGGTCCAAATGGTGTCCTTCTCTTCTTCCATCTGGTGTGTTTCCTGTTGCTTTACCATAAACTACATTTGATGTTATTGTTAAAATTGACATTGTTGGTGTTGCATTTCTGTATGTTGGTTGTTTTTGTAATTTTTCATAAAGTTTACTGTTATATCTCTTGCTATAGTATCTACTCTGTCATCATCATTACCAAATTTGAAATCTCCTTCTATTTCATAATCTACAACTATTCCGGTCTTCATCTCTTATTGTTTTTACCTTTGCATATTTCATTGCTGATAATGCATCTGCAACTACCAAAAGCCCTGCTATACCACATGCCATAGTTCTTAATATATCTCTATCATGAAGTGCCATTTCTATTGATTCATATGCATATTTATCATGCATGTAATGAATTATATTAAGTGCATTCATATATGTTTTAGCTACATATTCTTGCATTTGGTCAAATTTTTCCATTACTTCATTATAGTCTAGATATTCTGATCTTATTGGTTCAAATCTTGGTGTTACTTGTTTTTAGTTTTTCATCAATACCACCATTTATAGCATATAGTAATGTTTTTGTAAAGGGTTTTGCTCTTGCTCCAAAGATTGCATTGTTTTCCTATTCTCATTGCAGATACACAACATGCAATACCATAATCATCTCCCCAATAATCTCTCATAAGATCATCATTTTCATATTGTAATGAGCTTGTATCTATTGAAAGCTTGTGCTACATATTTCTTAAATCCTTCTGGTAATCTTGTACTCCATAATACTGTTAAGTTTGGTTCTGGTGATGGCCCTATATTGTATAATGTTTGAATTATACGATATGAGTTTTTAGTTACAAGTGTTCTTCCATCTATTCCCATACCACCTATTGATTCTGTAACCCATACTGGATCACCACTAAATAATACATCATATTCTGGTGTTCTTAAAAATCTTACAAGTCTTAATTTCATAACAAAATGATCCATTATTTCTTGTACTTCAGCTTCTGTTATTGTTCCATTTTTAGATCTCTTTTCAAAATATATATCAAAAATGTTGATACTCTACTGATACTCATTGCTGCACCATTTTGTTGTTTAATTGCTGCTAAATATGCAAAAATATGTCCATTGTACTGCTTCTTTTGAGTTTTTAGCTGGTCTTGAAATATCATATCCATATCTTTTTGCCATTTCTTTTAGTTCTTCTAATGCAACTATTTGTGTAAATACTTCTTCTCTTAATCTTATTATATCTTCTGTTATATTTTCTGCTGTTGTATTTTTATAATCTTTTTCTTTCTTCTATTATAAAATCAACACCATATAATACTACTCTTCTATAATCTCTATTATTCTTCCTCTACCATATCCGATCTGGAAGTCCTGTTATTAGATGAGCTTGATCTAGCTTTTCTTATTTCTTCTGTATATGCCTAAATACACCATCATTATGTGTTGTTCTATATTCTGTAAATATTTTCTTTATTTCAGGACTTAATTTAACTCCTGCAGCATCACATGAGTTTTTCTACAATTTTAATACCACCATTTTGGCATTATAGCTCTTTTAAGAAGCTTATCTGTTTGAAGCCCTACAATTTGTTCTTTATCTTTATCTATATATCCGAGGATTATGTGATAATATTGTTGATGCTACATCTGCTGATACTTCTAATACACCACCATTTTCTTTTTCCTTCTTATATAATTCTAATACTTCTTTCCAAAGTTCATCTGTTCTTTTTGTAGGTCCTTCTAAAAACTAGAATCTCCATTATATGGAGTATAGTGTATGAAATCTCTTACATTTATTTCATATTGCCATTCTCCTTTTTACAAATCCATTCCACTCTTCACACCTCATCTTTTACATCCTTTTCTAGAATTTAAGAACTTCTATGTATAAAATATATTTACATAGTTTTTACTTATCTTCTATACCTTCATTATAGCTATTCAAACTAATATTTTCAATTGATTTTTATATAATTTAAACATATATCTTTTTATATATTTTTAATATATTCACGTTTGAAATGCAAGGCTTAAAAAGTTTTAAAAATAATAAAAAGATATACCTAAAAAGAACATGTACCAAAAAAACTGGACAAAGAAATTTGAAAAAGTTTGGAGGTACATTTTTCATGTCAAGAAAAGAGTAAATTTTCATATGAAGATAAATTAAAAATTTGTATGAAATATCTAGATAATCATATATCATTATTACAATTATCAAGAAAGTATAATATAGCTAAGTCCACATTACAGCAATGGATAAATCTATACAAAATACATGGAAAGACTGTTTTTAAAGAAAAAAACTAGAAATAAAAGCATATTCTATTGAGTTTAAAAATGAAAGTCATAAAAAGAAATCATACGAGGAAAGCCTATTAATTACATTTCACTTAAATATAATATATCGAATTCTGTTGTTTCTAATTGGTATATACAGTATAATAAAAGGCAAATTAAAAAGAATATTTACCAGCAGGAGATATATAATATGGCCGATAATAAGAAATATACCAAAGAGGAAAAAAACTAGCTATAGCTAAAGAATGTATTGAATTAGGAAAAAGACTATAAGACTATTTGTTCTAAATATAAGATTAAATATAGTAGATTATATAATTGGGTTAAAAATTATTACTCAAGTGTAGAAAAAGTCTGCTTCTAAAGAAATCAGTAAAGCACAAGATAAATATGAAATATTATACAAACTTAAATGCATTGAGGTTGAAAATTTAAAGAAAAGAAAATGAAATTCTAAAAAACGATTATTTTATGGGGATGATAGAAAAAGGGAAATTTAGACAAATATTTAACTGTAGACGCTTTGAAAGATAAATATAGTATTAATTTAATCTGTGAGTATTAAACTTAAACAGATCATCATATTATGAATGGCTTAAAAGCTAAAAAAAGAATAATAAATATTTAGAAGTAGAAAACGAATTGATTGCTATAGATAATGAGGTTAATTCAATATATGGTAGAAAAAGATTGACTAAAGAACTTAATGCTAGACTTAATACAAAACTATTCTGAACAAACTATACGCAGAATTATGAAGAAAAATAGGTATAGAATGTGTTATACGAAAGAAGAAAAAAATAAGTATAAGAAGACAAATGCTGAATATCTAGAAGAAAAATATACTTATGAGAGATTTTAGTACTACTAGAGATAATCAAAAAGTTTTCTACAGATCTAACTGAAATATCTACTCCTGAAGGTAAGTTATATCTTTCTGGTATAATTGATATGAATTCTAAGAAAAATACTTGAATATACTATTTCTTCTAGTAATAATAATGAATTAGTATTTCGTATGATGACTAATTTGCTTAATAATATAGGAGCAAAAATATTTAGGAAATATTTTCATACAAACAGATAGAGGTTATCAATATACTTCATATCAATTTAAAGAATTAATAAAAGGTAAATTAATACATAGTATGAATAGACCAGGACACTGTCCAGATAATTCACCAATTGAATCATTTTGGGGAATACTTAAAAGCAGAACTATGCTATAATCCTAAATGTAAAAAAATTATTTAGAACAAAAATTATCTGCTAAAAATGCAATAGAAAAATTATATAGAATTTTTATAATACAAAAAGAGTAACAGAAAAAGGAACTACTCCTGAATTAATCAGAAATAATTCCTTAAATTAATTTTTAAAAATACTTGTCCAATATTTTTAGGACATGTTCTAAATTAACTTTTTGGGTATACCTTTTTCTTTAATAAGTTCATTAATAAATCCATTATTTTTATTATTTTTAAATATTAAACTTTATCATTCCATCATTTATTATCTATTTTATATTATACATAAATAGATATTTCTTATTTGTCTTTATATTTCTTCTATTTCCATTACAAGTTTTTTTAAAAATGATCTCCGTCTTTCTTCATAATTCTTATATTGGTCAAAAACTTGCACATGCAGGTGATAATAATATATTCATACCTTCTTTTTGAGTGTTTAATTGCTTCATCTAATGCTTCATCCATTGTTTCTACAACAGAATAATCATTATATCCACTTTCATCTAATGTTTTTCTTATCTTTTCTCTTACTTGTCCATAAAGCACTACATATACTATATTTTTTTATTAAATGATTTAACAAGTTTAGTAAAATCACTATTTTTATCTGAACCACCTAAAAAAGTACTGTTCTTCTATTCATTGCATTTATAGCTTTTTATTGTTGAATCTGGGTTTGTTCCTTTTGAATCATTATAGTAATATATTCCATTTTTATTTGCTACATATTCTATTCTATGTTCTACTGCTTTAAATTCTTTTACTGCATTTTTATTATATTTCTCTTTATTCCTATAATATATGCCATTCCACTTGCTACCATAATATTTTCTATATTATGTCTTCCGAAAGTAAATGTATATCTTTAATATTTACTAGAACTCTGTAATTTTCTTCTTTTTCTTCACTAGATATATCTTTTTCACTTTCATCTATATTAGAATCTTTTACATTCTAAAGATATACAAATTTTTCTTTTTTTGAATATATATATAATTTTTAAAGAAAGCATAATCTTTAAAAAATCATTTATCCATTTTTCTTTCTTTTCTCCATTTTCAAAAGGTTTTGTTTTCATTATATATTCATATCTTACTTCATTTATATATTCTATCTTTTCTATGATTTCTTTTCTTGTAAGAGTACTTGAAAACCATACAATATTTAAATCTGAATGAAAAAAATATGTTCAAGTGTATATCTTACTATCATTTCATCATCTAAATTTAATATAACATAATCACCATATGATTGATTTTTGTTATATTGAACTTACATTCAATATATCTTTCCATTGTCTTATGTCTATTTAGATGATCTTCTGTAATATTTATTATTGCTGACACTTTTGGTCTAAATTCATTTATTGTTTCTAATTGAAAACTACTTGTTTCTACTGCAATTATACTATTTTCATCTGTTTTTATCTGCAATATCTGATATTGGAAAACCAATATTCCCAGTTACATATGAGTTTGGAGTATGTCTTCTTATTATATCACCTAAAAGTGTTGTTGTTGTTGTTTTACCATTTGTTCCTGTTATTGCAAGTATTGTTCCGATATGAATATCTAAAACCAAATTCTATTTCTCCAATTGTTTCTACTCCACTCTTTATACTCTTTTTGCGCTATATCTGATTCTACAGGAACCCCTGGACTTAATACTGTGATATTAATATTAGAAAAATCTATATCATCTATATTATTATACACTTTATCTACAACTTCTTTATTTACTTCTACATCTTTATTATCATCATATACAAAAACTGTTGCTCCTAGTCTTTTTGCAAGTTCTGATGATTTTTACACCACTTTTTCCCATATCCTACAATTAATATATTTTCATTTTTCTAAATAACTATTTCTTATAATTTCTTTCATCATTTCCCCACTTATCATTATAATAAATTTTTATCTTTCATCTCTTTTTGGCAAATATTCTTGTTTTATATATCCACCTTCATAATTATGTGGATACAAATATTTTTGTTTTTCTGATATTTTTGTATTACTTTTTAAATATTCTGGTATATTTGCATTTAATATTTCTTCTTTTTCCATATCACTAAGTGCCTGATTTATAGCATTATATGCACTATTAGATTTTTTTAGCTTTTTGCTAAATATATTGTAACTTCTGCTAAGATAATTCTTGCTTCTGGCATTCCTATTTTTAACCGCTTCTAATCCTGCATTTGCTATAACAAGTGCATTTGGATCTGCAAGTCCTATATCTTCAGCTGCCAAAATCACAAGCCTTCTTCCTATAAACTCTATATCTTCACCTATGCATCCTTGCTAAATAATATATTGCTGCATTTTCATCACTGCCTCTAACAGATTTTATAAATGCTGAAATAGTATTATAATGTACATCATCTCCTTTATGTACTTTTAGTCTATTTTCATCAATACATTTTATTTACAATTTCTTTTTGTTATTTCTATATCTCCATCTTTATTCATTTCTGACATTAAAATACTATTTTCAAGTATTCCGAAGTGAATATCTTATATCACCATAAGATTTTTCTGCAATAAGTTTTAAAAACTTCTTCAGATATCTTTAAATCTAAATCTCAAATCCTCTTTCTTTATCATTATTGTTCTCTTCAATAATTTTTAATATATCTTTTTCTGTTATATCATTTAATTTTAATGACATTGTTCTTGATAATAATGCATGATTTAAAGAATAATATGGATTTTCTGTTGTTACTCCAATTAATATTATTGTTCCATTTTCTATATGGAAGCAGCACATCTTGTTGTGCCTTATTAAATCTATGTATTTCATCAACAAACAAAAATACTGCTACCTTCAGGGCAATATAATGGATTTTTCTGTTTCTTGTATTATCGCTTTTTATATCTGATACCCCTGCTGTAACAACTTTAACTTATAAAATTTATATTTTGTTGTTTTCGCAATTACTTCTGCAATTGTTGTTTTTCCTGTTCCTAGGGCTACCCATAATACAATACTCAAAAGATTATCTTTTTCTATTCTTTTTCTTAAAACAGTTCCTTTTCCTATTATGCTTTCTTGCCCTACTATTTCATCTAAATTAGTAGGGTCTCATTCTATTTGCTAAAGGTTCTTTTTCATTAATTATTCTGCCTCTTTGACTACTATATTTTCTATAACAACATCTGTCTTTGGCTTATCATTTGTTTCATTTGTTTCTACTGCTGCTATTTTATCCACAACATCCATTCCTTCATATACTTGTCCAAAAACTGTATATTGTAAGAATAAGCTGGATATCCACCATATTCATATATGCCTTTAATATACTTTCTGGTGCATTTGCAAGTTTTAACTTATTATATATTTGTTCATTATATTTTGCTTGTGTTATAAAAAATTGACTTCCAAGTGATTTTTCTACTCTGATACACTTGCCATAGCTAAACTTCCTCTGAAAGGAAATCTTTTTAAACTAACTTCTTTTTCCGAAAAAGCTTCTTTCCAAATACTTTCACCACCTGTTCCAGTACCTGTTGGATCTCCACCTTGTATCATAAAATCATTTATAACTCTGTGGAATATTTGTCCATTATAATAACCATTTTTAGCATGTGTTAAAAAGTTTTCAACAGCTTTTTGGCGCTTCATCCTTATAAATTTCAATTTTGTTTCTCCAAAATTCTTAACATTTATTATTGCTATAGTCTCACCTTTTTAGGTTTTCTAAAGCTTCTTTTACCAAGTTTCAAATAATCTATATTATCTACTGTTTCCTTTTTCCTTATCATTTTCTTTTTAGAATCATCATTTTTATTTTCTTGCTTATCTTCAGTCTTAGAAGTTGTTTGCATTTTTCTTATCTTCATTAAGTTTGTATTCTCTTAAAATAAATATTCCTAATATCCCTATTATTATTATTGCTAAAATTGCTATTATAATTAAATTTTTCTTTTTATCGCTTTCCATTATTCTCCTTATTATAATATATACTAATCTGGTATATATAACCTATTTTATTAAATCCGAAAAATTTTGATACTTTTTATCATTCTCTTGAAAAATCCTTCTTTTTTGTAACCCATAAGTCCATTAATTTGTCTATCTAATTGTCTTGCTCTTTGTCTTCTATCTTCTAAAAATTCTGTTCATTTACCTTATGATTCTTTTTCAAATTATTTATTGTTTTTTATCACCATGAAGATTTTAATATTATTGATAGTATGACAACAGATTCATACATTAAGTTTTGATCTTTTAATCCTTTTCTCAAATCTATTTTAAAATAGTGTGTTTCATCTTTAAATTTTTCCATAAACCATATGAAATTTTTAGGAACTTTTGCTCTTAATGTAGGGTCTGTATAATCTAAAACAACTGATACTTCTTTTAAAGCCTTATATAGCTTATCTTGTTCACCCATATTCTCTCCATTATCTTAATATTTTTAAGTGCCTGTTTAATCATATCTTCTGTACTACTCTTTATATCTAATGTTTTAATACCTTTCAATTTCTTTGATATTATAACCTAGAACTTTTAACGCTTCTATAACATCTTTTCTTTTTCTGTTGTATTTAAATAATTTTCATTAGACTTTTTGTTCTTCTTCTGTAAATATAATTTCTTCTGTTTTTAACTTTATCTATTACTTCTAACACAATCTTTGTGCTGTTTTCTTACCTATGCCTGGTAATTTAGATAATCTATTTATATCATTTTGTAATTATTGATGTTGCAAGTTCTGCTGTAGAGATTGATGATAATATTCTATTGCAGTCTTTTCGCCCTATCTTACTAGATAGTAGATTGCCAAACATTTCTTCTCTTCTAAGTTCTTAAATCCAAATAATGATATATTATCTTGTGTCACATTATAATATGTATATATTTTTCATCTTCTCAATATTTAATTCTGAAAGTGCAATTTCTGTCATATATATCTCATATCCTATATTATTGTTTTCTAATATCAATATATTCTTTGATTTACTTATAACTTTCCAATATATATGAATACATATTATCTCCTTAAAAATACTCTTTTGTTCTTTTAGATTATATAATCATTAAACAGTTTTTCAATATTTATACAATATTTTATCTTTTTATGCTCTTATTTCTTACATTTTTATGTTTACTTTTTATTATAATTAATGTAATATTTAATATATTAATTAACTATACTAATATATTAAATTTAGAATCAAATTTAATATAAAAATTAAAATTAAAAACCAAAAATCAAAAATTAAATATAAAATATGAAAATAGGAGTAATATAGAAAATATAGATAAAAATGATATTTTAGATATAATAATAATTGAGGTGGACCTGCACGGGATTACTGCTGCAATTTATGGTAAAGAAGTGGACTTAAAAGTAAATATAATGAAAAAGGTATTATTGGTGGAAATATTGCAAATACTCACCTTATGAAAATTATCCAGCACTTATGGGAATCTCAGGTTTTGAATTTTTCTATGAAACTTGAAAAACATTTAAAAGATTTAGAAATAGATTTTTAATACCGAAAATGTTTTTGAATATATATAAAAACAGAATCACTTTCTAGATGAAATAGGATTAAATGTATTTGAAATTGAAACAAACAAAAATAAGTATTTTTGCAAAAATATAATAATTTCTACAGGAACTGTGCAAAAATCTTTAAATATACCTGGAGAACAAAGAATATTATGGAAAAGGTGTATCTTATTGTGCAACATGCTGATGGTATGTTATACAGAAAAAGATGTTGCTGTTGTTGGGTGGAGGAAACACTGCTTTAGAATCTATAACTGTTCTTTCTGAAATATGTAATAATGTTTATGTATTTGTTGAGGAGATAAGTTTAGAGGAGAACAAATAGTTGTTGATAATATATTAAAAAGAAAATGTACACATAATGTATAATACTTCACTTACTGAAATTCAAAGGTGATGAAAACTTTGTTACTGAAATAACAACAACAAATGAAAATTATAATGTTGATGGGTATTTTATTACAATTGGTACAAATCCTAATTCTGAATTATTTAGATTTAGTTTCTTTAAATGAATTTAATGAAATTATCACAAAACCATCAAACAATGGAAACAAGTTTTAAAAACATTTATGCAATTGGTGATGTTAGAGATACAAAGATAAGACAAATTTTA
>BNJV01002338.1_pt1 | contig 27793 bp, 31 predicted proteins | sample 8540591 | NCBI WGS metagenome assembly BNJV01 (sample SAMD00202457, study PRJDB9452) | human saliva metagenome | host: Homo sapiens | reverse complement strand
TTTCATATTCTTGTCACCAAAGACCACAACAGGTGACTTTTCAGGAAGTCCCATTTTTGTCAATATGGGCTGCTAAGCTATCTGAATCAGCCTTCAATTGGCCATAGGTATGCTCTTCTCCGAGGACATTGTAGACCGGAAAATTAGGCTGCTTTTGAGCATAGTGCTCAATGGTTTCAATCATATCTACTATTGGTTTATTTGACACAATAGGGGTTCTCCTTTAAGTTAAAATTCATTATAGATAAAGCTACCTTGAGCCTGACCGAGATAACTAAAAAAGTAAAGTAGGCCCAAGAAAATGATAAAATACAAAGGCTGTCCGACCAAGAAAGAGATAGAGTTCATTTCTCTGTTTCATCAAGAAAAAAACCTTTCGTTCCTGTAATTTCCAACTAAAATAAAATCAATTTCTTACTAACTTATTTTTCTGCTATTATACCACTTTATAAACTATTTTTTCAATTGTTTTCCGTCCATTTCCACTACATTTCAACATCATTAAATTGTTCCATATGATACCTTCTACTGATAGCTTTAATGTTTTCCAGTATAGATTATATTGGGAGCTACAACAAGGTAGGCTCTATACTACCTATAGAGGACTTCCCCGCTATAAATATTATAGAGCCTTATCTTATGTCTCACTTTATCGGTAGAATTCCCTTTATCTAGAGATTTTTATAATATGTAATCTTAAAATTCACTATAGATGAAATCTTGAATGTTCGAAAAAAATCAGTCACAAAACAGTAGATTACGATGCTTAAAATAACTGTGTAGAAAAACAAGGTCCACAATAGTAAACGATGTGTGTCAGTTAGTTTCGTTTGCAAATTTGTAAAGTTCTTTTTCAACTTCCATCCATCCTTTCACCCCAACGTGCATCACGTCAAATAAAAAGTAATCTTCATACTCTTTATTTCCATAGTTTAACACCGTAGCACCGTGGTTTTTGGCAATATTTTCTATTTTTTTGTAAGTTTCTTCACGCATTTCTCGTGAAACACCTGTGTAATCATTCCATTTACCATTTACAGGAAAGATAATGACTTCAACTTCAATGCCCAATTCCTTAGCAACTGTCAAGAAGAGTTCCATATCTGAATACTCTGGTGACTCTATGTAGCTCAAGTCTTTGTTAGAATCTTTCAACGAAGCATAGCGGTCTCTCAAGTAGGTATTGTAGTAGTTATTATCCACAGCATAATCATTGTTATCTGTTTTCTTTTTAACTTCTTCTACAAACTGATCTGTCATCTGCTCCCAATTATAATCCGGAGTTTCATCTCCTAGTGCAGGATAGTCTGATTTGGCATGATTTTCATAGAATTTTCGTTTAAGCTTAAAGGAATAAACGGCATTGTCAAGTTCCAACAGTTTTTTTATCAATGATTGTTCCTTTTCCTTCTATAAAAATAGCTTTTATACTTTTTATAGATATCATTTTGTTGTTTGTTTCCTTTGGTAATCTCAATAATGCGATTAATCAGTTTTTCTTTCGTTTCCTTACTGATTTTCTCGTTATCTAGCATGTGAAAAATATGTTCATGAGAGGCCTTGTTTAAGAAGGCGTCTTGATGAGTCCCATCCTTTTCGAACCATTGAACAGACTCTACGATGGCTACTTTTCGCTTACTCATAGCCCCCTCAATCGAACTCAAGGTTGTAGCTTGAATGATATTTTGAGAGTAACTGGTTCCTATCTGCATAATGTTAAAATCATTGTAGTTAAAAATTTTATTGGGATGGTAATCTTCATTTATCGTCGCAACTAACTCTGAGGAACCCATTAGAACTAGTGTATTGGGAGTGATATTATTTGTTAGAATATCCCTACTTTTATACTTTTCATAAGAAGTGCTGTAGCGAATACTATTGTCCTTGACTTTATAATAGTCGTCAATCTTCTTGACATATGTCACATTTAAAAGAGCAAGAGTCGCAATTACGAGCAAAAGCGATAGTAAAAATGCTTTTAACTTAATCATCTTGTTTTGTCCAATCTCCTTGTTTTAGCAGATCTCTTTATCTACTTAGAATTGCCATAATTATCTTATAAGGTTCACCTGAAAAGATAAAGAAGCCAACCATAACTAAATTCATGGTCACAAACCAACTTATTAGCTTGTACCAAGTTTTATTTTTATGTTTCTTATAAAAAGTGCTTTTCTTTTGATAAATTTCAAATCCAGACATCAAGATTCCATGGTAAAAACCATAAGCAATGTAGCTGACACTAATTCCATGCCAAAATCCCATAACCAACATGTTGACCATATAAGCATAGGCTGCATTGTGTAATCTATTCTTAAACCATTTCTTTCTGATAACCTGCATCAAAACTCTTGAAAATACGAAATCTCTCAACCATGTTGACAAGGTGATGTGCCATCTGGTCCAGAAATCCTTGATATCAATACTCAAGAAAGGTTTATTGAAATTCATCGGTGTCTGAATACCCAAAACATTACTGCTTCCAACAGCCATCAAACTATACCCCGCAAAGTCAAAGAACAGATAGAGAGTATACAGGTACATATATTTGATTGAGTAGACAACTGTACCAGTATTGCTTAGAGCAAGTAGTATCTGGTAAACATAGGTTGATAAAACAACCTTGTAGAGAAGGCCTAAAACGATGCGGTAAATACCATCACCTGCTAACTCTAGGTAGTCTTTTCTAGGCATGACTTCATTGATCTCTTTTAGAAATCTTCTGCTACGATCGATTGGCCCAGAACTAACTGTAGGGAAAAAGAGTAGAAACTGCAGATAATCTTTTACACTGATTTTTTCTTTGATTAAACCATCCGATATTTCTAGCATGATCTGAATGGTCTTAAAGGACATGTAGGAAATCCCAATAAAAGCCAACAAATGTAGCTGGGTTATTGCAAAGACTTTATTGACCACTAAAGGTAAAATGGATAACATAACTAGAGGTTTTAACCGTTTTGAATCCATTCTTTGTGCTATGAAAACTAGGACATATTGGTAGATGATGAAAACCAATAGATAAACAACCATGGATTTACTCTTACCATAGATGGCTCCTGCAAATAAAATTGACAGACTTAAAATATAATAATCCTTACGCTTGCCAAAATAGTTTAAAACAAAGCCAATCAGTAAAACCACAAACAATAGAAGGAAAAACTCATTCCCCTCAAAATAATTCATACCAGATGGACTCCTTTTCTCTTTTTCTCATCTCCTGATTTGTCATTTTAGGATTAGTCCCTATCATATTATCAAGGATAATTAACTTTATTCATTATATCATAATTTAAAAACTATATGCTTCTATTATCCAATTTCCTAAAATAACAAAAACAAATGATTCTTACCACTAAAATCCCAATAACGAGACAAAATTATTTACAAAATAAATAAAATCAATAGTAAAAATTAACTTGACTCAGATTTTTCCCATCAAGTCTCCTAAATATATTCGTAACCCCTTTTTATTTTCTCCCTCAAGCGGAACATAATATAAAAAATGCCAGAATAATCCTCAGATCTAGCAAACACACCACTCCCTCTTTGGTCATTTTTATGCTAAAAATAGTAGCTATGGATAAAAATTATTAAAAACTATATCAGAAAGCGGGGCTTTTCGTGCTTTTTGTCCTGACAGCACGAAACAGTCCGAACTGCTCAAGAAAAACATCAAACCCAAGCTAGTTCAACCGTAGCGCTTGGCCGTACCCTTATCGCCAGCCAAATTCTTGCTGCCAATGAGAAAGGAAACACCAAGCTGACTGTTAAAGTTCTTGGAACTAGCTCCCTCGGTGCCATTATCACAGTTGCAGATACCAAGGGTAACGTCAAAGGCTACGTTCAAAACCCTGGAGTTGACATTAAAAAGACTGCAACAGGAGAAGTCCTCGTTGGACCTTTTGTCGGAAACGGTCAATTTCTAGTGATTACAGACTATGGCACTGGAAATCCCTATAATTCCATGACGCCTCTTATCTCTGGAGAAATCGGTGAAGACCTAGCTTTCTATCTTACAGAAAGTCAACAAACCCCTTCAGCAGTTGGCCTCAATGTTCTTTTAGACAAAGACGACAAGGTCGAAGTTGCAGGTGGTTTCTTGCTCCAAGTATTGCCAGGGTCCAAGGAAGAAGAAATTGCTCGTTTTGAAAAACGCATCCAAGAGATGCCTGCTATCTCTACACTTCTGGAAAGCGATGACCATATTGAAGCCCTTCTCAAAGCAATCTATGGTGACGAGCCCTACAAACGTCTGTCCGAAGAAAAAATTCGTTTCCAATGCGACTGCAGCAAAGAACGCTTTATGGATGCTCTCGCTAGCCTCCCAAACTCAGATTTACAGGAAATGAAGGATGAAGACCACGGGGCAGAAATCACTTGTCAATTCTGCCAAACAACTTATAACTTTGATGAAAACGACCTGGAGGAACTCATTCGTGACAAATCTTAATACACCTTTTATGATTGGGAACGTCGAGATCCCAAACCGAACGGTCCTCGCACCCATGGCAGGTGTGACCAACTCAGCCTTTCGTACTATCGCAAAAGAACTTGGTGCAGGGCTCGTTGTTATGGAAATGGTCTCTGATAAGGGTATCCAATACAACAACGAAAAAACCTTACACATGCTTCATATCGACGAGGGCGAAAACCCTGTTTCCATCCAACTTTTTGGCAGCGATGAAGATAGCCTGGCTCGCGCAGCTGAATTCATCCAAGAAAACACCAAGACTGATATCGTGGATATCAACATGGGCTGCCCAGTGAATAAAATCGTGAAAAACGAAGCTGGGGCTATGTGGCTCAAGGATCCAGATAAGATTTACTCTATCATCAACAAGGTTCAATCTGTCCTTGATATCCCCCTCACTGTTAAAATGCGGACAGGTTGGTCGGACCCATCCCTAGCAGTTGAGAATGCCCTAGCCGCTGAAGCTGCTGGTGTTTCTGCCCTTGCTATGCACGGCCGTACACGTGAACAGATGTACACTGGTCACGCGGACCTAGAGACCCTTCATAAGGTTGCACAAGCTCTAACCAAGATTCCATTTATCGCCAACGGCGATATCCGCACAGTCCAAGAAGCTAAACAACGCATCGAGGAAGTCGGTGCCGACGCGGTCATGATTGGCCGTGCCGCTATGGGCAACCCTTACCTCTTCAATCAAATCAATCATTACTTTGAAACAGGAGAAATCCTGCCTGATCTGACCTTCGAAGACAAGATGAAAATCGCCTACGAGCACTTGAAACGCTTGATTGACCTTAAAGGTGAGAATATCGCTGTCCGTGAATTCCGTGGACTGGCTCCTCACTACCTTCGAGGCACATCTGGTGCTGCTAAACTCCGTGGGGCCATTTCACAAGCCAGCACTCTGGCTGAGATTGAAGCCCTCTTGCAGTTAGATAAAGATTAGTAAACATAAGACAAAAACCCGTAACTTCAACTGAGTTACGGGTTTGCATTAGTTTTGAGAAAAGTTTTACCGCCAGATTCTATGGTTGAATCAAGACAACACTAGAAACTGTACCATCTGCTCCTGTTGTAATCTGGATGATTTTTCCACCACCAATTTTGGCATTATATTTACCATCATCAAGAGTATAGGCATAGCCTTGGATAGAGTAGTTTTCTTTCTTGCCATCAACAGATTCTACTGTAAATTGACCTCCTGATGAGACAGTGATAGTCTCGCCATTGGCACCCTTCCAGTTGCCAGCTGCGGCAGAGAAATCTCCATCAACCATGGTTAGAACACCCTTGTAACGTTTGTTGTGCTCTGCTTGCTTATCTTGAAGTTTGCGGTCAGTAGTTGGATCATAAGTTGACTGGCTAGTCTGTGCTTGAGAACCTTGTTGATTTGAGGGAGTTTGTGAAGACGCCTGTTGGTTAGAAGGTTCTTGGCTCTGTCTTGGTTCTTGTGCTGGTGTTGGTGTTGCTTGTGATTGGTTAGCAGTAGTCGTTGACTGATCAGAAGATGATGATTTAGCTTTTTTTCTGTTGAAGCTGAACTTGATGACTTCTGAGTCTTGTTCTCTTTACTTGAAGAACTTGCCTTAGAACTAGAAGATGCTTGTGTTGTCTTGCTAGAACTATCACTTGTCGTATTCTCTTTCTTATTACCACAAGCTCCCAATAGCAGGCTTGAAGCGAGTACAGTTGCGGCCATCAATTTGATAGAAGTTTTATTGTTCATTTTACGCTCCTTTTTGTAACATTTTTTTAAATGTTAAGAAATATATTTGTAACATTATTGTAATATTTGTTTTAAAAATCTGTCAACTATTTATCTAAAATTTTTTTAGAATTATTTTTTTAATACATTTATTTCCTTATCCCTCCTATATCTTTTTATTCGTAAAGAATTAAAAAAACAGGAAATTTTTCCTACTAAAAAAATACTATATTTTACAAGTGTAATCGCTTGCATTTTTCTTGAAGGGCTATAATAAAAATTGAAATAAGATATTGGAGGTATAGGTTTATGTCAAAGAAATATTACAAATATCTTCCTTGGTTGATTATTGGTGCTTTCTCTTCTTATGGGGTTTGCTACTCATTACGCTCAAACAACATTTGATTTGTTCTATTTAACCACTATTTTCATGATTGTCTACGTGGCTCTAATGTACTTACACGAACATTATTTAAAATATAAATACAAAGATTTATTCATTCGAATCATGAGCAATTCTAATAAAGATAAACATCCTTAAACAAAAAGAGGTCGGGAAAATCCCGACCTCACTTTTTTATGACTAATAAGTCTTTGACACGATGGCTGAATTGACTTTTGATACAAACTTTATTTTCTCCATTCTCAAGCTCAACCAGTCATCGGACTTGTTGAAACTTCTCAGGACTGACACTAGGAAACCAAGACTTGGGCTATCGATTTCTGCTCCCAAGCTTTTTATTTCAATCGATAGGTTTTTCTTGGTTTCTTTTTAGGCACTCGTTTGAGCCCAACTTCTTCTACATATTCACCGTATTTTACGAGAAAGTTATTGCTGACGATTGGGCGTCCTGGGTTGATGAGATTGACTAATTCGGTTCCTTCATAGACAGTGAATTCCTCCTCTAGCAGATAGAGAAAGGTCGGATTCCAGTCAAGACGCCCTTGGATTCGTTTAATAGACTCTTGGATAATGGCATAATGGTCAAAGGCGAAGGCTTGCTCCCCCAGCTCTAGTCCCTCTAGGAAGCACTTGCCCGTCTGAAAATCAACATCGACAAAAACCACATCCTTGGCATCATCACCAGCTTGAACGAGATCAAGTGCTCGGCTAGGTAGATACACCAAGTGGGCGATAGTAACCGTCCAGCCCCGCGGATCACGACCTGGAGTAGATACTGTCATCAACTGTTCAATTTTTTCCAAAGGAAGGTCAAGGTTAACCTCCTCTCTCACTTCACGCTGACAAGCATGGGCAGCATCTTCCCCTTTATCCATAAAACCACCGACCAAGGCCAAACAGTTCTGATAAGGATGGGCCTTACGGCGGATTAGTAAGAGTTTGATTTTCCCTTCCACAAAGCAATAAGCGACCATATCCACCGTCACGCTCGGTTTTTCATACTGAGGAAGTTCCTGTTTGTAGTACCAGTCTAAAAATTCCTTCTCAGTCGCATGAAACTCAAAATATTCTCTTTCTGTCATTCCAGCCGGGATTATCGTTTCAGTCATCTTATCCCTCCTTGACAGCCTTAGTCCATTGGTACCAACCGACTAGACTATTGATGGTGTAGACCCAGTACATCCCTTGAATATGGATGTTTTCACCCCACCAGAGGTAGATACTAAAGAGATTGGTTGCAATCCAGAAAATCCATTGCTCACGGTAAAGACGTGTCATCAAGAGCTGACCAACACCATTGGTCGCATCGGTAACACTGTCACGGAAAGGACGAGCACTGCTGATACTTTGGTAGGCTAATCCCATGCCAATCCAGATGATAGCAGTCAAGGCCAAGTACTTGAGCCAATCAATCAGACCGAGTTTCTTAGCTTCAAAGTGAGACTCCTCTGGTCTTCCTTGCTCATTGATCCGATTAGACAACCAAGTATAGAGACCAATAGGTTGCATGACAAAGAAATAAACTGTTGTCAAAACTTCACCGTAGAAAGTCGCATTCATAGCTAGGACCAAATAGATTGCAGAGTTAATAGCTCCAAAAAGGTAGTTACTAGCTCGACCTTCAGCTACTAAGATAACGCAGACAATCCCTGTCCAAGAGGCCAAGAGACCGATCCAGTCATGACTTTCTGTGTTTTGTGTAAACTCCAGAATAAGAGGAACACTTGATAAAGCAATCAAATAGAGCCACTGGAAAAGACTACGGCCCACAAAGAGGTCTTTCCAAATCAAACGCATAACTCCTGCAAAACCAATTTTACGAGCTTCCGCGTGAACATTTTTAAAGTTTTCAATAAATCGTGTGATTTTTTCAGTTATTTTTTTCATTTTCTTCTCCTAATCTGCTTGGTAAATGGCGTCAATAGCTACTTTTGCTGCTTCATAATTTCCTAGATAGTCATCAGCTAGATAAACATGAGGGATATTGCCTAGATATTGCTCCCTCATCATATCCAAATGCTGAGAAAAACTGTGACGGATATGGTCTTCTGCCATGGTCATGTCGCGAAAACCATCATTGACATAAGAGCCAATAGGTTGCACAAAGAGGATTAAATCCCACTTTTCCTTGGCTACGATGGAAACAAAGAGATTATCAAAGGTCTCTACGGACAAGTCCTCCTGCTCTTCGCTTTCCATGTAGTAATCGTAGTAGCCCTTGGTTACTAGTGAGTTGGTATCTGCAATGACTAGGCCTCGATTGGCATTGCTATCGATTAACTTGGAAGTTTGATCATATTGGCCCAAAAGAAGGTAATAATAATCTTTGGGGGTAAGCTCATCATCTCGGACATTATTTTTTATCTGATACTCACGAGCATACTCCAGACTGACTGGCGCGTCATAAAAGCGAGCTAAATCCTTGGCTAGAGTTGTTTTACCATTACTAGCACTTCCCATAATCAACACTTTTTTCGTAAACTGACGGCGGAAAGGTTGAGCGATATATTTCCAATATTTGCTTGGATTTTCACGAATCATGCTAGCCGAAATTCCAAATTTTCTTTCCTGTAGAACAGTCTCGAAACCACGTTCTGACAATTCTTGTTGGTATTCGGACTCTCCTACAAAAAAGATTAGTTCCTCACCAGTCTGGTCATAGGAAATGGCCTGCAACATCTGATCCAACCACTCCTGCCAGCCTATTGGATAGCGTGGAATATTGGTTTCGTCAAGTTTACAAACAGAAGTCAACTCATCATCTCGAAATGCTTCACGAATATAGCGAAACCTCTTTTGTAGTGTAAGTCCAACCTGTTCACCACGATCTCCCTTATAACCTGAAACTACCACCCATACAGCATCGCATTGTCGTTTTGCTCTTTGGATTAAATCAATATGCCCCTGATGCAAGGGAGCAAAGGTTCCAAAAACCACTGCTATCCTTTTTTTCATGTCTTTTTCAACCTTTTTATAAATTTTTTTATATTTTATATCATACTACTCCTTCTATTAGTTTGTCAACACTTTTTTTATTAATTTTTTTATAAAAAAATATTTTTCTACATGATAGGATTTTTTTCTTGATATACAAAACTTGATCAATAGAAATTCGTTTTTGAATTCCTTTAAACTAAATGCACAAATTCAAATGCTTATTTGAGTAACAACTTCCCAAAAAGAGGCTGAAACAATCTGTTCCAACCTCACAATTTTTAAACAATCTCAAATTTTAACTGACCAGCTTTGACACCCAATCTTAAGTGTCTTACCTTCTTTCAATTTCACCTGTAAGAAGGAGTTCTGCTAGTTTGTCTTCTACTTCTGTTTGCAGAGTTCTGCGCAGTGGGCGAGCTCCCATCTCTGGATCATATCCCTTCTGAGCTAGAAGCTTAAGGGCAGATGCTTGGAGTTTCAAGTCAATGCCTTTTTCTGCCAGGCTTGCAATCAATGGTTTGACCATAATCTTAACTACTTCTTGCATATCTTGACTTGACAAGCTATGGAAGACCACTTTTTCATCAATACGGTTGATGAACTCTGGACGATAAGCTTTTTTCAACTCTTCGAACATCCGTTTTTCCATATTTTCCTGGTCAAAACGAATATCTTTAGCTCCAAAACCGACTGTCTTGTCATCACGAAGAGCTGTCGCACCAAGGTTTGACGTCATGATAATAATGGTATTTGAGAAATCAACCTTGCGACCCTTACTGTCTGTTAAGACACCATCATCCAAGACCTGCAAGAGCACATTAAAGATATCTGGGTGGGCCTTTTCTACCTCGTCAAAGAGCAAGACTGAGTACGGTTTGTTACGAACCTTCTCGGTCAACTCTCCGCCCTCTTCGTAGCCTACATAACCTGGAGGAGCTCCATTGAGACGACTGGCTGCAAATTTCTCCATGTATTCACTCATGTCAAAGCGAATGAGGGCTGACTCGTCATCAAAGAGAACTTCTGCCAAGGCTTTGGCCAATTCTGTCTTACCAACACCTGTTGGTCCTAGGAACATAAAGGAACCAATTGGACGTTTGTTATTACGAATACCAGATTGATTTCGGCGAATGGCACGACTGATACTAGACACTGCTTGCTCCTGACCGATAACACGTTTATGCAGTTCAGTTTCAAGATTGAGATACTTCTTGGCATCCGTTTGTGTCAATTTTTGAACTGGAATACCTGACAAGCGACTCAAGGTAGTCAAAATATCAGACTCTTTTACTAGATCTTTATAGACTGGAACTTCCTGTTCTTTTGAAATGAGTTGAGCTGCTTGCTTCCATTTGCCATCCATCAAGGCCTTGTCAGCTGCTGTTAAACCTGACTCATCTTTTTTAGCGTGTTTCGATTTATTTTGGACAGTTGCTGCTGCTTCATCCAAAAGATCAATCGCTGAGTCTGGCAAGTGACGACTAGTCAAATAGCGATGTGCCATTTTGACAGCTGTTTCGACTGCATCATCTGTAATTTGGACATGGTGGTGTTTCTCATAAGTTGCTTTCAAGCCCTGTAAGATAGCCATACTATCAGCCACGCTCGGCTCTTCAATCATCACTTTTGCAAAGCGACGAGACAGGGCTGCGTCTTTTTCGATGTGTTTTTGGTATTCTTCCTGAGTAGTCGCTCCGACAGTTCTCAGAGTTCCACGTGCCAAGGCAGGTTTCAGGATATTGGCCGCATCCAAAGTCGAATCAATCCCACTTCCAGACCCCATAATAGTATGGAGCTCATCGATAAAGAGGATAACCTTACCGTCTTCCTCAATATCTTTGATGATATTGTTCATACGTTCTTCAAAGTCTCCACGGAAACGAGTTCCCGCAACCACATTCATCAAATCAAGCTCTAGGACACGCATCTTGGCCATTTCATCAGGTACATTTCCGTTGGCAATACGTTGCGCAAGGCCAAGTGCCAGAGCTGTTTTACCGACACCTGCATCTCCAACTAGGACTGGATTGTTTTTGTTTCTTTCGACTCAAAGATTTGGATCATACGAGAGATTTCTTGGTCACGTCCGATGACTGGCTCTAATTTGCCTGAACGAGCTTGCTCTGTGAGGTCATGAGTGTAATCTTCCAAACCACCACTTGGACTTTGAGGCATCCCCATCATATTTGCCATAGAATTTTTGCTTATCTGCAACTGAGCGATGGCGCTGACGAAGACCTTTAAATCTTCTTTTTGTCCAACCAGCACGCGCCTCAAGACTACGACGAAGCCCAGCAATCTTGACTTGGTCCTTCTGGTCTTCATAGGAGAAAACCTGCTTTTTTTCCAGAATGCGAGTTGCTAGGGCGTTGCCATCATGCAAGATAGCGTAGAGAAGATGCTCAGTACCCCAATGCTTTGGCATGAACAACTGAAGCAATATGTTCCGCTTCTAATAGTCAAAACATTTAAGCGGTAGGAGAAGGGAAGTTCCTGGTAATCTTCCTTGTGGTTATAGTTTGCCTCTGTTAATTCTACAGCGACTTCCTCTAAACGATCAATCTCATACAGGGAATTCGTTGAGAGTTGCTCCAGCAACACTGTAGCTATGATTGGCCATGGCAATCAGTAGATGCCATGACTCTAGGTAGTCTGCATCAAAAGCGACTCGCTATCAGAAAGGCGCTGTCGATACATTCTCTCAATGCTTTTTGAATATTTCATGTCGTTTTTATTTTTCCTTTTCTATCTACTTCATGCAACAACTGACGAAGCATATTGGCACGAATATGATTAGCTTCCTCACCTAGAATTCGGTCTGTCCCCGTAGCTAATAATAGATTCATCTCTTGGCGTGTCAAGAGTTCTTGTTCAACTAAGAGTCTTAAGACATCTTCAAAGAATACTTGGTTAACCTCATCATCCACAGAATACAACAAATCACGCAGCATATCATGATGGTTCGAGAATTCAATTCGACCAATGCGAATATAGCCCCCGCCACCACGTTTGCTCTCAACTAGATAGCCTCTACTCTCTGTAAAACGAGTCTTAATCACATAGTTAATCTGGCTAGGTACAACTTGAAAGGTATCCGCTAGCTGGCTTCGTTGTAATTCTACGATGCCAGATTGTTCTAAAATTGCCTTGATATAAGCTTCAATATGGTCCGATGTATTTTTAAATTTCATAGCTTGCTACCTCCTTCTTAAACTTTGACCATCTTTGACTATACTATCATTTAAGACTCTATAAGTCAAATTTTTAGGGCTCAAGGCTTGAAAATACTGATTTTCTTAACAATACAATGGAATTAAGACACCTTGGTTTTTCTTTAAAGTTCCTTAAAAAGTCCACAAAAAGAGCCCTAAAAAGGGCGTAATATTGACGAGTTCAGCAGGTCAGAACTAGCACCTTTGAAGGTGCTTTTTTTATTCATCTAATCAATTATCAATAATAATGTTACAATAACTATAATATAAACAATAACTTTCTGAAAGGATTAACATGGATAAGATAGAAATGATTTCTTTTTCAATCCTACTTGATGAAGTTGCTGAAGTAAGGCAACTGCTTGAAAATATTGTAAGTTTGGATAAGACAGTTTATCCAGAACTATCAATAGGTATCCTTCCTTTTGTATCATCTCTCTGTGATGGAATACTAAAGTTTTTACCCAGAGATGTTCATAGTGATTTTCCAAATATTGGAAAACAGGAATTTCAAAAATAATATCTAGTGTCCGAGTGAGTTATAAGCAATACTCTGATAAAAAATTTAGCAAGGCTAACAAACTGATACTTGAAATAGAGAGACGCTTTTATTCACAAATGGTAGAAAATTACAATTTATTTCAAAAACTCGTAATCAATATTTTTGGACAACATGATTTAGGGGTATATTACTTCAACGAAATTCCATACGCTAACACTAATCAATATCATATTTACCTAGAAAGTATTTTATCGAAAACCGATAAAAAGGATATTTCCTATTTTGATAAAAAGAGCTACTGATTTATTTTTGAATTTAGCAAAGCTTTTAGGAACTTTAATTAATTCAGTAAATCAAAAAAACTATTAAGAAGCCTACAATCCAGGATATTAAAATTGAAAAACTTTTGAACAACGTGATTTTTTTCTTATTTGAATCTAAAAGAAGGAATTTTTAACAGGAGTTCTGCCTACGGGCACTCAGTTATTCTTATTTAACATATTATGCCAGAATAATTTTGTAGTACATATTATGCCAAGTGTCTTAAAATCAAAAATTACTTTTTACACGCTCGCTAAGCCAATGCTATTTAGTTAGTATTACAGCCTTACGCTTGATTCTCAATAAGGAAAGCTCTTTATTGCCTGATTTCCAACGGGAGGAAGTTGTTGATATCCTTGATCGCAAAGAAAAATTTTTAACTTCCGACAAGATTTTAGAAATAATATATTTCATTATAAAATTTCAAATGTCCCATTACAAATATTTACCAATCCCCCGAAATTCTTTGAAGAACTGATTGAATTTCATTCCTCAAAAAAATTTTTAAAGAGTATCAAAAAAACTATTATTGGAAGAAATCTTAAAAATAAATGACATAATCAATTCATTTATCAATTGAAAAATTAGGGTCTTATTTCAGAAAAAAATAGTTTCATCTCAATTCTATTTTTAGAAAAACTAATACTTTTTCTAAAAACAATAAGTTTTTACCCCTTTTTCTCTGAACATCTCCGACTTGGAAAAAGTTCCCTTCACCGGTACCCTACTGGCCAAAAATGATTTTTTTCAAAAGAGGGGGAGTCAATATCCTTTCAATTCCACAAATCTTTTAGCGATTACCTTTCTACGGCTATTTATATAACGAGTAGTTTTATTTAGTTTCTCTGCCACGTCTTCCCAAGTCGCACCAGCTTCTAAATATCTCATTTTAAAAATTACTAGATCACTTTCAATTAAGTTTTCCATCAAGGTATCTACAACTAGTTTGAAGCCTTCTAAATATCTTAGTGTTTGGTCTTCTTCAATTCTAATGATGGTTGCTTCAGTAGGGACTATATACTGTCTTGCCTTTCCCACCAGTATAATCTTCAGTGCTATGTTTCTTATTATGTATCAGTTCCTGTCTTCTCAAATAAATTTTATTAGCAATCGTTCTATATCGCCCTAACTCAATATCTATCTCGTCCAGATCTCTGTTACTCAGCTCGTACATCGGTAAGTACCTCCACTTAAATTTTTAAAAAAATTATTTATCTTGCAATTTGTCAAATTGTAAATTCTGTCAAACTGACAAAAAATGCTGAAAAGCCTACTAATACTCAAGTTAGAAGGTATTGCTGTTTTAAGTTTGACAACTCTTCAATATGACAAGTTCAAGGGAAATTTCTTTAATTTATCCCCTCAGTTTCTCATATCTTACATTCTGTGAAACTCACTCCATTCTGTAACCCCCTGATATACCTTGCTTTCAAGCTATTACTTCTTTTCAGTTTATGCTTACTTTGTTATGTGAAACTTAGTAAAAGCATAAAAAGCAGGACTAGCGATATTTCTTTTTGTTTGAGCCATATATCACTAGCCTTACTTAATTTGTTCCCTATTTTTCTAAATACTCTTTAACGTCCCGATATTCCTTAGAAAAATTCATCCACCCGCTATTATCAGGATTTAAGAATGGTAAAACAGTCAGCGGACTTACTTCCGTTCGATATAGCAATAGAGAATGTTTCTGACTTATTTCTCTGACTACACCTGTATGGATTTCTTCTACATCCTTCTTTAGTTCTTGAATTTCATCATATGCGTCCAGAATTCGTCTAAGTTTCTTTCGGTATTGTTTATAGATCTTCTTAGTTTCCATCCGTTGCTTAGTTTCTTTAAAAATGTATTCAAAGATGACTGCATTAGCTTCTGAAAAATCACTATTATATTTTTTTCCTGAAGAGAATTAATAGCATTTTCCATCTTTTCAAGCTGTTCCAAAAGACTCTAAGTTGTTTGACAAAAAGAATCTATATTCTCAAATGAAACTGTTTGATTGCCTAAAAGACTCTTTTCTTTTTTTCGCTTAACTGTTCTCGTGCTGAATTAATCTTACTTTTTTTATTATCTAGATCATTCAGTGTTTCAAATACTTGATTAATATCCATTTCTTTCTCCTAATTCCATTCAACAATGTAGCCACAATCTGATTCAACTTTTTTTAACATCAAATCGAGTATGCAAAAACAAACGTTTCCCAAAATAATCAACTGAATCTAACCAGCTAAGTGTGTCTTTCTTTCGGTCAAATAATGTCACAAAATTTTTCAAGATCTCCGATAAATGCTTTCTTATCTCCTTTATTCCCTAATGTTATATCATCTACAATTAAAAAGTTATCTACAAAGAATGTCTCACTTGTTCCTGTCTCTTTATCAACTTTAAGAAGATAGTTCCCTGAAGTGTCTTTTTATTTTTTTCTAAAACGTTAAATAACGATTGACTGACAACCATAGATACATTACGCTCTGGATTGATTAAAGAAACAATAGATTTCAAGTCGTCTATACTTGTAGCAGTTTGAACATTAGCTGTCTGCAAGATTTTCCCTGATTTCTCTATTTCGTGTTCTACGTTTTTAATTTAATAATCTTCTTGCCAAGAAAAATCCGTTAAATTATATTGACCGTCATCTAATTGCTCTTGTGAAAAAAATCAAGTTTTCCACTGAATAATCTAACTAAGTAATCAACGCTGATTGTTTTCTTTTTATCTGCTTCTGTTCTTTCAACCGATTCTTCCCCAACTTCTTGTAATGAATTAGATTCAAAGTCATTTACTTCATACTTCCCACCACGGGTACGAGTCTCAATAACATTTACTAGATCAACCAGTTCTTTACGTTGATGTTCATCTTCGTAACTATCAAGGATTGGTTTTTCAATGAGTACATGATTATTTTCTAAGTTCATCCCTCTAGTGTTATAACCTGTACTTCGGATATAAGCTTCTAGATTTTCTTTTTGTTTAGCTAAGTTAGTTGTCATTTTTTCTCCTTTTATCTTTTAATATCTGATTTTTGTTTATAATTTTTTTCTAAAAATTCTTTGCTCTTAGCTTTTCCTTTTATGATTCTTCGAGCTTTTAGAATCATTTTTTTCTAGATCTTGATTTGTCTTGTTTGTCAGCATATTTTTTTCTAGTATTTCTTTTTCCGTTTTTCTAAGTTTTCATCATCTTTTTTTGCACTTTTGCAAATATTTGTTGTCTTTTCTTTGGATCCATGGAAAATTTATCTGCCACAACATACCCTAAAGAAGTATCTCCTGTCATAATACTCACCCCCTTTCAATGCAAACAAAAGGGACATACCACTAGCACTACATGCTTTCGGTATGTCCCTGAGTTGTTCTCAATAGACTTTATTTTTGTTTCTTTCTTACATAGATGGGTAAATTTCCCATCTGAATAGAATAAAGTAATTTCTCCAAATTTTGGAACTTTTTCTATTTCAATTATACCACATTTTTCATAAACAACAAACCCTTTTTCTGTTGCAAATCCCATTCCGTCTACATTCATTAAACTATCTCTCCTTTAAATTTATTTATTGTGTATCGCTTGTCTTTGATAGTGAAAGCCTTAAAAAGCATTACCCTCTAATCCCTTCAAGATTCTACTTGAATTTCTAGCATTATAAACTGTTCTTAGTTCGCTACTATCTAGATTCGTGTTAAAAATTGTAGTTTCTCGATTATTGATAATATCAAATAGAAAAATCCTGTTCCCAGTCACTCTTAGGACTGATTGTCCCATTCTTCGCTCCCAGGTCGTCAATGATTAGAAAATCTACATTGATTAGTTTTTAACTGCTTCATATTCCGTTAAACTAGCATTCTTACCATACTGCCAACCTTCTTTTTATTTGCTTTTATAATCTCAGTTAGACTTACAAATAAAAACACTCTTAGGCTCTTTCCTTTCTTTTGAAGCTCTCATTTATTTCTTTTGCCATTGCAAGAGATAAATGACTTTTCCTATACCTGTACTTCCACTTATTAAAGTATTGCCTGTCATACCATTTAGGTACTTTTCGACTTGCCCTTAGCAAAGTCTAATAGTTGTCGTTCTTCTGTGGTGTTGACAATAAAATTATCGAATGTTGCACCTTTTAACTCGTTCGGGATCATACTTTCACGCATTAAGACATCATAGGTTTTAAAAATATTCTTGCCTGTCTTCAAACTCCTTTACCAGTTCTTTTTCTTTTGCTCAATTTCCTCTTGGCCACATTCAGGGCAAAATTCTAGCAAACTTCGTTCCTTGCTTCCTCGTACAGGTATTGAGATTTCCCAATAGTTTACCTGGTGAATCTCACATACTTTTTCAGATATCTTTCTGTTGTTGTATTCTTTAAATTTATCTTGCATTTTTTTAACTCCTAAAATGGTAGATCTGGAAAGTTATTGTCTGGCTTACTTTTTAGAAATTTTTAGGTTTTTGATTTAAATAACTGTCAAACTTAGAACCGAATAGTGTTTCAGGTCTTAAATATTTAAAGAACTCAGGATTATCTTTCCATTCTTCCGTTTTTACATCAATCACCTGTTTAAAATCTTCAAGTGTATAACCTTCATTAAACCTAGCTAGCAAAAACTTCTTTGTCTTATCAACAAATTTATAACGCTTATTAGCAACTTGATTCAGATAAACAATCGGAATCCAAAGTTCTTTATTTTTTGTTTTCTCTAAATCCTTTATAGAGTTTTCGTCTAGCCACTCAGGAAAGATATATTCTGAGCTTTGCTCAGTAGGAGAGCTTTGCTCAGTAGGAGAGCTTTGCTCAGTAGGAGAGCTTTGCTCAGTAGGGAGAGCTTTGCTCAGTAGGGAGAGCTTTGCTCAGTAGGAGAGCTTTGCTCAGTGGGAGAGCTTTGCTCAGTAGGGAGAGCTTTGCTCAGTAGGAGAGCTTTGCTCAGTAGGGAGAGTTTTGCTCGACTATATATTCTTTATCTAACTTTAACTCTAGCTCTAACTCTAACTCTTTATCTATCTCTTTCTCTGTTGGACATGAGTTGGAAACATTCTCTAATTTTTGGACATTCTCCAATTTTGGTAAATTTTGACTATTTTTTCTTTGGTCTCGCTTGTATTTTTGCCCAGTTTGTTTCACTCTCAACCATGGCTTTTTGCTTGCGATAATGTAGCATGTCCATCATCATCAATCTGAATTAGTCCACATTTTTGTAAAAATATGCGACTGTCATATTTATATCATCCTCGGACACATCCAATTTTAAAGCTAGCTCCTGTACCAAATTATCAAAATATCCCTCATAGTACAAAATACAGTCATCTTCTAAGCTTTCTAACATAAGACGGATGTAAATAACAGTCATAGTATAGCCACCTGGCATATGTTTGAGTCGTTTAATAAAAAGATTATCAAAAAAACTTCTTATCAACTTTCAACCAAAAATATACTTTTAGTCTTTTGCCATCATCCACCCCCAGGAACTTCAAAATGTCCGTAACTTTTGTAATAAACTTTTCTTGTATCTTCTAGTGGTGGTTGATACCGTCTTAGCCCTGCGCTTTCCCACTTCTGCAATGTTTTTGTATTTTATATCTAACTCGTCCATGGCTTCCTGTGCTGACATTAAACCAGTTAGTCGTGGTTTAGGTCTTTCTCGGACTGCTAGATAGTTTTCTACTACTGTGCTGATTCTATTGGTTAAATCATTTTCGCTTTCTTTTACTCAAACTAAACATACTTAGTCCCTTTACTAACCATTCCAAGCTGAATATATCGCCCATAATCAGGGCTTAAATCCTCACTAGGTGTTTCTGTCGTCTGTGTACTTTCTCGCTTAATTCGGACGCTTTTTTGGCGGTCTAGGTGGTTTAGATAGATTAGTAAACCAATAGCTACCACAATAAAGATAACCGCCTGTATGTTGGTTAAATCTAACTCATTCATGTTTTTATCCCTTTCTATAGTCATTAGCCTGTTGAGTATGTTCTGAAATGAGTTGGTTCATAGCTTGGATTACTGTATTTAGTAAAGCTGATGATTGTTTACTGTCTTCCATGCTAGCCATTTCTAAGACTAGTAGAGTATCAGTTAACTGACAACAAAGCCCCTCATAATCTACTAGAACATCATTTGTATTTACTGTCATATTTCCTTTTTCTTTTGCCTTTTCTTATACAAGTTTCCACCACTCCAAACGCTGGGCGATTGCCCCTAAGTTGGCGAACGCTTGTAGCGGTGTTTCGTGAGTAATTACCCATCTTTCAGCTAAACAAGGCCTTAGAATCACCCTGTCAGCGCTTGATTTCAAAACCTTTTCTAATTGCTTGCCTGCTCTTCGGTTTTTCTTTAGATATTTGATAGAGTAGATATTTTTTTGCTATAATCAGAGCATAGAAAAAATTTCTATATCCTTAATCTTATCGCTTGCTCGCCTCGTCTAAAATTTGAGCAAGTGATTTTTTTATTTTCTTTTTGCATGATTACTACCTGACTTTGGTTTATAAAGCAAGTCTTTACTTTCGATAAGATCTAGAATCCAAGTGAATCCCTGCTCAACCGTTTTCAAGAAATGCGCCCAGGTCTTCACTGTCCAAGTTCTCGTAGTTCATACAAAGATATTCAGCTAGTTGTCTGTCTTTCTCAACTAGCTTTTTAAAATCCTTGGGATACTTGGGAATTTCTAACCCTTTGGAATTTTTAACTGTCTTAAATTCATTTTCCATTTTTCTATACTCCTATGCTTTTAAAAAAATTAGTTCTTTAATTTCTGAATATCTCATATTCAAGTTAATCATCACTATGCCATATCTTTCCAAACGTTGGTAGTTTGTCAGTTCTGCGCTTGTTAAACTGTCAATACCGTTTTCACTTTCTCGCTCTTGCATGAGTTGCGCTTTATTCTTCCCTGTCACTCCCTTTAGTAGTAAGTTTGTAAGAGTGCTATAGGCATGCTTCGGTGCTTTCTCCCATGATTTGATAGATTCGGTTAAGGTCTTGCGCTTTGGCTTTTCCAGTTCCCGTTGAAGATAGCGTTTAGAAAGTTCATCACGCATTTCAAAAAAGGCTTTGACTAGGTTCTTCTTAAACTCTTTTACGGGTTCTGTATTTCGTAAGTAAGTGATCAGCAATGTTGCTTGTTGCTCGTTCAAAATATAATCCCGTACATTTTGCCCACTCTCTGAAGGTGAAATTTTAAATGTCACCTTTCCAAAACTCTCGAAGTCCTCTCGGTGTTTATTCAGCAAAATCTTCAAATGTCTGTGCTTAATTTCAGCGCAGTCTGCAACGATACTGCTCAGTGTATACGGCTCTTTCTTGCCGTCCATATAAACCAATTCCATTGGTTCACTCCTTTCTTCTTGTTGTTCGTGCTTGCCACCTAAAACAGTACCAAGGTAAATCATTGTGGTAGGGAAAATTTAGGAGAGAATAAACCCCTACAAACCCTTGATACTGCCATAGGTAGCAAGCAGAAATATTCTTGATTCTGTCTTATGCTCCTTTCTAATAATCTTCAGCAAGCCATTCCATGGCTTTTTGGTAAATGCTCGGCTTGACTTCGCCACCGTCTCGAATTTTTTTCGATAGGTAACTTGTGTAACTCCGATTTCTTCGCCTGCTTGCTTAGCAGTCAATTTCTTATCAGCTTGCTTTCGGCGAATCGCTTTTTGCTTGTGTTGAGGTAATAAGCAATGTAAGTTTCTCCTTTCTTTCTAACATTTTTGTTAGTTCTCTTGTATTTTACTAAATAAAATGTTAGTTGTCAACGATTTCTAACATTTTTGTTAAAAAAATTATTTTTTTATGTTATAATTATCCTGAGGTAATATATAATGAACAGATTACAAGAGTTACGAAAAACAAAGGGGATACCCTAGAAAACACTTGCTGAACTTCTTGGTGTGTCAGAAATGACTATATCACGTTGGGAAAAAGAACCAGAATTAAAAATTAAATATGAATATATACAAAAACTAGCGGAGTATTTTAAAGTTAACATTGGTTATCTGCTGGGTTATGATAAAACTATCCAAAAATGAAGCATTGGGTAGCTATCAAAATATGGCAAGATTATTACGCACTAACCCAGATTTAAAAATATAATTTTCAGAATACGATGAAACTAATCGAAAAAACGGGAAGTGGGATTTATCTCTTTTTAGTAGAAACTGATAAGCTCCCTATAATCGAACAAGATATTAAGAATCTTATTCTTGAAGAGTGGAAAAACTCAAACTGAAGATTATGATGAGAAATATATGGTACTCTTTCTGATAATATTTCAAGAATCTATATAGCTCTTGGACAACTGCCAATAGTTTTTTTAAAAGATTTTTTTCGGTTCTTTTCTAACCCTTCCAACATCTGATAAAAAAATCGTTATGCAACTAGTAAATAGTCTATACGAAAAATAAAGGAATAGGTGTCATCGAAGAGCATCCTGATAAAAATAATTTGGAATTTACATAAAATTATCTGATAAAAAAACTAAAAAGGAGTAACTCTCATGGGACTTTTTGATACTGTAAAAACAAGAAGGTAGTTTTTTTCTACCGCTTCTGGAGTAAATGGACTACACTACGTTGTCCTCCAGGTAACTTTGAAAGAAAAGTTTTTCGGCACTGGATCAGGAAACCTTACAGAATTAGAAGATGTTATCAATAAACAAGCTTCAAAAGGTTATCGCCTGCATACAATCACTACTGCCAATGGTGGAAGCAAAGGTTTAGGCGGTGGAGACCGTATCCAAGCTACAATGGTTTTTGAGAAGATTATCTAAAACCTATCTCCGCCAATAATAGTCTGATTTTTTTCAGGTATTATGTGCGAAAAATGGAGGGAATTTGAAGGTTTGATTAACAGAAAGGAGAATAATGAACGATAAAAGAAAGCAACTCTTAAGCTACCAAGCATTGATAGATAAGATGGTCGCAAATGGTATTCTGTTCAATATTTTTGATCAGAACACTGCCAAAGATATATTACAAACACGGAACTACTACTATAAAATATCGAGCTATCGAAAAACTTTTCAATAAAAATAGATGGTAAATATAATATAGAATTTGCGACGTTAGCTGACCTGGCTGTAATTGATATGCAGATACGTTACTTCCTAATGGATATTTGTCTGGACGTTGAACATAGTATCAAAACTGCTCTAATGGATGTTATAACGAAAAATCCAAAAAGTTGATGGATACGATATAGTAAAAGGATTATGCTGTCTATAATCCTATAGGGTTTACAAATACTAAAAAAACGCTTTATCAAAAAAATCATTACCTAAAAACGTTTATATCAAACATAAAAATGATATCCCTATATGGGTATTGATTGAAGTCATGGACTTTGGGAATCTATGCTACTTGGTTGAAATGTACTGTGATAAATATCCAAGTAATAAACGGCTAAAAAGCGAAGCAGTTAGGAAATATGCTCGCCATATTCGTAATGCTTGCGCCCATAGCAATGTTATACTGGTGGATGTGTTAGAGCAAACACTATCCCTTCAAGTTCTATTACTCTCTTGCTTCTATGCTTAATATCTCTCGGGATATTATAAAATATCGTAAAAATACATGATATATTTTCCCTCGTAGTATTGCATCGTGAATATTGTAGTAAAGCACTAGGAAAACAGCGTTTTTAAAGAATTTATCAAAATTGCAAAACGTGCTAAAAAAACATGAATATTACTACAAACAAAATCCGAAAAATTGTAGAAATCTACATAAATTTTTGTTAAAAACACTTGTAAAAATTTCTAAAAAGTGATATTATATTTCTTAATCGTAAAAAGAAAACCCTTTTGGGTTACACTGCTCTATGCCTGTATCTCTATATAGGTCAGGGTTACAACAAGAAAATAAGTGTATCAGCTTTTTAGTTGATACACTTTTTCTATTGCTCATATAAGCCCCATATCCGCCTTGTTTCATACTCTGGTATTTATTTACCGTCTGACTGCTTAAAATCGAAAATAGAGGGGTTCTCGTAGCTCCTCGCATGGTATAAACTCAAAACCTTTTCTAATTGCTTGCCTGCTGATGGAAAAGGAGTTAAAACCATGAAAATTACACAACACACGAAAAAAGACGGATCAGCAGTCTACCGCTCCAGTCTCTATCTTGGTATCGATTCTGTAACTGGTAAGAAGGTCAAGACTACCATATCAGCACGAACAAAGAAAGAACTCAGAAACAAGGCCACCCAGGTTAAGGTAGAATTTGAGAAAAACGGCTCGACACGGAAACAACGCTCACATATAACAACCTATAGCGAACTTGTGGACTTATTTTGGCAAACCTACCAGCATACCATAAAAACTAACACGCAGATAAAGATAAAAGGCTGCTTAAATAATTACCTCTTGCCCTCATTTGGTACTTACAAACTAGATAAACTTACTCCTGTTATTATCCAAACTCAGGTAAATAAGTGGGCGGATGAGTACAATCAGGACGGAACGGGGTATAAAGAATACAATCACCTTCACGCCTTAAATAAACGTATTCTACAGTATGGAGTTTCTATCCAGGCATTGGATAATAACCCTGCTCGTGATGTTGTCATTCCTAGAAAGATAACAAGAGATAAGCAAGAAATTAAATACTTTCAAGATCAGGAACTTAAAAACTTCCTCTCCTATCTCGATAACCTGGAGAATACCTTTATCAATTTCTATGATACTGTGCTTTATAAAAACGCTCCTAGCTACTGGACTGCGATCCGTGAATGTCTGGCCCTGGAATGGTCTGATATTGACCTGCAGAACGGAACAATCGATATTAACAAAACACTCAACATTTTAAACCAGGTAAACACTCCTAAGACAAAATCAAGCTATAGAGTTCTAGATATCGATCATAAAACAGTACTCATGCTTCGTCTCTACCGAGCAAGACAAGCAGAAAACGGTAGAAACATTGGCTTAACCTATGAGAAAGTATTCTCTGATAAGCTTTGACAACTATGTCAATACTCGAAAGGTTGATTATCGCCTACATAAGCACTCAAAAAACGCTAACTGTACTGATTTAGAGCTTTATGCTTTCCGACACACTCACGCTAGTATCTTGCTAATGCTGGCCTGCCATACAAGGAAATACAGACACGGCTTGGCCATGCAAAAATATCTGTAACTATGGATACTGCAGCCATTTATCAAAAGAAACCAAAAAGAGCAGTCTCATTCTTTTGAAACTGCCCTCGAAAAATAAAAAGTTCCTAAAAAGTCCACAAAATAAAAAGCAATACATAAAACCCTTTATGTATCAACGATTATAGAATGTTTTTCGGTATAATTGACTATACTATCATTTAAGACTCTATAAGTCAAATTTTTTTAGGGCTCAAGGCTTGAAAATACTGATTTTCTTAACAATACAATGGAATTAAGACACCTTGGTTTTTTTCTTTGAAAAGTTCCTTAAAAAGTCCACAAAAAGAGCCCTAAAAAGGGCCTTGAAAGCAAAAAAATTCCCTAATCGAAACAAATAGTTCACAACTTTCTATCCGAGAAAAAAATCTCTCCAGAAAGGATTTTCGCTATCAAAAAATTCTTACTTCTTCTTCCGTCATATTGTGAGGATAATCACGAAAAAAAGGTTATAAATTTTTTTCTGGTCAAAGCTGAATAATATTTCTCCTCTAACATCTATCTTTATCAATCCACCAAACTTTTGACTCTTCACTATCTTTGTAAAAATCACTGTACCCTTCAAGATTAGACTCCGAAAAAATGGGTTCATCTATTTCATCGAGATAGGGTCTTGTTTGCTGTAGTCATTTAGTTCATTATTTAACATCATTTAGGGCCTTTCATCATCTATTGAAATAAAATGTGTCCATATTTTTGATTTTATGATACTTGTAGAAAAATTTCATCCCATATATCCACTAAACTTTTCCCGTCAAAAACTTTAGCTTCCATAGCTTGATCAATTGTATCAAACTGCTGGCCTTCATAATCATATCCAACTACACAAATGCTGGATAAGAAACAAGCACCTCGGCCATTAACATTAAATTCAAGATCTGTATCTAAATATTTTTAATTTCTTCTTTTTCATACAATACCATTCCACTTATAAACTCAAAGAACAAGATAAGCCCAAATTTAGTTATTTACTAGTTGTTTTGCTTTTTCATAGTAAGTCTTTAAAAAATTTTGGCACAATTCTCTGTTCTCTGTATCTTCTTCGACATAGAAATAATACATTGGTTCATCATTAATAACATCAAAAAGAGGTTCATTCTCTGCTATCAAACCGTCAGCAAAAGCCTCATCTTCGCCTAATTTAGCAGTGAGCTCAAGAAAAAGTCATAGTAATCATCAACATCACCCACTTACACCTCTTTTTAGCATGTCTAATACTTGTTGACTGTATCTCATAACAACTCCTCTTTCTAATTATAAGACAACACTTCACCTGCACTGAATCATCATTTTCTCAATCATCCTGATGATTTCTTTCAAAGCTTGGTTTTAGTCTTCGTATTTCTATCCCATGCCTCTGCATTTTTACGAATAGTCCCCTAAATATATACCATTTATTTTTGGCATTTCTCTAGATAATTTATATTTTTGTCTGATTTTTATCCTTTATTATCCTTTTACAAATTTGATTATCAGGGCTAAACAGTAAAAACACCATCTCCAAAATAACTCAGTTCCTCGTCTGATATTTTCAATAAGTTCTTCCAGGTTTTACAAAAATAGCTCTATTCACTCTATCTTTTCCGTCAGCAGCCTTTTTCTATAAAAATCTTTATCAAATCCCATTTTTAAAACCATGTTTCATTTTTCTTCATTATAGCGCTTTTTAGTCACCTTCTCGCAAGTTAGTTTCCTGTAAAAAGACAAAAAGAGAGCAAGTAAAGAATAAACTTCACCAACTCTCTTCATTTCTAATTATTTAAGCCCAATTCCGCTAAAATCTGGCGTTTATAAGCAATTTTTTGAACTTCCTTGTCTTCGCCTTCAGACCAGTCGAGTTTGATTTCACAAACAATCTGCCCAGGCCGATTTTTTAAGATATAAATGCGATCACTGAGATTGAGGGCCTCCTCGATACTATGCGTAATGATGAGTGTCGTCAACTCTAGCTGTTTGTGAATCTCCAGATACCAAGCATGGAGTTCCATCTTAGTCATCTCATCCAAAGCGCTAAAGGCCTCGTCTAGAAGAAAGAGCTTATGCCCGAAAAGATAGGTACGAAGTAGAGCAACACGCTGACGCATCCCACCACTGAGTTCATGAGGATACTTGTCCCTTACAGCCGTCAATTGAAAGGTCGCAAGGATTTCATCTGCGCGAGCAATAGCTTCTGCCTTATCCACTTTTTGAATCAAGAGGGGCAAGATGATATTTCCTAGCACCGTCTTGTGTTCCAAGAGCAGATCCTTTTGGAGCATATAGCTCACGCGCCCCTTGGGATTTTCCTCACCGTCAAGAATGATTCGCCCTGACTGGACTTCTAAAATTCCTGCAATCAGGTTAAAGAGAGTAGTCTTTCCTACACCACTGGGCCCTAGGATAGAGACCACTTCACCTGAAGTTACCTGTAGGTTAATATCCTCTAAAATCTTTTCATCATCGTAGGCATAGCTTACGTGTTCTAGTCTAATTTCTGTCATTATTTTACAAATTCGTTAGTGAAACCTTTATCAGTCAAGTCTTCCTTAAGGATACCATTTTCTTTATCCCATTTGTAGAAGGCATTCCAGCGGTCAGCATCAAATTGTCCCCATTTTTCCTTGTCGCTAGCATATTCTTTTGACAAGTATTTTTGAGATTCGATGACGAAATCACGTTTATCCTTAAGTTCAGGGGCATTCTTGATCAGAATGTCAGCCGCTTCTTCTGGATGCTCCATCGCATATTGGTAGCCTTTTTTGATGGCTTGGATTACTTTAGAGCTTCTTCTTTGTTGTCTTTTCAGATAATCGTTGTTAGCGATGATAACTGGTGAGTAGTAGTCAAACTCTTTGACGTAGTCTTTCAAATACATAAAGTTGGCATCGCAAATGACTATCTAAAAACAACAAAATCATCAAGCTAGCTGTCGATGGTCACCAGAAGAAAGCAGCTGATGTCATGCCCTGGTGGGACAAACAGCTTTAATCGTGAATAAAAATACGTCAAAATATGGCGGTGAAAACAGGGACAATGGGACAAAATGATGTCCTCAGAAAGACAACTGATAAGATTACTAACGAACTTATGACAGCTCGTTTAAATTACGTAATATATGATGGCGA
>BNJV01001915.1_pt1 | contig 27827 bp, 38 predicted proteins | sample 8540591 | NCBI WGS metagenome assembly BNJV01 (sample SAMD00202457, study PRJDB9452) | human saliva metagenome | host: Homo sapiens | reverse complement strand
TTTCTTTTTAGATTCTTCAACACATCGTAACGAACGACTTATCTTATTAAGAAAAACGTTGGAACATCTTTAAAAGTTATTCTGTCTTAATCTCTCATCTGGTGATAGGCGATAATGAAAGTCTTTATTTCTTAATTAATCATACAATTACCGATCTTATCGTTTATATTTGGTTATATGCTTCTTTTCCGACAATGACATAGCCCCTCTCACAACAAAAAAAGTAATAAAACATTAAACCATGAACACCAATGGTGCTTACGCCCTCACACCTATTGTGTTCATGCTCCCACCTACATGTGCGCAGCATGAACATTATAACAGATGATGAAGAATTCAACTTGTAGATATCATTTAATGATATAAATTAAACCACTAACAATAAGCATATTATGCTACAAGTAGTTTATTAAAATATCATCCAGAACAAACAGAATGGTTAATCCCTACTTAATATCAGCTACTACATATTCAGACCTTGTTCCGATACGGAACTTACCACCCCAAATACCGATTCCAGAAGACACATAATATTGAGTATTCCCTTTCTGTAAAGGTCCGAAAGCATCCTCATAGATAAGGTCTTCTATCCAGCTTACAGGCCACACCTGACCATAATGCGTGTGACCAGAGAGTTGGAAGTCGATACCAGCTTGCTGTGCCTCCTCCAAGTGATAAGGCTGATGATCCATAAGAATTGTATAATAACCCTTTGGAGCAGACTTCATCAAATGCTGTAGGCTGGCACGCTTTTTATTCGTCCTATCATCGCGTCCAACAACAAGAATTGAGTCACCACCTGCCAAAGGCACCACACTATGATTATCAATAAGCAGATGAATCCCTGCATCTTGATAGAACTTCTTTGCACGTGGCTCGCCACTTAAATACTCATGATTGCCTAAACAAGCATAAACAGGAGCTTTCAGACGACGAAACTCAGCTGCCATATCTTGGTCTATTAATGCACGAATACTACCATCAATAATATCTCCTGCTATAAGAATAGCCTCTGGTTGCTCTTCATTCACCTTATCAACCCACTTTCTGAACTCATCTGTACGATTATGATAACCTAAATGTAGGTCGGTCATCATTACCAAACGATGCTGTTGTTTCATCGGTTTTGCTGACTGTAAAGTTAAGGGTACACGCTCTTTGTGCAAATAATTGAAATATCCATAAACGAACAATCCAATCATAATAACAACTACCGATAATGTACCTGCCCAACTATTATAAAGGAAAGGAACGAGGAACAAGATGAAGTAATCTTCCCAAGTCGAGCACAAGGAAAGAGTAACAACAGATACAGCCCGATAAACACAGCAGAATTGCCAACTTCATACAATGCTATAGCTATTGGCATTGCCTTATTATCCAAAGCCTAAGATAAAATTGGTAAAGAAGCATACGATGCAAAGCAACAATGCTCCAACGACAATCCACTTACCTACTACAGCAAGGGGCAGAATCTGCCATACATGCCAACTTACATATCCACAGCCCAGCAAAAGGACCAAAAGAAACACAATTATCCAACCATAACCCATCTTACAATCTTATTTCTTAAATTATTACTAAATATCTACGTGCCCAGAGAATAGAGGCAAATCCTCTCATCCCAAGAAACGATAGAAAAGCTATCCATAAGGCATTATTTCCATGACTATTCCAAAACAAATAATAGACAACGAAGAATGTTATCATTGCCATAGCTGTTGAAAATAACATTCCCTTAGTAGCTGTCAAGCCGATAAAGACCCCATCTAACACAAAAGCCGCCATTCCTGCTATAGGAATAAGGTAAGCCCAAAAGAGATAAGGCTGTGCAGCTGTCACAACAGCCGTATCACTTGTGAGAAGACGAAGGAAACCTACGCCGCCAAAGACGTAAACCGCAGTAAACATCAATGCCATAATGACACCAAAACCAAAGAGTCGACGAACTGTTATGTGCAGTCCTTCTTTATCTCCTGCACCATAATACTTACCACTAAGCGCCTCTCCAGCATAGGCAAAACCATCCATCAGATAAGAGAAGAGCGTAAACAAGGTCATTAATAATGTATTCACAGCTAACATCATAGCCCCCTGCTTTTCCTCCAGCTGACGTAAAGAAGAAGTTCACTGCCACCAAACAAAGCGTACGCAAGAAGATATCTTTGTTTACACGGAAGAACTCACCCCATTTTCCTCTCATGATAAATACATGACGGAAGGTTGTCTGCAAGGCTACACGACGTTCTTTCCCCAAAAAGCCAATCCTCGCTCTTTTCCTGATGTTATCCGCTTGTATGCAGCATATAAAGAGACAACAAAGCCTGCCCACTGAGCCAAAGCTGTACCTGCAGCAACACCACTGATTTTCCAGTCAAATACAAAAACGAAAAACAAAGAGGCAAGGATATTAACCACATTCTGCAACACAGCCACCACCATTGGCGTACGCGTATCTTGCATTCCGATAAACCATCCAGTCAGTCCGTAGAGTCCCAACATGGCAGGTGCACCCCATATAACGATTCTAAAGTAGGTAGCTACAAAGTGCCACGAAGCCTCTGGCGTATTCATCAGCCGAAGCATCCCCCACTCTATACCACGCTGTGCCACAATAAAGAGGACTCCCATTCCCACTCCTATTGTCAGTGTACGCACAAGAATATTCATACATTCCTGCCCGTCTTGTCGTCCATATGCTTGTGATGTCATACCACTCGTTCCCATGCGTAGGAATCCTAATAGCCAGTACATCACATTGAATATCATCGAACCGACTGCTATCGCGCTAATATAAGCCTCATTACCAATATGTCCTACCACTGCCAAGTCAACAAGACCTAACAATGGAACAGTCACATTACTTATAATAGAGGGGATGGCAAGGCGTAAAATCTCCTTATTCCAGTTATCCAACAACTGCATTTCACTACTCCCTTATGTAATCCTTAGCAACAAGGTCGTAATACAAAGCTTCCAACTCTGCTAATGACAATCGCTCTATTGAATGTTCCAACACGCGAATCAACTCTGCCCGACGTGTATCATTCTCTATTCTATCAAAATTCATATCGTACGTTTATAAGCTATAGAACAAATACTATGCCGAAACAAAAGTAATTGAATTAATTGTGAAATCAAAAGATATTGGCTAATTTTGCGTGCATTAATGTAGAATCAAGATGTATGGGAAAGAAACAAGAATACAAATTAAAGAATGAAGAATACCTTAGAGAACTTAGTCAGAAGGAAGGTATCAAGAAACTTCCTAACGGTATTCTATACGAAGTAATAAAAGAAGGAAGTGGTGAAGGAAAAGTTACTGAGCGTTCTATTGTCACCTGTCATTACCGCGGTAGTCTTATTAACGGTAATGTTTTCGATGATAGTTGGCAGAGAGGTATTCCTGAAGCATTCCGTGTAAACGAACTGATTACAGGATTTCAAACGGCACTCTGTGCGATGCATAAGGGTGACCATTGGTGTGTTCATATCCCCTACCAAGAGAGTTATGGAACAAAACGCGATGGTGATATCCCTGCTTTTTCTACGTTGGTTTTTGAGATAGAACTATTTTCGATAGGATAAGTAGTTGGGGCTTCCCTTTGTCTATAAAGCATATTAGAGATCAATATACATCCCAAAAGAGTGGCTATGCGTTGATTGGCATAGCCACTCTTTTTCAATTAAGGAATAGGAAAAACTAAATTACACAATATTTCATCATGCTGAATACGTCACTTGGCATATTTTTTGTAACTTTGTAGTCTAAGAATTATAAAACAAAAGACACATAAGATGAATATAAAAGAGACTCCTGTCCTCCTGCTTACAGGTTATTTAGGCAGCGGTAAGACAACGTTAGTAAACAAGATTCTTGCCAACAAGAAAGGTATTAAGTTTGCCGTTATTGTCAACGACATCGGTGAAGTAAATATTGATGCTGACCTCATCGAGGCAGGTGGCGTTGTCGATCAGAAGGATGATTCGCTCGTTGCACTCCAAAATGGTTGTATTTGTTGTACGCTGAAGATGGACTTAGTGCAGCAGTTGAACGAAATTGTTTCACAGCAGAAGTTCGACTACATTGTTATCGAGGCAAGTGGTATCTGCGAGCCTGCCCCTATCGCACAGACTATCTGCGCATATCCACAAATGTATCCAGACCTTGCTAAGAAAGGTAAGGCAGTACTTGATTCTATTGTGACCGTTGTTGATGCACGTCGTATGTGTGATGAGTTCTCTGCTGGAAACGACCTTTTGAAGAAAGACTTGCAAGAGGATGACATTGAGAACTTACTTATCCAGCAGATTGAGTTCTGTAATATTATCCTTCTTAATAAGGTGGATGATGTCAGCAAAGAGGAATTAGGACTGGTGAAGAAGATTATTCGTTCACTTCAACCAAAGGCTGAGATTATCGAGTGTAATTATGGAGATGTTGACTTAGACAAGATCCTCAATACAGGAGATTTCAACTTTGACAAGGTTGCTACCTCTGCTTCATGGATTGCAGAGATAGAAGGTCACGATGATGAGGAGGATGAACATGAACATCATCACGACCATGATGAGCATGAACACCACCACGATGAGCATGACGATCATCATCACGAGCATCACCATCACCACCACTGCCACCATCATCACGGTTTGGAGAATGAAGAAAGCGGTGAAGCTTTGGAATATAACATCCAGACCTTCGTTTACTATGCACGCCGTCCATTCGACATCAATTTCTTTGATGACTTCGTAGCTCGTCAGTGGCCTAAGCAGATTATTCGTTGTAAAGGGTCTCTGCTATTTCTCTAATGAGAAGGATATCTGTTATGTCTTTGAGCAGGCTGGTAAGCAGGTGAGCCTTCGCAATGCAGGTCAATGGTATGCTACTATGCCACCATTCCAGTTGCGCGAGTTCCTTGAGAATAATCCTAAACTTAAGAAAGATTGGGAGGAGCCATACGGTGATAGAATGCAGAAACTCGTATTTATTGGTCAAGACCTCGACAAAGAGGCTATCACCAAAGCATTGGATACCTGTCTGACTGATTTCTAATCAGGCATAGGTCCTTATCCGCTTCTTAGGAACTCTAACTATTTTACTATCGAACAGATTGTTTGCATTTGTTGCAAAGACGTAGCAAATAGCGTAAAGACAAACAAATAACAAAGCCCTTACTTATCTATAAGCAGATAAATAAGGGCTTTTTTATGTGTATTAATAATTATCTTGGCCTCCTATTAGTCATTAAAGCCTAAACTTTCTTTAGTCTTATGACTGATTGCGCAGGTATCAGATAAACCATTTTAGAGATATTACGTTTAATCCAAAGCTCTAAGTTTACAATATGAATTGCAATGAATACAGAGATTGGGGGATTAATATAATATCACCTCATCGCCAATTCTCAGACCACGCTCGGCAATCTTTTCGTTCTTCTTCACAAGACTCTTCAAACGAATACCATAACGTTGTGCAATATCGTACAAACTCTCTGACTTACGTACATAATATGGACGTTTCTTAAACTCCTTCGGACCTTTCTTTTGTTTCTTCTTCAACCAGATATACTCTCCAGGAATCAGACGTTCATGCTTATCACGTTCATTGTACTTAGCCAACTTACCTACACTAATTTCTAATTCTTTACTTAACGACTTAAAAGAATCTCCCTGTCTTACAATAACATAATAGTTGTCATTGTATTTATTGATAGGATGTGCACCCAAAACCTGAACAGGATTTGGACGACCATTTTCTATGCCACGAATAACAGAATTCTCACCACTATGATGAGCCATAAAGCGGTCATAACTTTTCGCCTTATCATACTCGTAAAGTTTATAAAGCTCAATAAGATTAATGAGACTCTGTGCATAAACAGGATTGGTAGCATAACCTGCTCGCTTCAATCCATACGCCCAACCACGATAATCGGATCTATCCAAACTGAACAGACTTCTATAACGGGGGACGGTCACGAAGAAACTTACAATGATCTTCGAAAACTTTCTAACGCACTATCATACGCACGGAAACATTCTCCTTTTGCATCATCATCATGCGAAATCGTACGACCCAGCCAACCATGACATTTGATACCAAAGTGATTATTACCAAGAAGAACAAGTCTTCCACGCCCTGCCCCACTCTCGAGCAAACCTTGTGCTAACGTGATACTTGCAGGTACGCCATACTTCAGCATACCTTCAATAGCCATGTCTTTATACTGATCAATATAGGATTGATAAACTTGATTCCACCTTGCCTGTCCCGACGCTACGGTAGAAAAACATATAGAGGAATGAGATAAAAAGGAAGATATATCGCTTCATAAAAAGTTCTTTTTAGATTATATAACTGCAAAAAAATACGGGTTTTTATTATATAATACAAAGTGAATTATCTTAAATCTCACAAAGATTTCAAAACTTATACGTAACTTTGTATTCATGAAGACAATCATTGCACTTGGCTCAAATTCTAATCAGGAGGAGAATATTTTTCAAAGCTCAGACACTGCTGAAACAACGTTTCGAGGGTGTCAAATTCTCTGATGCACAATGGACTGAACCGATTGAAATAAAGTCTGACAAATTCTTGAATTGTATAGGAACTTTTGATACAAAAATTATCTCTCAACCCAAGTAATACAATGCTTAAAGGAGATAGAACAGATTATGGGTGACTCTCACGAAAAATCATCAAATAGGAAAAAGTTCTGATTGATATTGACCTTGCACAATATGGCGAGAAGATTGTAAAAAAAGATAATATGGCTGTAAGAAGAACAGGAAAAATTAATCATAACGCTTCTGCTATGCCTTACAACTTCTATCCCTGCATTTGCACAAAAGAGCAAGGATGCTGAAGAATTAGGGAAAGCACTGGAATACTTTTACTTCTGCAAAGTATCATGAAGCCCTGCTTATCTTTCAGCGATTGGATAAAGAATATAAGCTTAACGAACGTTTCAAAAGCTTATATAGGTCTTTGCTATTACCATGATTGGGATTATGAAGCAGCGGTTAAATACTTGGAGGGTGTTATGCCTAAATTGGAAGTATTTGCGCCACATGAGCGGTCAGTCTACTATTATACAACCGCAGAAAGCAAGTTCAACTTAAAGCAATACAAGGAAGCAATCCCCTATTATGAGAAAAACACTAACCGTATGTTATGAACGGGAAAAAGGGAGATGTCTATTATCGGTTGGGTCTATGCAATATGTTTCTTCAATCATGGAAACCAGCATACGACCAATATATGAATGCTGAAAAGATTTATAACCAGTATAAACAGGAAGAAAATGTGCAGGGACGACTTGCACAGATAAAACGTATGGCTGCTGCTTGTTGGACAAATTATGAGGCTACATTGCCTAAGGATTCTTTGTCGAAAATAACAGACAACACGACCAATAAAGATAATAAGACGACGCAATTAAAAAAACATATCGACAATTATCAACTCATTGATTTCTACGATGTTATTACCATCTACAACGCCAGATAATGTAAAAGATATTATCAAAAAAAGAAGAGAAAAATAAAACTTGAAAAAAATAAGTACTAAAATTTCTATTCTTTTCTTCGTTCGTTCAGTTTTTTTCGTACTTTTTGCGACACATACATATCAAAAAAACGGTAGAAAAAAATCATGCCTTTTTATCCACTTGACATACAAACCTAATAAAAAAATTGAGATTTTTTTATTTATTCATTTGATAATCCCAACGGCTTTTTATGTAGAGGATAAGAAGGCAAGGTAAATCAGATATTACCATAATCTAATATATGGAGAAACACAACAAGGGCTGGCACCGAAGACATTAAGATCTCCGACGTCAGCCCTTAATATGGGTTATAAAAGATAACACTTATACCATTGCCTCTTTTATCTTCTCCACAATATATTTCACATCATCATCTGTTACTAATGGTCCACTTGGTAAACACATACCTACTTTGAAAAGACTTTCGCTCACACCATTTACGTATGCTGGACAATCCTTATAACATGGCTGCTTGTGCATTGGCTTCCAAAGAGGACGGCTCTCAATATTGGCTTTATCAAGGAAGACACGCATAGCCTCAATATTAGCATTTGGTTCACAATCAGTATGTGCATTATCTACTGAATGAATAACACCAGCTGCACCACCCTACAGCTCCCTTGTACTGTTGTCTTATATGCATTCTCCTGACCTTTCACCTTAACAGAAGGGTCAAGAACCATTGTATTCAGCCAGAAGTTAGAATCGAACTCCGATGAAGGGTTTGCATGGAAGGTAATACCATCTATCTTACTGAAAGCCTCTTCATACAAATGAGCAATATGACGGTGATGAGCAATATGCTCATCCAAGACTGTCATCTGACCACGACCGATACCAGCACAAACATTACTCATACGATAGTTGAAACCAATCTTCTCATGCTGATAGTATGGATAACCCTCACGAGCCTGTGTTGCATAGAACATCACATTATTACGAGCCTCTTCATTAGGACAAACAAGTGCACCACCACCTGATGTAGTAATCATCTTGTTTCCATTAAATGAGAGAACACCATACTCGCCAAAGGTACCACATATCTGTCCTTCGTATCTTGAACCTAAACCTTCTGCAGCATCCTCTACAACAGGGATATCATATTTATCTGCTACTGCAAGAATTTCTTTTTATCTTTGCAGGCATACCATAAAGATAAACTACGATGATTGCCTTTTGGGCTTTCTTACCGGTCTTGGCAATTCTATCCTTTAATAACTTCCTCCAAAAGTGCAGGGTCAAGATTCCATGTCTCCTTCTCAGAGTCAACAAACACAGGAGTTGCACCAAGGTAAGTTACTGGATGTGAACTGGCACAGAAGGTAAAAACTCTGGCAGATGACCTCATCGCCTGCCTTTAACTCCCAATGCAACTAAAGCGAGGTGTACAGCAGAGGTACCAGAACAGAGTGCTACAATACGCTTATCCTCCAATCCTGGTAAAGACTCCTTCCAAAGATTATCAGGATTATCCTCATGCGCCATAATTGTCTGTGGATATTCCTCTTTTTCAAGGAAGTTTCTTCTTTACACCTGAAGGACTTACTGAGACTGAGAAAACGTCTCAAGTCATCTTCAAAAACCATTGACATTTCGGTCCCAATGGCACCACCCAATTGGTATCAAACGCCTCTTGGATGTATTTCATCTCGTTACCACTCATGTGAGCGAGACAAAGTAAAAACACGATTTCTTTTCCATTTTACTAATTATATTTTTTTCACCCTGCATAGTCCATCTTTTTACCGAGAACTGTACAGACAATCATTTGAATATCTTTTTATAAAGGAATAGTTCTTTAGATAATAGAGGTTTAACTTGACTTTATCAGGGAAAAATAACCTCATCATTATATTGAGCAGGATTCTCAACAGAAGCTAAGAGTTCTTCCTCATTTCTATATTTCAAACTGGCTGGACCTGTGATTCCAGGCTTTTAACTTCAAAATATCTCTTTCTTCTCCTTGCAACTGATCTGCATAGCCAGGAACGTCTGGACGTGGACCGACAAAAACTCATATCACCTTTGAGGACATTCCAGAGTTCTGGTAGCTCATCTAACTTATAACGTCTAAGTTTCTCGCCAAGTGGTGTGATACGGCACTGTTCAGTTGATGCAATAGAAGTTGCTTCTGAATCCCTACTTGCCACAGAAGCCTCTGCCTTGACTGTCATCGATCTGAACTTATATACAGTAAACAGTTTGCCATACTGCCCCACTCGCTTCTGACAAAAACAAAATAGGACCAGGCATCTTCACCTTGATTAGAATTGCTACTACCAATAATACAGGACTAAGAAATAGCAAACCAAACAAAGATGCGAGTTTATCAAATAACCATTTTAAAAACATAACATTAACTTATGGATTCAGATTTCTATTCTTTACCAATTTTACAAAGTAATAAAGGAACTCACCCAATATAGCTTTTTATCCTCCTTTCTATAATCATCAAAAGCATCAAAGTTCCAACTCATAATCTGTTTAAACTCTTTCATTGTCAGCGAGCAACGAAGAATCTTACCTACAAGAGTAATAATATCACCAAGAATCCACTTGGTTTTTGTTCCCATACGTGGTTGAATCTTATGCTCATACTTCCCTGATGTGAAAAGGGAATATAAAATATAAGGAATATCAAAACCACCAGCCATTGGTGTTGCTAAACCACCAGTAAATCGAGCATTAACCTCAATAAACACAGCCTCTTTTCGTTTTTCATTAACCTTAAAATCTATACCACAAACTCCTTTATAATCAACTTTATCTAAAATTAGCTTAGAATATCTTTCTAATTCTGGCATTTCAACTAAAATTCTTTGTGTTGTTGTACCTCCACCATCTGTCTTTGTTACTAAAGATCTATATGTATATGCTTGGAAGAAGCCATCATACCTAACACAGTCTACACTATAGTCTATACCTGCAAAGAATTCTTCTATTAAGATATCTTTCTTATCATATTGGAGTAAGATCTTTTTGCTTCCTCATAATTTTTAGGAAAAGAATACTCCCTTTGCGGAGTTACCAAATTTTGTTTTAACTACTATTGGATATGTAGCTTCTTTTATATCATCTATAAAGCAGGTACTGGTACTCCAACAGAATCTGATAAAACAGTTGCTTGATATTTATCAGACAACAAAAACTTGTTTCTCATAAGATTCCATTGTATATATAACATCCTTAGGAAGCTCGTCTATGTGTTTCGCAATAATTAAGGCTTCATCATGCGTGGGCATAAGAACTTTTGGAGAAAACTCTTTGATAGCTTTCTTTAAGTCCTCTATAAATCCTTGCTCATCTGTTTTGAAATCTCTATAGACAAATTTGCCAACACTAAATTTAGAGATACTGCAAATATTATATGATGATGTATCTCCAACAACAACCTTTAAGCCTTTTTCATAAAGGCTACGAATAATATTATATCCAACTCGGTTCCAACAATATGTTACAATAACATCACACTTCATAGTCAACTACTTTTCAAGTTTTTTTCGTATTCTTTGAGTGTTGCCTTCCAAACCTCTTCTTGTCGAAATCTATCAACTATCATTTTACGAGACTGTGAAGCCATCACCTTTATAAGTTCTTTATTTTCAACACACCAAGTCATTTCCCTAAATAATGCATCTGTATCTTTAGAAGGGAATATTTTACCATTCAAACCTTCTTTGATGATCTCATTGCATCCATTGATATTAGTTACAATAGATGGGAGCCCCATAGCACCAGCTTGCAAAACTACATTAGGAAAGCCCTCTCTATAGCTTGGAAAAACTAAAACATCTGCTGCAATAAAGAATGGACGTACATCTGTTTGATAGCCAACAAAACGTACATTTGGATTATTTCTAAGAAAATCCTCATTACCACTCTTCAAAGGATCGAGTTCTGATTCAAAACGTCCAACAAGAAGTAACTTTACATTCTTACCTTCTTTTTGAAAAACGTTTCATAGAATCAGATAGTTCATTCATGCCCTTATCCCCAACGATTCTCCCTATAAATATAAAAAAACAAAATCATCTTTATTAAGATTTAAGTCTTGACGAATCTCCTCTTTATTTCCTGTATATGGCTTTCCTTTTATTCTTGTTTCTGCAGTAAAGTGGTCAGGAGAAAAATAGTCAATATCAACTCCATTTATATTTCCATTCAGAATAACAGTCAACTCCTTTTTGGTAATATGGTCCTCCTGCAAAATTTGCTTTACTCCATTTCCTTCTGGAATTACCTTATTTGCAAAAAGACAGGTACAGATTTCCATTCCTTTTTAAAAATTTTTTTCTGAAAAATCCCATGAGCACCCTGATAACGTAAACCAGTAACGGTATATACCCTATGCGGAACACATGCAAACCACGCAGCAATCATTGCCAACAAACTTCCCTTAGGAGTATTAGCATGTACACACCAAGGTTTCTCCTTACGAAACAGACGATACAAGAACCACAAGCCCTTTATATCTTTTTACTAAACTAATAGGACGTTCTAACGGAGCATCTACCACACGGATTCCCTCTCGCTCACTGACCTCCTTCAGGACACCTGTATCTTTTGCAACACCAACAACTTCGAAGTATTGGTTCAGAAATTTCAACTGCCCTTTTAGTAAACCATCCAAAGAGATATCTGCAGTTGTAATGCGAATTAATTTCTTCTTCATAATTTAGAACTCAACACGTTCAAAACTCACATTTCCAATTCTTGCAGCATACTCAGGGAAAGCACTCTTCCACATTCCTTCATGCCATAAGCTATAAACTTTTTGCGCACCACTGATTAAATAATAATCAGTGAACATTTTTATATTCTCAGAATCGTCTGTCTCACCTGCAGTATCTATATGTTTTACTGTTCCAGGCACAATATACACATCAAGCTTTGCTTTTTTTATTTCCTCAATGAAAACCATCGAATCGGAAGCAATAAGAATCCTTGTGTTAGGGTGCTGTTCGGATATCTTCCTTACAGAATTGATAGCTGCCTCTACCAATTCATTCTTTTGATTCTCAGAACCTAACTCCGGGTTAATAGCCGTTTCCGTTTTATCACCCAAAAGATTCATAAAACGTGTATGAATTGCTATATAGTTCGATCCTATCTCTGACTGATATTGGTCTAAATAACGTTGGAGATAATTTGTTGGGCGAAATAGCTCTCTATACAACTCACCCCACTGATAATTCGTTACAAAATAAGCATTCACGTTATCTAATGAGTTATAGCCATAATAGAAATGTGTTTCGGATGAACGCTTTTTATATAAACGAGAAGGGTCTACTATCTCTCCATAGGCTATAACATTATTATATGAAAGAAAACCAAAATTCATTTGACTCTCATCAATTAGCCAATCGTACTCGTTTGGCTCAAGATACTACTTAATACAAATGGATAACTCCAGTTCAACTTAAATGGCTTTCCCAAAGCTTTAGATATAGCATAAATGGTAATCAGACCTTTCAGTCTATCAAACATTCCACCATGTGGAATTCTACCATCTACCATAAAAATATATGGATAACTATTACCCGTTGTATACAAAGAGAACCCTTTCTCCTTCATTATCCTAAACTTCATCAGAGGTTCACGATAACAGTAATCTATAAAGCTTAACTAAACTATTTCTTCCTATCATAAATTAATATTCACATTACACGTCAAGTAATTATAGTAAATTCAGGAAACCAAAAAAATATTCAAATAACTGCTCTATAAATCAATAACTTCTCATTCATTATTGTAAGATTTAGTCTCAATAGATAAGAACTTATACTTTCTATTTCTGTCCCCCATAAAAAAAGAATATTTATTATTTTAATTGGTTGTGTTATACGAACAACATAATAGCAAACAAGACATAAGGCACTACCAATCAATGGAATAAAAAAATAAAATCTGTAAAATCTGGAGAAATGACTACCTCATTTAACTTTATATATACAGTTATTAACCGCTCTATTATAAAAGTTTGTACAACATATATTCCCAAAGTATATCTACCAATAGTACTAAAAATATGATAGAACATTCTCTACTCTCTGCCGCTTTCCAAACAACTTATAAATCAATTCACAGATACCTATTATGACTATTGAGCCAGAAAGTCCTACAAAAACTTGTAATATAAATTTAAAAAGGACTATACATAAGTAAATTTATATCAACTTTTTCAGGAGGATTTGTCCAATTCAAACAAAGAGCAACAATAAAAAAAGACAAGTGAAATACCGAATAGAGGGACTTTATAAGTTTGAAGATAATCAAGATGTTTATGGATTAAATAGCCAACACAAAAAAATAAAAAAATAGAGAAAAATTAATCATCAAAGTTCCACCATAAGGAATAATTAAAAGTATTACCCATGAAAGCGGAAGCGTTATCTCTACTGGTATTTTTAACGCATTTGACAAATCTTGCTATAAGATAGCATATAAACAGATTCTTAAGAAACCAAACACATCCAATAATTTCTACACGAATACCCCCGAATAGACAAACAGTCATAATAGTACACGATATAACAGGAAGTAACAATTGCCTACTCTTCTTTTCTAAAAAGGGATTTAATTGATATTTCTAAGCTACGAATGGAAAAAAATAACCACACACCAACATAAACAAAGGCATGTGAAAAAGAATAGATGATTGGTCGAACTATGCTATCTAAGTTTGGTACCATTACATAACAATGCCCCACACATACAAGAAGTATTGCTACGAACTTTACAAAAATCTAAATATTCTATTCTATCTTTACCCATTAGAAATTACACCAATATAAACATTATTATACCCATTTACCGTTTTTTTGAGATATCAAACTCTAAAAGCTCTATTGTAACAGCGTTTTTGCAATCTCGTTATAATAAAGCTTCATCACTTGCTAATCGGTTGATTTCTTCTGCTAATGCCTTTGCATCCTCATGTGGAAAAAAAGAATACCATGTTCCTTAGTAACCTCTTTCAAACCATTAACATCAGAAGCTATAAAAGGCTTATGTGCACTCATTCCCTCTACATTGCTAAGGCTCAACCCTTCCCAATGAGAAGACATCACGATAACATCCGCAGCTCTCAGAACATTTGGAATATCAGTACGTAAGCCTAAGAATCTAACTCGCTCACTGACACCTAAAGATAGAGCTAACTGTTTTACTTCTTCCATCCGTTCACCTATACCTGCAAACCAGACCTCATATTTTTCTTTATCTAATAAGGTTAAAGCCCTAATAATAGTATCTTGATTCTTTTGTTTACGGAATCCAGCCACCATCAAAATAGACTTACGGCTCTCTTTTAAATCTAATAGCTCCTTACATGGCACAGCTTCTGAAATAGCATTAACATCTATCCCATTGTTTATTGTAGTAATTGACTTGTACTTATTTGATGATTTGACAAGCCATTCCCCTCCCATATATTCTCTTAGTTTGTCTTCTGCTATCTTGCTGATACATATTACACGATCATACCTGCCATACATCCAACTTTCTATCGGGCGATACCATTTCCAATTTCGTTTCCGATTAGAAGTATTATGTTCTGTAGAAACAAGATTCGTGTGACTAAACAAATTGGCAATTGCAACAAATAGCTGTGGTGATGAATTATGAGTATGAACAATGTCATAATTCCTCATTATCTTTATTAGCTTTAATATATAGAGTGGATTATAAACCCCATGTCCTAACGCATATATCTTTGTCTGTGGACTCTCTTTCTTCAATCTATGGGTCAATGGTGTTTCTTTTCCATTAAAGATACATAAATCCACAGTATTCCCTAAAGCCTGCAACCTTGGTATCAAATTAACAACCAACGTTTCAGCCCCACCCATATCCAAAGATGTAATGACTTGTAATATTCTCATTATCTGGCTGCGTTTATTCTATAATAATAATTCTGTTTTAATCGTATTCCAAATAAGAATACCACAATAAGTTTAAAACTATTTGCTGTCACTTTTAACATTTTTATCATAGGGAGTTGAGTTTCAACAGATTATACTTTATTTTCAAGTGATAAGAATGACAGCAAAACCATACGCAATAACAATGATATCTCTGCTCCAGAAAAGCCATATTATCATATAGCATTTTTCAGTGTTAGTATGCTTGGAGACAAATATATGACTAACATCCCAGTTTAACACATATATACAAGGATGTTATGAATTATAGAATCCTCATAACTGTCTTTTTATTTACACGTATATCATTCAAATGCATCAACCATCCTAAAGGCGCAACAGCATTCCATAGTCCAGATAAACTCGGATAGCTACTACTTCCATTATAACACAAACGAAATCTCCAATAGTTAACAGCAGCTTTAAACTTATCTTTAAATGGAATGTTAAGCTCTAACATTTCTGCATAACACATCATAGAGGTAATTGGACTTTTCATCCTAACTTTAACTATGTTAGACGTTAATCCTTCTGGTTGATATTCCACTAAATATATTACTTTATTAAAAATAACTCAATTTATATTTTTTTGAGCGATACGATTCCAAACCAAAGCCTCTGGACAAAAACTTTTCTCCTTCTATATCTGGGAAGGGGAACTCTTTCATTACAGAAGTACGAAAGACTTCTTTCATATCTCCTGTCACATGAAACTTATATCGAATATCAACAGAATTGCAATCTATAGAGTCATCAGGAAGCCCACTACCTATTATACGTCCATCAAAAATTTTCCATCTATGCCTGACACACCTGCAAAAAGACATTTCATGTTTAATCGGTTGAAAAAGTCTTTACAACAAGTTCTAAAAGCATTATTAGGAAGGATATCATCACTGTCTAAAAATAAAAAAAGTTCTCCAGTGGCTAATCCAACGCCAGTATTAATAGCCCTATGCTTTCCGCCATTCTCTTGCTGCACATAATGTATATTTAACTTCCCCTCCTTTACAAAGGAACTAACAACGTCTTTAGTATTATCCTTAGAACCATCATCTACTATAACCCATTCAAAAATTCTTATATGTTTGAAGAATTAAAGTGTCATATAAACGGTGCAAAAGGCCTGCACGATTATATGTTGGAGTAAAAACTGTTACCATTCTTTCAGCCATATTAAAATTTTAATTTCATATATAATCATTGTATAGCTTTAGAAATTAGGAGTAAATCGAAAAGCCTTTCTACAAAAACTTATCCTCATCATAATTGTTGTTATACTCATAAGTTTTTACGAATTATATCATTTTCACGATATCCGTCCGTTAGAAAAAGTTTTATAAGGAGACAACAAATTATATGCCTGCCAGTTCGTATATATTCTCAAATATAGGAATAGACAAACCCCTAATATTAGAAAAAGAACCCAAAGATAGAGTATTATATCTATATTTATTTATAAATGTTAATGTAGAAATAATTCCCATCATATAATACCAACTCAAACGCCCACCATTCTCTGAACGCACAAAAAGTAATAATATACCACAGAAGATAAGCGCCATATTCAACAAGACTACATGAGCCTTATCAGTAGGAATATACCTATAGTTCTTGAGTATAAGGTATAAAAAGAAAAAAATGCTTCTAAAAATATATGCAACTCTTAAACCACCACTTGCATTGTACTCAGCATGCCGTTCAACAATAGAGCTGCTCTCATATACTTCAAAAAAAGCGAGTTAGGTAAAGATGACAATCCTAAAACAAGTAAAGACAACATAACCCCCACTATTAACTTTGGTGAGAACTTTCTTAATGGTACAAAAATATAGAGGAAAGAAAAATTATTGCAGAGTTATGCATGGAGAAACCTATAAGGACTACCACCAAAAACTTCCAAAATTTACGTTCAATAACATACTGAATCCCTAACCAAACGATAGTTGCACCAAGTACTTGTCTTAAATATGTAAACGTAAAGAAAAACCATAATCCCAAAAAAATAAAAATTGTTGCTAAAGGATAATTTACAGTATATTTCTTTATCGAAATAAACAACAAAGTATAAATAATCAAGGTGACAATTAAGATAAAAAAATATAACGATTTTCTGTAAAAAGGATATTAGTACATTTAGAAAAAGTATAACCAATCTCACTACTATAGAAATTATAAAGAAGAGAATCTGAGTAATTCCCTTTCATCGTTGTTACATCAGCAATATTATCAAAAATTTCCCCATAAATATATCTGTCATAACCACCAAACATATCAGAAAAAGCCCACAAATAGAGCAAGAAAGCACATGTAAATGGATAAGAAAAAGGGCATTGCTCTGCCGAGAACTATTTTTGAGAAGTGTAATACCATATTGTAGGTATTAAAATAACTATTAAATATAACCACATATACTTTTTTTATTTATTCTTTCATAAAACCAAAAAAAGCTGCTCAGCTATTAGCTTTCTATTATGAAATTTCAAAACTGAATTACGCCCATTTAAAGCAATGTTTTCATAAAAAAATCTTTTTCGCATAGGAATATCCTTTAAAATTTCTATAATTTCATTTGCATCCGAATATTCAATACAAGACTCTTGATTCTTAACAGCTATATTTTTCTAATGCGTACGGAGTACCCTATCACAAGAAGCCCATTAGCAATAGCATCTAAAACCTTCCCCTTTGTTCCTGTACCTACAGAAAGTGGATTAATTTGAATATCATATTTGATAATTTCTTCTATGTAATTTGGTACAAACTCTATCAGTTGCACCTTTATACCCGATTTTTCTCAGTTCATCAACTTTAACATTCCATCCCTTTCCCAATATAGTAAATTCATAATTCTCATTAAAGAATTTCTTATCTACAGAGTCAAGGCTGCTAAGTCTCGAAAAAGTTGATTGGAAGCTTCGTAAGAATACAAATCATATCTTCCTGCTATTAATAGTTTAACTTTATCTTGATGAAAAACGAATATTTCTATCAGAAGAGATTGTCTCATAATGAGGGTGTCTAAAGAAAGAAGCATTTATTGCAGGATTAATTTGTTTAACAAACCTAGCATCTGTATCTCCTACAAAAATGATACTTTATATTTTCACTAGTATCATAAAGACTCTCCATTCAGTAGTACTTAATATAATTTATAACTACTCGCATATATTCTCTATAGTGCGATAAAGTAAAAGGTCGCTCAAGTCTTCTATACCAATGTAAACAATAACTATCTGGAGCAGTATGAATTCGTTTAAAAACCCTTAAACTGAGAAAGAATACCAGAAAAACTCTTGACCATATCCCCAAATTATATCTGGATTATCGCTATAAATATCCGTAATAATACTTTTTAGGTAAACGAATGTAATAATTGATTGGAAACCTCAGAAGAAGACGAATAAAAGACAAATGAAACTTAAGAATGAACTTATACCACTGAGGTTGTTTTTATGATTTTTAATTTTTTTATATTAAGTTCATTTTCTACCTCTTTAATAACCTTATTAGAAAAGATTATTCTGATTAAAAGTATAAACTACTATTTCTATATTGGAAGGCCGTTCTACCATTAAATGATATGGATGCCCTGATGGTCCCCCATATTCTCTTTATAAGGAGTTACAGGAGATATAAATACAACTTTCATACTTCTTAAACACCTAATATTCTATGTACGCAGTTCAAAAGAGCAAAAGGGGTATTACTATCTACCAAATAAACTTGTGAACAACCTGCATTTTGTCCAGCCTCTATATCTGTTTGGCTATCTCCTATCATAACAGAATTATTCAGATCTATATTTAAATCTTTACTCGCTTCAATAAAAAGACCTGCTTTAGGCTTACGACAATTACAATTAAACTTTAGCTCTGCAATTTCACCATCAAAACCCTTATCTGTATGATGAGGACAATAATAAATTGCATCCACAAAAGCTCCCTCGTATCCAAGTAAAGTTTCAAGTTTATTATGTATATCCTCTAACTCGTTAAATGTACACTCACCTCGTGCAATAACTGGCTGATTGCTAACAATAACTGCAAGATAGCCTGACTTGTTTATCAACCTAATAGCTTCTGCTGCACCAGGAATTATTTCCATTTGATCTGGATTATTTAGAAAACCTATATGTTTATTTATCGTTCCATCACGATCTAAAAAATTGCTTTTTGTTTATTTTTTTAAGTTACGAGCATGGACTCTACCCTCTTTAATATCTTGCTCTGTTTCCACAAAAACGCTCAGGAGTTCCCATATCTTTAATATACTCAGGGTATCATATGCAAAAATCCTTCCGCTTGCAATATTAGGACGTAAAACATCACGATCTAAATCAATCTTATCAGGAAAGGGAGTCCCTGAGCTGCATATTTTTCCCTTACTAATTGTAAAAGCTGGGGCGAAATAATCTCTACACCTGCATTTACACGATTCTTATAATATCCTCGCTTATCTTCCTTTACAACCCACGATATAACTTTGTGCGTTGTTTGTGGGATGGCACTAAAAACCATGAGATAAAAAGTTCGGTAACTAAAAATACTGCTATCATGAGGATGTCCATTTGGATGAGAAATTAAACTTGCTAAAAGGGGTATGTGATTTATGAAATTGAATAAAACGATTAAAAATCAATATTAATCATCACATCACCACACATTAACAAAAAAATCTTCATCAAGGTTCATCTTGAATAAAAGCACCAGCAGTTCCCAATGGGCTCTCTTCTTCAAAAATATTTGATATTTACACCAAATAGTTTCCCATCGCCAAAAATCTTTTTATCTTTTCCCCAAGATAACCTATAACAAGTGTAATATCTGTCAGACCACAATCCTTAAGATTCTCAATCTGCCATTGAAGTATAGGCTTATTACATAGTTCTATTAAGGGTTTAGGTACATCCGATCTTACCGATGCAATACGTGTACCTTTCCCACCTGCCATTATTATAACTTTCATTTTTTTACTTTCCAAAAAAATATTCTTCTAACATCAAACAAATACAATGATAAATTGGGAGATGAAGTTCTTGTATTTTTATATGTTTCTGTTTCTGGAACATGAATACACACATCACAGAATTTCTCAAGTTTGTTTTGCTTAGCACCAGTTAAACCTATTACAAATAGTCCTCTTGCTTTTTGCAACAACAGCTGCATATAATACATTTTTGGCTGTTTCCTGAAGTTGAAATACCTAAGAAACAATCGCCAACTTGACCATAACCATACACTTGTTGTGCAAAAACTAATGTTGGATGACAGTCATTCATAAACGCTGTAGATAAAGCTGTATGAGTAGAAAAGAGCTATAGAGGGTAGTGCCCTTGTAAATTTTCCTCTAATATCTCTCCCATTTCATTATCTATCGTTTTAAAAACGTTAGCCACATCAGTAGATACTTTTTCTAGGTAACATGAAACCCTTCATTAATTCACCTACCACATGTTCTGAATCTGCAGCCGATCCTCCATTACCACAAACCAATAATTTATGATGTTGAGAATAACTATCTCTTAACAATTCATATGCTTGAATTATATCATTCTTACATCTTTCTAAACTAGGATAAGAATGTACTAGTGAATTAATATGTTTATATGGATTATTCATAATAACTTAATATTATAATTTACATTTTTTTCTTATATCATCAGTTGGATATATTTTCCACCCATGTACACCACCATCTGTAAAAAGAAAATGGCATAATAAATCCCTCTAATTTTTGACAAAGCTTTTTCTACACTCGTCTTTTTATCGGATCACAAGAAACATTATAAATCCACCACCTCCTGCACCACTAACTTTTTCCAGCCAAAGCGCCTTCTGCTATAGCAACCTCCATAGCCCGTTCTATTATAGAATTTGTAACTTGAGAAGACTGTTTCTTCTTATTTTCCCATGCGGTTCTAAGAAGACTTGCCATGGAGAGGATATCACCTTTTAACAAGGCTCGCTTCATATCACTCGCTCCTTGTTTAATCTCATGCATTGCAGAAACAGCATCATGATTCTTTGACGCCGTATTCTTTTTTTGAGCATCAATAATCTTTTGCACTACTTCGACTTGCTCCTGTGAAATATAAAAATAGTAGAAGATTCTAACTCATCTATTATCCATCTCTTTATTTTCAAAGGATTAACTATAACTAAATCATTTGGTAAAAATTCCATATAGTTAAAACCACCAAAAAGCAGCTGCATATTGATCTTGCTTTCCACCTGACAACTTTAAGTCAATACGTTCTATTTCATAAGCTAAACGAGAAACTTCATAGTCACCTAAAAGGAAGAGATAACCATTCAACAAAGGCTTTTTAAAAATACAAACAACCATAGTTGAAGATGTTCCTAGACCAGAACCTGCAGGAGCATCATTATAAGTTGTTATCTTAAATGACAATGGACTTAAATTAAACTCTTTAATAACTCTATTATAGACTCCCTTAATAAGAGAAGCATTACCATCTATTTCAAGCTCTTTTGATGAAGAATAATTCCCAACAAAATTATTATCATAAGAATGTATAACAATTTGATTATCGATAGTTTCTTCAATTGTACAATATGCATATAGATTTATTGTTACATTTAAAACTAATCCTCCATACAAATCACTATATGGAGAGACATCAGACCCTCCACCAGCTAGTCCCAGTCTTAAGGGAGCTTTACTTCGTATAATCATAAATCAACTATTTTATTATTAATATTATGGATGCAACTTATAAAAAGCCAAGCAAAAACAATAAGTTATAGGATTCATATATTTTTTAAAAATATATAAATGACTTTTCAAACCAAATTGTCTTCTTGCTGTATTACCAGAACTTTCCCCTTCAAGATGTATTATTTTAGGAGAAGTAATAACCATACGTTTATACCCATTCATCATCATACGATACTGCAATTCACCTTCTTCACCGTAAAGAAAAATATTCTCATCAAACATTCCTGATTCATCTATAGCTATTCTTGGGATAAACATATTAGCGCCACTAATACATTCAACCTCTCTATCAGTATAATCAGGAATAAGATTATGCGGCTTCAATAAACGCTTTTAGGAAATCTTTTATAGTAAATGCTGGGAAATAAAAAAAGGAATTTCTATAAGAGCCATCATCTCCTTGTAAATAACAACCATAAATGGTCTTTGGATTATGCGAAGTTGCATAATTGAAGAACTCACCTATAGCATTATTTAATAACAGTGTATCAGAATTCAATAAAAAAAGAAAAATCTCCACTTGCAACCTTCATACCTATATTATTGCCATACCCGAAACCTCCGTTTTTCTCAGAATAAATATATCTTATTCTACGATCAGCTTTCCAATTTTTTTCTTTTGAACCATCTGTAGAAGCATTGTCTACAACAATTATCTCATAACTTATACCTTCCGTATGATCGATAATACTTTGAATACAAGCAGAGGTTAAAAGCATAAGTATTATAATTTACAATAATAATAGAAACATCCATAAAACTATACATTATCAAAAGACCTAAATTTATAAGCAAATTAAAAAAATATCTATTCTAATTTACTATACAAAAATCAAAAATATCTTAAACAACCTACGGGAATATAGAAAAAAACAAAAAAAGTGCCTCTATACCCGATGAAAACATACTAATATAAGCAGTATACAACACAGAGTACCTTGTCAACCATAAAGATAAAGATAGATGAATTATAGAAACACCTACCGTCATAAACATTAACTCTTTTTGTTTTCTTATAATAGAACAAGAAATTACAAAATTGTAAATACACACACTGAAAAAAATGTACTTAAACACAGAGGTAATAAATATTCCACAGACTCATAATAGGATGGGAATATGACAGGTATCAATAATCGACAAACTATATAAAGTATAGATGTGAAACCAGCATAAAATACTAAGAGAAGAATCGTCTGTTTTTCTGAGACGATTTCGGATTGATAAATTTCCCTCTGAAAGACATTTATATATATAAACAGAGTTAGATTTATTAAAAGCAGCCCCTACAGAATAAATTATAAAAGAAAAAAATTTATTGCGAAACTAAATAGTCCAACAGCCTTCGTAGTAAAAACTATTAATAATATAACGATCCATTCCTGACGTAAAAAACCATTTTATACTATGAGGAACTAATGGGATACCAAATAATAAAAGTTTCTTTGTAAATAGCCTTTGTTGGCGATATACATTTTAAATAACCCTTACGATATAAATTTATACAACCCCAAACTAAAAAAATAATGTAGAAGAAATTAAGTTTGCCTCTATACGCCCTAACCAATCTTGATTAAAGGAAATTACCAGTAATAGAGAAAAATACAATATTGATAAGAGTTGATACTGTCGTTAAAAATACCATATCTGAAAGTTTTTCTCTTCTAACCTATATATATCTAATAACAAATTGTATACAACAGCTGCAGCACATAAATAAATACATATACCTTGTAAAAAATGGTTCTATACTAGAAATTTGTAAAAACAAAAATTAGGAAAAAGAAGAATAATAAAAGATAAAATAGCAGATACTATTAATGTAGAACTTAAAAACTACATTAATATACCTTACTAAAGTCTCACGAGAAACTTTAAAGTATTTGATACTTACAATACCAGAAGTACAAAGGCATATAACATATCCAACAACACTAACAGCTGTATAAAAAGATTTAAATTACCATAAGAAGTTGGCAATATATAGCGCGACAATATTATAAGTAAAAAATTTAATCCTTGATTAAGAAAGGAGAAAAATGCAAATATACTACCACTTTGCACATTTTTATTGTATAGTAATCTAGTTATAAAATTATCCATTATTATCACAAGATGCAACAAATGGATCACTCAAAACTTTTCTTCTCGTAAGCGTCTATATAAGATCCAGCTGTTCTATTAATTATTTTAACATGCATGTACTTAGCAAAATTCATTAAGATATAAATGTCCAGTAAAAAGTTGCTAACTGAGACTCTAGAAAAATCTCTAAGCTTTATAGGGATTACCTTCATAGTCACGCCAGACATGTTCCGTATCCCCATAATAGTGTCTATCAATAAGAACAACCTCGTTAGATTCATTAACCTTTATATCACGCATCCATGAATGCTCTACTCCCAATAGGTTAATTTCCTTATAACCATTTAAAAATTGCTGTATAAATTGCTGCAATACTCACATTTGTTCCATTAGGAGACAATAATCCTTTCTTATAAAAGCCTTAATTTTATTTTATTTGCAATTTTTGTTTCAGGTTCCCAACTATTATTTGGGTATCTACATACTTTCACATTTTTTTGTTTTTTTCAAACTCTTCTTTCATATGATTTGGAAAATTATAAGGAAGAAAAAAACCTGAATATTCAATTAATACGTTGAATATTTTTCCCACGCTTTTTATTTTATCTAGCTCTGGCTGCATCCAAAAAAATCATATCAACCATAACTAGCATCTTTGGTTTTTAAAAATAAAGAAAAGATGCGTATTAACACTTAGATTTACAGCACAAAAAAATCAAAAATCCTTAAACTCCTTTAGATGTTTTTTTCTATAAGAAAAAAGCTAGGACCATTACCTAGCAAACATAATTTATTTTTCTCATTACCAGTAAAATCATTTCTAAATCTTTGATATTGAATCTGATAAAATAATGGCCTACCTATCAAACTACAAAAAAATCTGATAAATATGCTATAATAATATGTATAAAAACCTCTAATTTGCTGCAACATGTTTAATAAAGGATTAAATAGGTATGTTTATATTTGATTGCAATAATATCTGCTCTATAAATTCACGAAAGACTCCTTCACCACCTTTTTCAAAAACAACATTTCCGTATTTTTTTAACATAATCAAGGGCATTAACAGGAACACCTGTAATTCCTCCTGCACAAGAAATACTTTTCAAAAGTTCAATATCACCAATATCATCTCCTATATATGCAACCTCTGATATAGATATACCTAAATTTGAACACAACTTTAAGGCTACATCTAGCTTATCTTGAATTCCTTGAAACAAATAATCAATATGCAATTTTTTTCTGCTCTTTTTCTTGACTATTTTTGTATCTTCACCTGTAATAATTCCAACGGGTATTTCTAACTTGTGCGCAAAATAACACTCCTGCACTATCAGAAGTATTAAAACGTTTCCATTCGTTACCAGTCTGATCATAATACATTCCGCCGTCTGTCCAAACACCATCGATGTCGGTTAATATAAGTTTAGGTAATTTCATTACACAATATCGTCTGGATAAATAATTTCATTCTTCGGGATATAACGCTTAACTGTTTTCCCTACAACATTCGACAACTGAGACCATCTAAAACCATCTCCTGGACTTAGCATATGTAAATCAGAAAGTTCTATTACATGCCCTACCTGTAATTCAATATTTGATGCAATACTACGTTCTAACTTTACCTTAGACGCTGCCACACTCTTATCTATATAAAGGTCCTCCACTCCCATCCAGCGCTCAGCTAAACGAATATCACGTACCATACGATTAACGCCATCAGGACCTAAAGAACCTTTTTGATCTGTACCCTTTAGTTTACGATCAATCGTAATATGCTTCTCTATAATTGCAGCTCCTAAGCCTACAGCTGCAATAGGAGCTGCAATACCAATAGTATGATCCGAAAAGCCTATAGTATATTGAGGATACTCTTTTTAGATATTTTATAGTCAATAAATTCAAATTATCGGGCGTAGTCGGATATTGTGATACACAATGCAAAATAGAAATATCATCATGATACTTTGTTATTGTACTAAGAGCATCATCTAACTCATTTTTACTTGACATACCTGTCGATAATATTATAGGAATTTTTGTTTCAGCTAAAGCTTCCAATAAAGGGATATTTGTTAAGTCTCGACTTGCAACTTTTTAAGCGATCGAGGAGTAAAAAGTTTAAGCAAAGAAAGACATCCTTTGGCACATAAGGTCTCGACAAAATCCAACCCTAAAAGACTTTTGCATATTTATATACTTCAAAAATGTTCATCGTCTGATAATTCTAAAAATTCTCGATGCTCACCATAAGTTCTTCCAAAAAGAATTTGGCGTATCATAAGGTTTATTCATTTGAGATACTGAAAGTTCCTCTTTTTAAATCACGTTTAGTCAACTTAACAGCATCTATAGGCAAAAGATTTAACCCAAAAGTTTCTTCTTTAACAGGGCGAGCAACTAATTCTGTCAATAATTTAGCCACATCTACAGAACCATTGTGATTTTTGGCCAATTTCTCCAATTATATAAGTATGTCTCATAATACTTGTATTTATTTGCTATTTTCAATTATCTGTTTTTGCATCAAGGAGTATAGTTCCTGATGTGCATTTAAATATTCTAAAACCTCACGGATTGTAGGGAAAAAGCATTAACATTACAAAAGATTCTCATATACATTTCTAGCATCTTCAAAAATCCTGTTGAGTATCAACCGTCAACCGTATCCCCGGATATTTATTCAATTGATTTGAAACGTCAATCCAACTGATATTAAAAACATTTGAATGTTCATAGATATAATTTGTAACATGCTCATGATAAAAATCTTCTTTTGTTTCTTCTTTTACACGAAGCAGTGCTTCAAGAGTTACATATTCACACCAAAAACCATAATGCGTTTTTAATAGACGGAACACCATCTACTTTAAAAACTTATATAATCGCTATCTGATGAAGATGCAATATGAACTAATTGTTTTATGGAATCTAACTCTAAAAAAGGGTTATCAGAACAAATTCGAATAATCTTTTTTACTCCATAGCTTGTAGCAGCATCTATGAATCGCTGGAGGACATCATTTTCAGAGCCTCTAAAAACCGGCACATTATATTTTTCACACAGTCTTCTATTGCGTTATTGCTAAAAATCATTTGAAGTAGCAACAATTATATTAGTTCCTCTACATGACATAACTTTTTCTATGAGAAGTTCTAATATACATTTACCATTATAAAAAGGCAATAATATTTTGCCCGGAAGTCTACTAGAACCAACACGTGCCTGTATAATAAATGTTATGAAATCTTTTCTTTCCATATAAAAAGTATTTTTTTACGTATAAACAAAGCTAAAAATAATATATTTTTGAGTTTATTCTTTCTGTAAGACAACTCTGTTATATCTTTTATAAATCAACATAATGATTTATATAAAAAGAAGGAGGTCATTTATGTAGAATATTTGCTTTTAGATTAAAAATGGGTATAAACTTGCTTTTAAAAACCTATTTTAAAGAATAAACATTAACAGAATTAAAAACAGAAACTTTCAGAGAATAAAAATCTCTCC
>BNJV01002793.1_pt1 | contig 27830 bp, 34 predicted proteins | sample 8540591 | NCBI WGS metagenome assembly BNJV01 (sample SAMD00202457, study PRJDB9452) | human saliva metagenome | host: Homo sapiens | reverse complement strand
TTTCTTAATTATAATTGTTAGCTATGTATTAATGAAGCTTTTTATAAGTATAATGAAAGTTCTCTAATACGGTTTATGCAACACAATATACAAGACAATAATATAAAAACTAGCAACATACATAATACATGTACATTGCTAGTTTCTGTATAACATTATTATGTTGTATTTAGTTTATAGCTAAGAACTATAACTAAAAATACTAATTAAGCCAAAACTAAAGACAATACAAATTCAAAGGATTCTACAACCAATTATATTATAAAACGTTTACCGCATCATATGTAGGTTGTACAACCCATTCACCTTTAGCATTCATAACGCCCCATTTTCCTTTGGACTTAACAGAGCTAAAACCATGATTAAAAGACTTCACATCTTCTATAATATTATTAGTATCTCTAAATAATACATGACCATCATTATCGATAATAGTATATGCGTCTTTACCTGTATGAACCCATGTTACAGTATCACTGTTAAATGGCTCAATAGTCGCTTCTGTTTGAGCAGAATATAATGATTTCCCCGTAGACATATTGATAAGATTTTTAACATGGTCTTTCACTACTACTAAACGATCTGTACCGGCAAAGGAAATAGAATCATATTTGAAGGATACCACTTGTTTACCAGTTGAAACATCAAAGACACCCCATTTATCACTGCTATTATCTTTTAATGCTAACAAACCGTTAAACTTATCCATTTCACCTGCATCGTAATCACCAGGTTGAATAACGATTTCACCTTTACGATTAACAAAGCATAATTTACCAGAGTCTTTGATTACAGTTCCATAAGATGTCATAGGCCATACTTTATCTTTTTTACTGTCAATCACAATATTGCCATTACGGTCAATATAACCACGTTTTGCACCATCATATACAAAACCACCTACATGATAATGATGACCGCCCAAGAGAGCACCACCTACAATGCCACCAACGATAAAGCCACCTACTAGACCACCTAGGTTAAAACCACTTACGGAACGACGATATTCAGCAAGGCCATTACGATAGCCATATATCTCTTTAGAAGGTGCAACGAATAACTCTTTACCAGTACCATCAATAGCTACAATTTTACCTTTTGCATTTTTAACAAATGCACGATCTTCACTAAAACCAGTTAACACTTGACGGAATTGCGGTTCAATTACAACCTTATCATCTGCTGTTTTAAAACCGTATTTTCCTTTTTGTTTAAATTCTACAAAGCCATCACTTGCATACTCTTGTGTAACTTCTTGTTTAATACGGTCTTTTAAAGCTTCTTCTTCGGAAATTTCCACACCTTTAGGTGTTACCCAAGTTTCTGTTTTCTTATCTACTTGAGCTAATACATTACCAGTCTTATAGTCAACATCGCGAATTTCTTTATATTTAGGTTCGATTGCTACGGTTCCATCTGGACGAATAATCCCCCATTTACCGCCTTGTTTCATAGATGCTAGCACACCATGTTCAAGAACTTCATCATTTTTGAAAGTCATCCCTTTGCCAGACTTCAAAGATTTTGGTACATCGCGATATGGGTTTAATACATCAGATACATCGGCAGCAATGTATCCTGCCATGGCACTACGTTCTTCTAGTTTTTGAGGTGTCATTACACCTACGCTAGTACTTGTCGATGTAGTTCTATGAGTTTCCTCCGATTTCCACGTAGTAGAAGATGCGGATGTACTATGTTGCTCACGTGTTACACGCGTACTAGTAGATGTTGGTGTATCTGTATTTGTTACAGTTGTGGTACTAGTAGATGTTGTAGTGGATGCTGCAAAAGCACTAGTGGACATAGCCGCCAACACACATGCGACTAATAAAGATTTCTTGTTGAGTTTCATAAATCTCTCCTCTTATTACTCAAAGCTATAACCATACAGTCGTTAACATACATATATAGTTCATAAAATATACTGTATAACTAAACACACAGTTTTACAGTAAAAAGTTCACATATAAATAATGTATAAAATTTAATAGTTCAAATTTACTATATGGACCTTCATAAAACAACGAATTATGAAAACATTCTTCATTTCATTATTTTTTTTTGTTATAATAATACGACTATGAAAACAGCAACAATAATCGACTTGATTGTAGATTCTGATGTACACACGCAATCTATGAAATCATATTATAAAACAACAGCATATCTCCCAGCGCATGAGACGACGTTTACAAAAGTGATGCCATCATAACAGTTAATGGTAAACCTGCTACCTGGAGTACGCTCGTTCACGGTGGTGATCATCTCATTATGAAGTTAACACCAGAGCAAGAGTTTAGTTTAAGCCCTATGGAACTAGATATCATATATGAGGACGAATATATTTTAGTCATTAATAAGGCGGCTGGTATTCTTATGCACCCTACTTCTACCGTACGAGATCATACGCTGGCAAATGGTGTACTTCATTACTACCAAGAAACAAATCAGTATTATGATTTCCATCCCGTACACCGATTAGATAAGGATACCTCAGGTATTGTCATCATTGCTAAAACATCAGTAGTCCAATATGCTTTCGATAAAAAGCACACTCATTTTTACAAATGCTACGACGCCATTGTAGAGGGACATCTCCCGTCTGTACCTATAAGCATTAACTGGCCTATAGGTCGTAAACTAGGCAGTATCATTGAGCGTTGTTGTACAGACCAAGGAAAGCCGGCTCGCACAGATATAACAGTAGTTAGTAAAAATACAAGCAAAATTAACTATAGTAAAAACAACTCTGATAATTTGATTAATAATAGTAATATGTCAACTGACAACTCTCTAATAGATCATAATCACTTTACTCATGTGCAATGCTTATTACACACAGGACGCACTCATCAGATTCGAGTTCATTTATCTCAACTAGGGTATCCACTAGCTGGTGATGACTTATACGGTGGTCATCTAGAATCTATCCAACGTCAAGCACTGCATGCAGCGCGCGTAGCTTTTACCATCCCATAACAAATGAATGGCTCGAACTGCATGCAGAGATGCCAGAGGATATGAATGTATTGCTGAAACGATTGAGCTAATATAACACCACTAAATAAATGCTACACACAGAAATAACTCACATGGGTCACAAAACAAGACGAAATTTATGCATAAGTTATACAAAAAATATTGGCCCTTTATAGTGTTTCTTGATATACTTAACTTGAATTGATATATGATTGCAATAACATACATCTAGTTCTTATGAGCTAGAAATATTAGCAATCACGGTATTAATAACATGATATAACAGGCCCTAGGGCCAAGGAGGACAACATGCCATTAGTTACTACTACAGAAATGTTCAAAAAAGCCTATGAAGGCGGCTATGCTGTTGGCGCTTTTCAATGTAAACAACATGGAAATCGTACAAGGTATCGTAGATGCAGCGAAAAGAGGAACAATCCCTCTTATCTTGCAAGTATCTGCAGGTGCTCGTAAATATGCTAAACATATTTACCTTGTAAAACTCGTAGAAGCAGCTCTTGAAGACAGCAACTTTACCAATCGCTCTTCACCTTGACCACGGCGATTCCTTTTGAAATCTGTAAAGATTGCGTAGATGGCGGTTTTACATCCGTTATGATTGACGCATCTCACCATGATTTTCGATGAAAACGTAAAAAAATCACAAAACAAGTTGTTGAATACGCTCACGCTCACGGCGTTGTAGTAGAAGCAGAACTTGGGTCGTTTAGCTGGGCGTTGAAGATGACGTTAAACGTATCCGATGCAGATGCTCGCTTCACAGACCCTGAACAAGCTGCTGAATTCGTAGCATCTAACAGGCGTTGATTCCTTAGCTATCGCTATCGGTACTAGCCACGGTGCTTACAAATTCAAAGGCACACCATACCTCGACTTTGAACGTTTGGAAAAAGGTTGGTGAAATTATTGCCTAACTTCCCTATCGTATTGCATGGGTGCATCCTCCGTATTGCCTGAATTCGTAGCAAAATGTAACGAATTTGGTGGTAACATCCCTGGCGCACAAGGCGTACCTGAAGAAATGCTTCGCAAAGCAGCGCAAATGGCGGTTTGCAAAATCAACATCGATACAGACCTTCGCCTTGCTATGACTGCATCTGTACGCGAATACTTGGCACAAAAATCCATCCGAATTTGACCCTCGTAAATATTTAGGACCTGCTCGTGACGCTATTAAAGGCATGGTAGCTCACAAAAATTAAAAGATGTATTAGGTTCTTCTCACAAACTATAATCTATGGCTAGTGGATTTTTAAAAGGAACCTTAATCTTTAACCATTGCCGGTTTCGTAGTGAAAGCCATCGGTAGTATCAACTGGATTCTTCTCTCCCGTATCTTGGGCGGGGAAGGCATCGGGCATCTACCAGATGGCCTTTCCTATCTATTTGTTACTATTACAAATTTCGAGCGCAGGTGTGCCGATTGCCATCTCTATTTTGACGGCAGAACGATTAGCATTACACGACTTTGGTGGTGCTAAAGCGAGTATTCAATATTTCTTTTCACAATGCTGACCATTACGGGCTTTTATCGCCAGCTTGGCCATGTACTTTGGCGCAGATTGGCTTATCTCTAGCGGTCTCATTGCTGAAAGCCGTGCCTACTACTCAATCATCGCACTTGCTCCGGCAGTATTCTTTGTAACGTGGATTTCCTGTTTCCGCGGCTACATCCAAGGTTATGAAATGATGACCCCAACGGCGGTCAGCCAAATCGTAGAACAACTATTGCGCGTTATCGTCATGCTCGGTGCAGCGGCCATCTTATTGCCATATGGCTTACCTGCTGCAGCTGGCGGTGCTAGCCTAGGTGCTGGCGTCGGTGCCTTTGGCGCCTTCCTCGTGCTCTTGTACTATTATTACAAATTGCCTAAGGCTAGTAGTACTGGTGAAAGCTACAATGGTCCGCGCGAATCGGCTAAAGAAATTTTATCGCGACTGTTATCGTTGTCCATTCCAATCTCCTTAGCCAGCATCATGTTACCATTGACGGCAAATCTTGATTTGCTCATCGTTCCACGCCGACTATTAGACGCCGGTTTCCCGATGAACGAAGTAACAGAGCTATTCGGTTACCTTACAGGTATGGCGGTACCGCTCATCAACTTGGCTACCATCATTACGGCAGCCCTTGCTACAAGCATCGTACCTGCTATCTCTCATGCCTTTGCAAAACAAGATCACCAAGGTATTTATGACCGTACCGCAGGCTCTATGCGCTTAACATTTATGGCAACCGTACCATTTACGGTGCTATTATATGTACTCGCTGCCCCAACTGTTACATTGATTTACAATGCACCTAAAGCAGAACTAGCAACGCAAATCACTGCGTTCTCCATCTTCTTCCTCGGCGTGCACCAAGTAACAACGGGTATCTTACAAGGCCTTAACAAGCCGCGCATTCCAGTTATCAATATGGGTATTTCCCTCGTCATTAAGGTTATCCTTAACTGGACATTAACAGCAATCCTTTGGCTCGGCATCGGCGGTGCCGCTTGGGCAACCGTAGCCGATATCGGCTTTGCAGCCTTACTCAACTTGATTTACATCAAAAAATACACAGGCTACTTCCTCGATATTTCCCTTCTCTGGAAAAACGTGGTCAGCGCCGGTGTTATGGGCGTACTCATCTTCTTGAGCTACCATTACTTAACAGGTATTTTACCAATGTGGGCAAACTTCATACTCACCGGTATCGAAGGCTTATTGCTCTACGTCATCATCATGGTTCTCTTAAAAGGACTTAATAAAAACGATGGGGCTAGCATGCCACTCATTGGTAGATTCTTTAGATAAGCTATATATACTTACATAAAAATAGGTTCCTAATAGTCACCTATATGACCATTAGGGAACCTATTTTTTTATTTACTATTTTAATCTTCTTCCTTATTTTTAAGCCTGTATACCTATCATTGTTAAAAATTTCCATTATAATTGGAATTACTACAACAAATAATATGGTACTAATCATAACTAGACCTGTAGCAAATGGTAAATCAGCTTTTTGATTCATTAGCTACAATTGGCAATACTGCAATGACAGGTCCTGCTGATTGTACAACAAAGGTAATGATTGCAATTGGTTCTAGAACAATGCCTGCTCCATATTGTAAGACCGTAATCAAACAGAACATGATAATCGGGGAAATGACAAATCGTCCTACAATCCCACCGATGGAGTCTTTATTTAAACGCATGCTTTTTAAGCCCGCATCATGAAGTACAATACCTATATAAATCAAGGATAATGAGGGTTACCATATCACCTAAGTAATTCAAGGTAGTATGCAAAATTGGAAGTAAAGGAATTTCAAAAAACAAGAAGATTAAGGCCACAAAAAAACCTATCAATGGTGGTGGTAATAACTTCTTCCAATCAAATTTAGGCTTGTTGCTTTTACCGTCAATAGATACTGAACTATTATGTATACTATCAATCTTATGGGAGCGATTATTAAAATCTACTTCAGAATTTGGCAGTGGATCTAGCTCTATAAGGAATACCCCTACCATCCATACGGAAATAGTGTTACCGATGTAATATAACAGAAAATACGGCAGCGCCTCTTGCCCAAAGAGTGCAATTTGCACTGGTAACCCAATAAACAAGCAGTTATCATTTACTACCATATTGATGAAAATACCACGTCGTCCTTTAGGAACTTTCAACATTTTCATCATAATGAACACTACGATATATGCAATAACATATGTTAGGACAACTACTAACATGCCATATCGTAAATTCCATATATCTGAAGTATGTAGGTGATGTAATACAGATACAAATACTCCCGCTGGTAATGCAACCGACATGATAAATCGCGATAAATTACCACTAAAGGTGGGGTTAAACATGCCCCGCCCTTTTAATATATATCCTAACAAAATAAGTAGCACAATAGGTATGATACTTTGCAAAGATGTTAGAAAAACCATAGTAAACCTCCCGTACAGTTCATTCGTAGTTTATCATATCATGTTTCGCAATAAACTTATACAACTATATCTTGAAAGAAAATATAGTAAAATGTATCAACTTTAACATATTTTTCTCAATTATAAGTCTTATAATTATATCTATTAGTAGTGTTTTTATCCATAAAAATCTGATACACTAACATCAGGTTGTACAGATTTTTACACATATGAGGTGATATTATGACGAAACCATTTATTGGCATATCTGGCAATATCTTACGAGATAATGGTGGTCCTTACGTAGATTTTGTGCGTTCTTACGTAAACCAAGACTATCCTCGTTCTATTGAGAAACTGGTGGCATTCCTGTTATAATTCCATTTTACCGAAAATCTTGATGTAGCTCGTGAAACGGTAGCAAAAGCTTGACGGCTTACTATTATCCGGCGGTCATGATGTATATCCTCTTCACTATGGAGAAGAACCTCTGCAAGGTCTTGGTGATGTATTTCGGAGCGCGATCAATTCGACTTTGCTTTAATCAAAAGCAGCAGAAGAAAAAACAAATTCCTATCTTTTGTATCTGTCGTGGCTTACAAATCTTAAATGTATATCGTGGTGGTTCTTTATTCCAAAGATTTAAAATATGATCAAAAACTGTACAATAAAACACTCTCAGAATCAAACACCTTCTCTTGGCACCCATACTGTAAAATTGATTCCAAATCAAAACTAGCTAGTGCTATAGGTTTGCAATACTTGGATTACGAACTCCCATCATCACCAAACAGTTAAAAATGTCGGTAAAGGATTACAAGTTGTAGCAAGAGCTAAGGATGGTACTGTAGAGGGTTTAGAGGATCCATCTTATCCTTGGTTAGTAGCCTGTCAGTTCCACCCAGAAATGATGTCTACAAATGATGAAAATGCAAAACGTTTATTTACTGCATTCGTAAAAAGCAGCTCAAGAAAAATATAACTAAATAGTAGGAAGATTGTATCATGAAAGAAACAGGAAAATTTGGTTTTTGGAGTATTGTACTCCTTGGCATCAATGGTATTGTAGGAACAGGTATTTTTCTACTACCAAACAAAGCATATTCCATAATTGGTTCCGCTAGTTTAGGTGTACTCTTATTTGACGCCGTTATCGCTGGCTGCATTGCCCTTTGCTTTGCTGAAGCAGCCAGTTTATTTACACGCAATGGTGGTCCTTACCTTTATGCAAAACATGCTTTAGGTGACTTCTGGGCATTTGAAGTTGGTGTTCTTAAATGGATTGTTACCGTTATTGCCTGGGCGGCTATGGCCGTTGGCTTTGCTACAGCATTAGGTGCTGCAGTACCAGCTTTAAGCGGTGATTTTGCAAAGACTGTTATTTCATTTATCTTAATTGTAGGCCTTACCATTGTAAATATATTTGGTGTTAACGTATCAAAATTCGTTAATAACTTAATCACTATTTCTAAGCTAGTCCCTCTTGCCCTATTTATTGCAATTGGTATCTTCTTTATTAATGGCGCTAACTTTACACCAGTCTTCCCTCAAGACATCTATGTAGATGGATCATTTGCTCAAGCTGCGGTTCTTCTATTCTTTGCCTATACAGGGTTTGAAGTTATTGCCATTGCTGCAGAGGATATGAAAAAAATCCTAAAAAGAATTTACCACGTGCTATTATCATGTGTATGCTTCTCGTATCTGTCCTTTATATGGCAATCCTTGCCGTATCTATTGGTGTACTCGGTACTGATCTTGCAAATACAAAAGCACCAGTACAAGATGCATTCAATGTAATCGTTGGTCCTGTTGGCATGTATATCGTATTAGTGGGTACCTTAATCTCTATGGGTGGTATCAACTTTGCTGAAGCTTACTATGCGCCTCGTGTGGCAACATCCATGGCGGAAGATGGTATGCTACCAAGTGCTTTAGCAAAACGCAATCGTTACAATGCACCATATGTAGCAGCGATTGTTACTGCCATTGCCAGTGTATTACTTGCATGGTCTGGTTCCTTTACAACACTAGCAGCCATTAGTGCGGTATCTCGTTTTACACAATACCTACCAACGTGTTTGGCTGTTATTATCTTTCGTCGTAAATGGGCAGACAAAGCTCGCTCCTACACAATCCCTGGTGGCTACTTAATCCCCAGTCATCGCTATCGGCACATCCCTATGGATGCTTGCCCAAGCTCAAACTAACCAATTATTATGGGGTCTAGGCGGCTGTATCATAATCTTGCCATTCTACTACTCCTACTGGAAAAAGAAAAAAGCTGGTCTCATTAAAGACCATGATGAAATGTAAATAATACAAAAAACTACCAGTTATTCATAATATCTAGTGGCTTATCCTTCCATAGTAGAAGAGTCTGTTTTAAAAGATATATGTTTAATTGGTAGTTTTTGTTTTATCTATTAATCCTAATTAGATTAGATATATCAAATGAGTAGTATCAACTAATATAGATCCTCTTCAATAATAGTTTCCTTCGTTAAGTCCTCTTCGATATAACCAACCTCATCAGTCGCTTCATCTTCATCGCGTGTATCGATATAGATACTGATAAGTGCTAGTGCACCTTCTTCATTAAGTGTAGCAATAGCACTCATAGGACCATAAGTCAAAATAAGACCATCTTCCTCATCGCGAATAATATGAGGCACCGCATCAAAATGCTGATTCATCAACTGATCAAAGTAGTCCTCTACATCAAGGCCACTTTCAAGAGTAATAGATTCAGCATCGCCCTTTTGGAATACAACGCGCGTGTCTTCATCGATGTACTGATAGAAATCATCAATATCTACATTTGCCGTTTCTAACCACATACTAAGGGCTGTAATCCAGTCTTTCACAGTAGTTGGTGCAGAAATAAAAGCATATTCGCTTTCATCAGCGCTAAACCGAAGATCGTCATACTCAATACTATAATTTTCTTGGCTTGAAACGATACGATCTACAAGTCCTTCATCATTTACATCAACAAAAATCATGTACACATAGTTATCGCCGCTTTCATAAGAAACAGTTAAACCATGCCGGCCCTCATGGAATAACGCATCCTCCTCGTACACATCGGTAATATGCATGACCTTGCACGTAACAGGCACATTATCGGCCTTGATGGACTCAGTCATAGAGGACAAAAAACTCAACAGTTTCATTGCGGTTTCGCCCAATGATGCCCACGACCTGTAGACATATACTCACAATCTTCAGTTAACATATGTTCAATACCGTGAATATCTGCAGATTCGAGAATAGATTTTTATCAATAAAAGAGCTTGTATTTCAGTCATACTATTTCTCCAAATCTTTTTTTAACTATATCTTCAATATTAGCAAGATCAACATTGCCCTTGAATTTCTCAGGAATAGTAACTAACTTAACATCAGTTATCATATTACGAAGTTGTTCTTTAGTATAAGACATATTTCTATTATAACTCAATATACTAGTTAAAGCTGTCGTTCCATCCTGAATATAAAATACCATTATACCCTCTTTATTAGCTTTCTCTTGTTCCACTAAAATACCTGGTACACCATCATTCCATACAATGCGTTTAGAGAAATGGACAAAGTCTTCAGGGCGATTGGACTGCATTCATAATCACCTCATCCATAAAGCTAGCTAGCGCAATAGAATCAGTTCCACGCTCCTTAGCTATGGAATCTATAAAGATAGTTTGTGTTATACCAGAAGGACTTTTTATAAAAATAAACCACTTTTTAAAAATCTGCTAAAAGTAGCACTAACTTTTTGCATCATTAAGAATACGATAAATAAAATTTTTCACCGTCTATTTTTTTGTTGTATGAGAATATACATTGCTATCTGTTAAAGGTTTAATAGATGGTAACTACATAATTAACCAGTATGGGACTAATTACCTGCCCCATATCCCGCTTAGCTTCAGTTATACCTACATGATATCGAATAGTCGAATCATTATCAAAAGCAAAGTTTAAATTAGAGTAAAATTGAGCTTTATTATTTTTCTTAATTTTGCCATACAAAAGAATCCCAATAGCTATCCATTAAACCAGCATAAGAAAAACTCGCTCCGTGAATATCTTCTGGTTTATAAGAAATCGATTCAAACTCTTTTATGTTTGTAGGTCGTTTATAATCTTTACGTAAATCCTCTTCCGTGATCGAATTAAATGGCTTTCCCATATAATCAGAACTTTGCCAATTCTGCTTATTTTCAACTATTAAGCCTGTTGTCATATTATGAGAGAAAAGTTCATACCCTATATATTTATCAGTTATATTATGTTTCTGCACTTTATAATAACTCATATAAGGTACAAGGAAACGAATCCCTTTTCCACTATGATCAATAACCTCTGTTTGCCCTCATACAGATTAAGGGGACCTACATAACTTTCTCGAATGACTGTTTCAGCCTCTTTTTCAGATAGCCATTATCTCTATATAGCTGCTTAGTTTTATCATACTGTTTACTCTTTTGAAAGTCTCTCAAGGCTTCCTCTTGTATATTTCTAATTAAGGAATCATGATGTATATAACTTTCATAAGCATTTGCAGAAATTTCTATTATCCGCACCGAATATTAACATCAACAGCCCCTACTAAACCAGTAATTAAGCTGATATATACTGAAAAATACTATTGTTTTACGAATCATTTATCTCTCAATTTTAAAATTCCCAACTATAGTACGTTAATTGTAACATAGTCCAATTTTTTTATGAAAATTTTCTCCGCCTGTCATATAATAGAATAGTTAATAATTACATTTGGAGGTCCCTATGAAATATACTACCATCGTTTTTTTGATTGCGACGGCACATTGCTCAATACAGCTACAGATTTAGCCAACGCCGTAAATCATGTTCTACGTACACATAACTTCCCTGAAAAATCTCTAGCAGAGATAAAGGCAGCTCTGGGTAATGCAGTAACCTATTTGATGCGTCAATGTTTACCAAGTTCTGTAGCAGATAACGAATTAGAGCCATACATTGAGGAATTCAAAGCTTACTATGGTGAGCATCTAAAAGATACAACAGCTCCCTACCCAGGCATCCTAGATATGCTTGATGTATTGCGTGAACAAGGTTATAAATTAGCTATCGTATCTAACAAAATCCAAGAAGGTGTAACACCACTTAATAAAGAGTACTTTGGCGATCGTTTGCCTGTTGCCATTGGTGAACGGCCAGGATTACAACGTAAACCTGCTCCAGACATGGTGTTACAAGCGTTAAAAGAACTAAACTCTACATCGGACGAATCTATTTATGTAGGGTGACTCTGAAGTTGACGTAGCTACTGCAGAAAAACTCCGGCCTACTTTGCATTGGTGTTACATGGGGCTTTAGGAGGAATCGCTCCATCAAGAACTAGGCGTAACACATATTGCTCGTAAAGCAGAAGATATTCTAAGCATTGTTGAAACCTTGAATAAATAATATACACCTACTCATGGACCTTATGATAGGATTAGCCATATTCAAGATACTACTCATATATTGAGTATAGTCATTGACATATTCTAAATTCTTGTCAATAATCTATAGCAAATTCATATAAATAAGAGATTTATAATTTAAAATCGTACAAAATTGGGAATTAAAATCTTAAAATTCTCATTTTTGTACGGTTTTTTTCTTTTATTTTGCTCAATTTTATTTCATTTTTTACATTATACATTTTACGCATAGCTCCTATTTCAAATCTATTGCCTCAAAAATGTGATATATGTTACATTTATGGGGCAGTGCTTTCACATAGATACGCCGTCAATTCAATAGAGAGTATATTAAACAGGATATGACCGCACAATACCATGTGAATATTCTACTGTATGGTTGTAGTTAGTTGACAGAGAAATGAGGAACAAATGGAAAAGGAAGTAAGAAAAGTTGAAATGAGTGAAAATGTAGCAGATCCTACAGGTCTTGGTCTACTAGGTTTTAGCTATTGTATGTTTTTGTGGTATCCACGTCCCGCGTAGGCTGGTCTGGCCCAACAACATCCGTTATTATACCTTGGGCTGTTTTATTAGGTTCATTGGCCCAATTAATGGCAAGCTATTTTGATTTCAAGAAAAACAATCCATTTGGATCCGTTGTATTTGGTGCGTACGGTTTATTTTGGTCTGCAATGGCTGGTGTTTGGTTAATCCAAATGGGGTCTTTCGGTCCTGAAATTCAAAAAGGTTTCGATGTAACACAATTAGCATTCGCTTTTGTAGGCTTTTTAATCTTCTCTATCTTTGGTACTATTGCATCTTTGAAAACAAACAAAGTTGTATTCGCTATAATGCTACTTATCTGCTTCCTATTCTTCGGTCTAGCAACAGACCTATTCTTAGGCGGCAAAACAGGCTTCTTCGCTCTTGCAGCATGGTCTGAACTATTCATATCCCTCTTGGGCTTCTACGGTTCTGGTGCTGTACTTGTTAACAAAGTATTCGGTAAAACTATATTTCCTTTAGGTAAAAGCATATTATAATAGTTTGAAAACTATATAAACTCTTGCACAATAAAAGAGGTTCCTAATGGTCACAAGTTGACTCATAGGAACCTCTTTTTAATTTACTTTTACTATACCCGTTCAGCTAAATATTACAGACTGACTAAATACATTAGGATAAACAAATATGGGCGTCTGATCAAATACACTTATTTATAACTAAACCGCGCATCCATAATCATCTGGCGCAACTGCTCAATGCGAACACCATTTGGTAGCTTGTCTCTATAAAACTGCAACTTATAATAGTAACGAGTATCTTCATAATCAGTAACTAATACCATATCCGTCCTATTATGTAATGGCCAGCCATACATAAATTCGGCTAGTAAACTACGCACACCATCATTATCGACCTCTGTTACATCATACTTAATAGGCAATACCATCTTTGCAGTAGGTTCAGGAACCGTTCTATCTTTAACAATTTTTTTCAATCTCATTATCTAAGGTCGCACTTGTATTATCAATAGTTCTAACCTTCACATGCATGAAGACACCATCAGAGGTTCTAAAGGCTCTCCCATCTATATCTTTAGTTTCCCCTTAGTCTCCACAGAGTCCTTCAATACACGGAACTGATACGGACCAAAAAACTTGGTTTCTGTAATAGCATCTAAACCCTCATCATATTGACCATTATGTATATTCGTAACATGTATTAGAGGTCTAATATCGTTAGCGTTTGAAAGCATTGGTGCCGCTAAACACAAACCTAAACTTAGTAATGTGATACAACGTTTCATAAATATCTCCCCACTAAACACTAATATTAATTGTATTGTAACATAGTTAATTCGTTTTTATGATAATAATTACAAAACGAAAGAGGTTCTATTGGTCACCTAGGTGACTATTAGGAACCTCTAATCTATTACTTTTATTATTCACAACACTATATTGAACTTGAGGCCTCTAAATGGGTCCAGCCTTTGCTAATCTTCTAGAGATTGGCGGTGATCAATATGTAGTACATTCAAAGTGTTATCACTCATGATTTCCTTTGGCATACTGTGGCGACCATTATCATGGCAGCAAAGTGATTGACCTCTAGCTAAAAAGCTAGCTTTCTAATCGTGGTATGAAAAAGGCCCGACATTGAGAGTCAGACCGTTTCTTCAAAATTAAATTCTAGAAGCGAAGTCTGGCGTCGAAACCATTTATGCCTCACTTTGATATAAATTATATCATATTTAAATAAGGAAAGGAATCTAAGGTTTTCTTTCCTTGTTTTCTTTTATAAATCCTCATAGTGCATACGATAGTGACTTATATCACCGACAAGATGTCCTTTCAATTGCTATATTTGTGATATATTCCTACTGGGCTGACGGATACGTAGAATTAACTACATGCACAGTAGCACACATCGTGTGATAGCCGACCGTCTGGGCAAGCTTTTTGTTCAGATGGTCTTTTTTTATCGCCTTCTCGTAACAAATGCTTCTTTATCTATATCTGAATATCTCACCTATATGAAAGGAGTTTTCTTATGAGAAATCGTTGGTTTATTGCATTGGCAGCCATTGGTTTGCACATATCCATTGGTAGTGTATATGCGTGGAGTGTACTCACACGTCCTATTATGGCAATATGGGTTTTACTTTATCGCAAACAACATGGACATTCTCATTAGCCATTTTAATGCTCGGACTATCTGCGGGCTTTCTTGGCTCCTTTGCAGAAAAAATTGGCCCCAAGAAAAGTGGACTTCTCGCTATGTTATTCTGGGTAACCGGATTATTGGGTACGGCCTATGCACTTAGCATACACAATCTTACCTTACTCTATCTCTTCTACGGCATCATCGGTGGCATTGGACTAGGCATTGGTTATATAACACCAGTTTCTACGCTCGTGAAATACTTTCCAAATCGCCCAGGATTTGCTACTGGTTTAGCTATTATGGGTTTTGGGTTTGCTTCTCTCATTGCAGGGCCTCTTATGCAATACCTTGTAGCTCAGGTTGGATTGGTGGATACATTCATTATACTCGGTGTAATCTATCTCGTAATTATGGGCGCTCTTCTCTCTATTTGAGCACCTCAACCCAAAACACTCAACTCGAACTACTAAGGATGAGATCTGCCATGTACGTTCATACCCATGGCATAGCTAGCCAATGATGCCATGAAAACTTGGCAATTCGGTGCCCTTTGGTGGGTATTCTTTATTAATATTACCTGTGGTATAGGCCTACTATCCTTAGCGTCCCCTATGGCGCAAGAAGCCATTGGTATGACACCTGCAGCAGCTGCATCACTGGTTGGTATCATCGGTATTTTCAATGGTGGGGGTCGCATTGCATGGTCTACTATCTCCGATTACCTCAGGCGAGCACAAACTTACATACTATTCTTTATTATAGAAATCGTCGCATTCTATCTACTCGCCAAAAACCAATAGCACCCTAACATTCCAAATTTTTAATTCTTCTCATTATCACATGCTATGGTGGGGATTTTTCTTGTATGCCAGCATATCTTGCGGATCTCTACGGTATACGACAACTTTCTACTATTCATGGTCGCATCCTAACTGCTTGGGGATTAGCGGGCATCGTTGGTCCTATGCTTGTATCATACTTTTCACGAAGCAGGATATGGCTATACTACTGCTTTAGATATGTTTTGCCGCTCTATTTGTGTTAAATACAATTAGTGCTATAGTCCTAAAAATATACGGAAAACGAGAGTTACACAACTAATAACTCCATTTAAACATGAAGAAACGGCCTGACATGATGTCAGACCGTTTTTTCAATTCAATAAATCTAGAAGCAAATTTTGGCGACCAAACCATTTATGCCTCACTCGGGTATAAACTATATCATATCTGGACAAGGGAAAGGAGTCTAAGGATTTTCTTTCCTTGTCTTCTTATAATCAACCTTTATTGTACATATAAATTCTTTATAGAAACATCGATAGTAACCTATACCTTATAATCTACTATAGTCATTTTGCAATTTAAAGGGAAAAAGACCTGACAAAAGTCAAGTCTTTTTTATGCTATTAGCTTATAAACAGTAATATTATTCTTCCAAATAGAAATCACCTAATATATAGGGTTTGTAACAGGAGTAATATTTTACTCTATATTTTATTACTAAATTAATCAATTCACTACCATCTATATAGAGTAATAGGCTTTCCTTCGGCGGCGGCTCTACGCGCCTGTTCAGTAAAAAGACTATGTAGTAATAAATACTCCATAGTCAGCTTGAAATTTACTCATTGCACCAAGAAATTGATTGATTTCAGGTTCACCGACTTTTATTAGTATTATACCGCTTACATTGTATAACAACTCTTGTAATTCTAAAGTCATCATCATCTCGATGATAGCCGTAACCATCAATGCCGCCATCATTAGAAACTTTAATTCCCTTCTCCAGTAAACTTAACCCTCATTTTGGTAAAGCAAAAAGTCTCATAAATTGCTCAAAACTTTAAAGGAGACATCTTCGCAATCGATTGTTGCAACTCTGTTCTAAAATCATCAATTGGCTCTCTATCTGCTACAGTATCGCGTTCAGTATCTTCTTCTAATTCAGAAAGACTTTTTATCTCTTAATTTCTTCTTTCAAACGACTTTCCTCCCAATAAGCTTTGGCTTTTCTCTAACATCAACTTCAACATCTAATGTCGTTATATTAATAGCAATCCCCTATTGAGTTAATGTTATTTGTGGGTTATATGGCACATAAGAAAGTAAATTTACATAATTTAACTCTTTAATTGCAAAAATTAAATTTAAAATTAAATTTTTTTATATTGATTACCTGTTTTCTTAGATGTATAAAGCTTTTGTTCAAATTCACAATACGCTCATCCATATCACAGATTCTTTCTCGAAGCTCAGATTTATCTAGTTCACCACCAGCTTCCTGTAACACCTTTAAAAATTGGCTTAATTAAAAAATGATATTTGTTCCTCTGAATCTAGTGTATCAAAGTACATCACTATCTCCTTTATTGAATATAAAAATCAATAAGTTTACTCATAATCAAAAAATTAAATGGCTATAATGTAAATATTATTATCAATCTCTTGCTAAATAAAGTGTCTCCAAAAAGCTTCCTCCCTTGTGTATCTGCAGGTAACACCTCATAAGCCGTTTTATATAGATTCTTCATCCCCCATGATTCTCTAATTTGTTTATTTGTATTATCGGCCATTGAAATATTATCAAAATGTTCTTCAGTTAAATAAGTTATCAATGGAATTACTAAGTATTCAAATTTCTGTTCTGCATCAAGAAAAAGAACTTGCTGAGCAGAATCGATTTACAGCAATATCAGCTATCTGCACATCTTTATTATATGTTATAAAAATCCCTAGTACTTGATCATCATATACTTTTATTTTTATCTAAAAACTTTAGCTGATAAAAACAGAAATCCTATATGCACCTATTAAATACAAAAATATCATCAGTTGAATCTAAAAATGTTTCGAGTTTTAACAATCGTAGCTTGATTTATATATTGCTCTATATTATTTAGTAAAGATAATGATGCCATCATAAAAGAATATCTAGACTCTGGCACATTCATAATAAGACCATCTAACTTTTTCACATAATATACTCTCGACCATATATGTTTCAAGAAATTTTATACATTCAAATGCTACTTTAAAAATGACCGATAAGTGTCGGTTTGATTCTTCTAATAGTAAACGCTTTAATATAATAATAAAAACATTTCGCTTAACAGTATCCTTTACATCTTTAAATAATTCATTCTGAAATAAACATTTTAGCTTTTTCGAGCTGGCTGGGAAATATAAATTCTGACTCTATCAACTTAATAATTCTATCTATCATTACACGCCCTTGAATTGGGGGTCTTGATAACATCATATCAACTAAATTATCAATATGCACACGTGCTATATGTGCCGAAAAATTATACGGTAATAAATCTTCATCTAAGATGGATGAGCACATAAATTCCTATCAAAATGTAATCTTCAGTAACATCTCATACTCAGTAGCATTAATAAACATATATTTAGTATATGCATTTTTTTAGTACTTGTTGTTCGAGAGTTAACGATCCATGTATATCGTTCTTCTCAATCAAATTTTTAACTTTTCATATTCCGCTTTTGCAACATCATCATTATTCCCAGCTAATTCTTCTAATTTATATACATAATCATAAATAAGTGTTGTCCAAAGTTGTGTTATAGTAGCCCTATAAGCACCACCTTTATAACAATTCAAAGCCTCATTAAAAATGATCTCTGGTTTTGACTATTCCTGCATTGTGACAATAATTCATCAAAATCTCTCATTTTTACCTCTAAGTATAACTAGATTCTTTTTAACTATCTATTATAAAAGTGATATTAAACGTCTTACAACTTCTAATACTACTCTTTTATATTATTTATCCCAAAATCTGAATATCAATCTAAGTATTTAACATAACTCTAATTATTTTTTTCTCTTCTTTAAGTCTATTGAGAATTAATTCTAACCAATTTTTCGTCAACAGAAACAATGCCATACTTTTCACCTAATAAATCACATATAAGCATAGCACTTTTTACTAATGCATAAGCAGTTTCACAATATGAATCTATAACGCAATCAATATCAACATCCTCTAAAAAATTCTAACCCTAATTTTTGTATACTTAGATTCCCGCACAAACATAAAAAAATATTACCAACTATATTATTATCTAAAATATAAATTCGCTCATCAATTTCGATATTAGGAATTGAATGATACCATGAAAATGCCCAAAAGAACAATTATATTGCCCTCAGCATCTCTATATAAAGTTGCTAATGCATTGTCATGTTTAATAATGGCTTCCGCTAATAAAAAAGCAGTAGTCTTGTAACTGATGATAAAGTTTTAAGGCTATTTTTACGTTGAACTTCTACCTCATTTTTATTTTTAAACCAATTTTAAACTTATAGGCTAATATACTCATAAATAAAAACTGCTAATAAATTGTATCAATATAGTAGAAAAATCCATAATTATTTAACTCGTCTCTTAATGAAATAACTTTTTGTAATTGTAGAATGAAATTGAACAACTAAAAAAATCCATAGTGAACCTTGTGTTATGATTTAAGTGACCAAACATAATCTAACCGAGGTAATCACTATGGACTATATTAATCATAACACGACATTACGTACAAACAAACACTTAACCCCAGAAGAACGCTTTTATGTAGAAAAGAGAATCGCCGCCGGCGATTCTGTTACAGCTATTGCAACCGTATTAGGACGCTCTAGAACTACTATTTATACAGAACTAAAACGTGGTTCTGTTATTCAAATTCAACAAGGTAAAGCTCGTCTTGTATATTTAGTAGATTCAAGGCAATTAACATATGAACAACAACGTCTTGGCTCATTTTAATACAATGAAATTATGCTTTATAGAGTCTTTCATACACTGGATTGAAGAAAAAGTATGTAAAGAACATTGGTCCTTTGATGCTGCTGTCGGATATGCTAAACGTCATTGTATATTTGCACGTAATGAAATGGTTTGTACTAAAACTTTATATAACTATCTTCATCAAGGACTACTTGGGGTAAAAAGCTATTGATCTACCTCTAGTAACACGTCGCTCACTAAGAAAGTCCGTTTCGAGTAGTAGTAAACGTGAACTGGGAAAAATCAATAGAACTTCGTGATGCTACAATTGAAACTCGAGAAGAGTTTGGTCATTGGGAAAATAGCCACTGTTCGTGGAGCAAAAAAATAAAAAAAGATAATGTATTGATTTTCTTTAATAGAACGAAAAAGTAGATTATATATAGCTTTTACGCTGTCCTTCCGCCCGTTCTCATGATATAAAAGAAGCATTAGAAACGTGGTTAAGTACATTTAAAAACAATGTGGAGTTAAGATTGTTATGTAAGACGATAACCGCTGATAATGGTTTAGAATTTTGCGGATATATCTGATCTTGAAGATGAGATACTATTTATCTATTTTTGCAAGGCCCTATTCAGCTTGGGAACGAGACTCTAACGAAAGACATACCGGTTTACTTCATCGTTTTTATTCCGAAAGGAAAACGAATAGAAAGTATCTCAGAACATACACTACGCAAACTCTTCACTGGTGTAATAACTTACCACGTAAGATATTATATTACAAAAACACCACAAGAAGTCTTTTTAGAAGAAGTTAATAAAATAGTGGATTTAAATACTGTTTCAATTTCATATTGCAATTTAAAAATTATATTTATCTTTATAATTCATCATTCAATAGTTAAATTATATGAAAACTTATATTAAATCTATTTCTAATGCATTTCTCAACAAAAGAAACCAAAGAATCATTTAATATTGAGGTCTTTTTACCAAACTTTGAATTTCTTGATTTAATTCATGATTATCAAAACTTAGACCTCTAATTTCATCTAAAAGTGTTTCTTTTATGTATTAAAAATACTATCTAGTTTATGTGTAAAATCAAATAATAATTCAAAATCTTCTTCCTTTATGTATAAACGAACATACAAATATATGTTTTTAATTTATTAACCAATTTAGATGCTTTTATACATCTATATCTATCATACCAATATAATACTTCTTTAATTGCATATTCTTTATTTAAATCCCATTGACTCATTATACCGTCTTTCTCATTTTCTCCCAAAGATATCTTATCTAAAAAAAGTTAGAAATTTGACTCATAGTATATCTAGAAAAAAATCTGGGTATGTTTGAAGAGGTGAAGATATATTCATAACTGCACTATATGCCTCTATCATACATTGATTAACTTTTATAATCCGCTTGTGTTTTTAACTCTATATAAATCTTTATAACTAGTCAGATTATGTTCAAATGTATATTTTAATTTTTCAAGTTCAGAATTCCATTTTTCTGTTTTTGAACTTATATACAGTAAAAAAATAAACGTACATAAAGAAATAAATATTGATATTACTGTAATTAAAATCACTCTCCATATCAGTTCTCCTTCAATAAAGAAATAATTTAAATATCATACAAATGCAATAATTAGCATATAATCATTTATATACTCATACATAATTATTAATTAAATATTCCTATCTATATTTATAATAAAATAAATTTATAAAAATATCATAATCATATAATTCAAGTTTATATTTATAAGGAGCTACTCTACTTTCAGCAAAAATATATATCATATAGTCTAGGCAACTCATCAATTTTAGACTCATGTTTCCAGTCTTGTAATATTCTTATAACTTTAATTTTTATCCTCTGTACTACAATTTGCACCAAAAATTATTCCTTTCAAACAGCGGGGATTATAAAAAAATCCTTATTCCACTTTCACCAGTTTCCACTTAGAATTAATAATCTAGATTCAGATTCATGCATCCAATATGAAGATTTTCTAATAGAATTCTTAATCCAAAAACTCATTAAAAAGAATCTTGATTTCTATACATAGAAGTATCAATTTTAGGATAGAATGATTTATCTTGAATCTCATCTAATAGTAATTGAAAAACTCCCCATAACTACTATCATTACTATAATTCACATCTTGTAAAAAAGTACCCTTATAGTTGAATAACTCTGATACTAAATCATCTTCAAAAAATTAAACATACTCCTTTATGATTACCAGCATAATAGGCCCACATAGCACTATTATCATATGTTTTTGAAAAAAACAAGTAATATGAATATTAGGGTGTTACAACATTAAGAAGTGCATCAATATAATGATACGGAAACTCATATCTCAACCAATTTAATTTATACTCATATTCTGATATATCGTTAGTAAGTAATTTTTAATCCAATTGATCTTGCTTCATTATAACAAAGGCTTATTATTTTGACTTAAACGAAATTCATATGGTATTCTCCAATCTTCAGGTAAATCTCCTATTCCTTCATCAGGTACAATATTTGATTCATCAAGTTCATTATAATATTGTTTTTAAAAAAATAGATTAATGTTGGATACAAAAATCCAAAATAACGTGCCATTTGGTTTCTTAATAAAGGTGATTTACCAAATGTTCCTCTAAGTGTAATAACCGGTTTACACATAAAAAGTCATCAAATAAACATTTTATCAAGTCCGTATTTATATAATGACTATATTTAGCACATTTATTGTTGAAAAATAACAATATCAATACTTTCAAAGTTTTTTTAGGCTGATTTTTCTTGGTTATGAATCTCCTTTGTATAGAACCATATAAATGATGCAAAAATAATTAAACAAAAAGGCCTTTTCAATTATCACTTACATCAGTATTCCACTCAACGATAGATTACCTTCCCACGGATCATTTTAATTTATCTATTGGGGAAAAAAATAAAGGTAATGATTTTTCTAACTCTTTATACTCTAAGAAAGATTTCATATTTCTAAATTTATAAATCATGCCCATAGTATTTACTCCAGAATAATAAAAAAACTCTACTAAACACCATAGAATATGATGAATTGTAAAAATATATTGCGACAAATAAAAAGACTCATATTGGAAATCTCGTGTAAAATGTAAATAACCACAAATACATGACACGGAGGTCTCTAATATGAGCTATATACATCTTACCATAGAAAAAAACGAAGTCAAATAGAAATTTTTAAGAAAAGAGAAGTACTCTGTTCGTAAAATTGCTAGTTTAATTGAGTGTCCACCATTCTACTGTAGCAAGAAAATTAAATCGCGTTGAAGGCGAATACTCTGCGATTAAAGCACAGCAGGTGGCAACTAGTAAGTCTGCTAATAAAGGAAGGCCAATAAAGTTAACACCTCAATTAGCGGCTTTAATTGAATCCAGATTACAACAAACTTGGTCTCCAGAAGAATTGGTTGGTGCTGAATTAGTTGGAATTCTAAGCTTTAAGACAATATATTCCTGGATCCATCGTGGTTTTTTTACTGTAACGGAAACAGTACTTCGCCGGAAAGGAAAAAAGCCCAGTACACAAGAAAAGCGTGGACGATTCAATGTTAAAAGGAAACCATTAAAGAACGACCTCAAGAAGTTGAAAGATCGGAAGGTTTTTTTGGTCATTGGGAACTAGATACAATGGTTTCTTCCAGAGGCCAAAGTAAAAGCTGTTTAGCTATATTTGTTGAACGAAAAACTCGATTCTATGTAGCAATAAAAATGGATGATCGAACTAAGGATTCTATGTTTTTAGCTATTAGTTCGCTATACAACACATTAACCAGTAAATTACTTAAAAAACCTTTACGGTGGATCGTGGTAAAGAATTTGCGTGCTATGAACAAGTGAAGCCGAGTTCGGAATACCAATGTATTTTTGCCGATGCCTATACAGCATGGCAACGTGGATCTAATGAAAAATAGTAAGGGTTTACTTCGAGGTTTTTCTAAGAAAATCGAGTTTAGCTAAAGCAATACTAGATAAACTAACAGAAGCACTAATGCTGATTAATAATCGGCCTAGGAAATGTCTTGGGTTTAAAACACCATTTGACATATTAAAAACATGAGATTAGAAAAATTGATTTAATATTGTCGCATTACTTATTGCAATTCAAGATCTATTAAACACTCCTCAACTTTCTTTTCTATCCAATTATAATGCTATAATAATATTATTCAACACGTTTCATGAAAAATTCCTTCATTTTTAAACTAGGATTACAAAATGATTATCTACTCCTCTACAAAAACAATCTTTCATCCAAAGATTTCGAACAAAGGTGTCTTGGTCAAAAAATTACATCAAACATTAACAGAGAAATATCGTCGCGTAGGCGAATCTGAGATTCATTCATGGCAGACTTCATTATCTTATATGGCTAATGTCATGCGTGATATAGCAATACCGGACTTAGCCGGTATTGCCATTGAATATATCGTTCCAAACACCCAAAAGCGTGTCGATTTTATTATTACCGGCCTTGATCAAAATAATAAAGAACATGTTATTATTGTCGAATTAAAACAATGGGGCGAAGCTTTCAAAGTAGAAGATAAGGATAATATTGTATCTACCTATCTCGGTGGTGGTCTTCGTGAGGTCACGCACCCATCCTACCAAGCCTGGTCCTACTGTAGCCTCATTGAAAACTTCAATGAAGATGTACAGACGAGACCTATTGAGTTACATCCATGTGCATTTTTACATAACTTTGATGAAAGCATCTCAACCGAGCTACGAAATCCAATCTATAGTGCTATATTAGACATATCCCTATGTTTACATTAGGCCAGATGAATAACTTACGTAACTTTATCAAGACCTATATCCCAAAACCTGACACAACAAATATCATGGAATCTATCGAGCATGGTAGCTCAGACCATCTAAAAGCGCTTCAGGATTCGATTCTAAGTATGTTGAAGGGCAATAAAGAATTTGTTCTTATTGATGACCAAAAGGTTGAGTTCGAACGTATAAAAAAAGCTGCCCTAGATGCTATTAAGAATAATCAAAAAACGGTATATATAGTTCGTGGCGGTCCCGGTACTGGTAAAAGTGTTGTAGCAATAAACTTATTAGCTGAATGTATCCATAACGGCTATATGGCACAATATGTTACATCTAATGCAGCACCACGAAATGTATATAGTACCATGTTACAAAAAGGATTTAAGAAAACAGAGATTAAAGCATTATTTCAAAGTAGTGGCACATTCCATACACGTTCTAAAAATGCACTTCAAATTGCAATTGTTGATGAAGCACATAGATTACGTGAAAAATCTGGAATGTACCAAAATGAAGGGGAAGACCAAATCAAAGAAATTATTAATGCCTCCCTCTTTAGTGTCTTCTTTATTGATCGAAACCAACGTGTTACGTTTAAAGATGCAGGTACTATCGATAAAATATTAAAGTTTAGTACTGAACAAAAAGCTCTTGTTTATGAGGGCGCGCTAGAATCTCAGTTCCGTTGTAATGGCTCTGACGGCTATTTAGCTTGGTTAGACAACGTTCTTCAAATTGCAGAAACAGCAAACTATGATGGTTTTGAAGGTGATTATGACTTTAAAATTTTTGATGATCCTAATGCTATGTATTCTGCTATAAAAACAAAAAATGAGATTAACAATAAGTCTCGAGTTTTAGCAGGCTATTGTTGGGACTGGCCTAAAGAAGGTCGAACAACTTCTCTTGTAAAAGATATCCAAATACTGGAACATAATTTTTGGAATCAGTTGGAACTTAGGGAATTCTACCACATATGCAATGAATCCAGATTCTATTAATGAAGCGGGCTGCATTCATACCACTCAGGGCCTTGAATTTGAATACGTAGGTGTTATTATCGGTGATGATCTACGTTATGAAAATGGAAAGCTCATCGTAGATATTAATAAACGTGCTAAAACAGATCAGTCTATCAAAAGGTATCAAAAAAACTTTTTAAAAAGAAAAAGCCTGAAGAAGGACATCGTATTGCAAATGAAATTGTAAAAAAATACATACCGTACATTAATGACACGTGGCCAAAAAGGTTGCTACATCTACTGTACAAATAAAGGTTAGCCAATTATTTTAAATTAGCCTATAATCATCAATTAAGCTATACTTACAACGAACCTCAAGTTGTTCTAGCAGAACAACCACTAGCTAACCGATAAAACGAGTTCTAATACAACAAAAATAGAGTCTTAAAGACTTGATATAGTAAAAATGAGCCTGTAGCACTATAATAGTATAGTGCTACAGGCTCATTACTAATATTCAACCCATAAATAACGACTACTTAGTATTCTTAATATCATAAGTAACCATTTCTTTTGGCATCTTAGCCCCTAGTCCACTTTGGAATGTATTATAGTAGTCCTTATTGTTATTAGTATCCACATATTGCACAATATCACGATAGTCTTTTTACCAATAGATTACTATTATTAGATATAATAAAGTGCGTATATACAAATTGTTTGTCATGAGATACTAACATATACAAAGTTGTTTTTAGGGCGCTTAATTTTGCAAGTATACAGATGGCATAGCATCATTCCATACGGTAGCAAATTGAATTGATTGTCGCATTGAATATTTATCAGACATAATGATACTTCGTACAACTTTTTGGGAATATATTCTCTAGATGCTGCATATCAGTATCTGCTATTGGCATCACCATAATCCCCTCTTTATAATGATCGCTATCATGTATGTACATATACGAATCGCTTTTATCTACCCGTACCATTTTACTTGTTTTTAGTGTTAAAAAATGTAAAATCATTAATTTTTAATGTCTTACTTTTAGAAAGGATATCCTTAGCTGGCTCAATAGATGGTAGAACATAGTTTACCAAAGGTGACATTATAATCTCTTTAGTCTTATCTACACCTTGTTTCTCCAATGAATTGAACTGTTTTTTTAGGTGTCAAATTGTAACCGATATGATAGGAAATTGTAGGGTGTATCCTTCATTGTAAAATTGATACTCCCTACCATCGGCGTCCCCTTAGCATATGTTACATCCCATGTAGCTTTTTCTATAGTAGGATACATAAATTTATCAGCATATAATGAAGGATTAGGCGCTTTATACACTCCAGCTGTTTTTCTCTGCAATAGCTTTCATATCATCAATAGTCAACTTGTTATATGGAATCTTACTATCTTCCCAATTATTTCCAGCTGGTTGATGTCGTAATTCATAGAGCCATAATCCCATTAGGGACTCATAATCATTGCCTGTTTGAAAGCAGAGGTGCCATCTGAAATTTTTCAGTATTACCATACCTACTTGGATATGGCATAGTAAATTTTATATTTGCCCCATCCTCCTTTAAAATAAATACTGTTGAAGAAAAATTTAACGAATGGTTTAACTCACGATTTGAATAAATTACCTTATCTAAATCTATGTCACCATTACCTACCACAGCTTTGGGCATATAATCTTTTATCTCTGCTTCAACCTCATGTTCCATCTTATGTACATCTAAATCAGTCTTGCGATAATTTTGATATGCCTCCTTTGATATTGTAGGATCCGCACCTGGTATATTAATATCAATCGCATGACTTCCTAACGTAACACAGCTTAAACATAATGCAGCCATCAATATACGTTTCATAATAGACTCTCATCCTTTCACATAATGTCTCTCAAATAGTATATATGTATAGAATATCATATTTTTAGTTGACATTTAGTAGTACAATATAAGTATAGAATTAAGGAGATGATACATATAGAGATTTACAAAACGTATGCTCGTCATGACCTTTTTTAGCCGTGACTGCTGCTGTATCTACAGGGATTTGCTTATGATTATGTATGCAATGGATCACAAGCAAATTGCAATACCAATACTCAGTATAAATGTAATGCAGATACTCAATACAATTGTAATACAAACGCTCAATACAACTGTAATAATAACAATACAGTTTGTAACAATACTAGC